>Ga0326727_10001967_pt1 | contig 73039 bp, 75 predicted proteins | sample MB2enrmetagenome_FD_207643 | JGI IMG/M metagenome (GOLD analysis project Ga0326727, IMG submission 207643) | Lab enriched peat soil microbial communities from McLean, Ithaca, NY, United States - MB29MY | ecosystem: Environmental > Terrestrial > Soil > Wetlands > Peat | place: USA: New York... | reverse complement strand
CTGACCCGCGGTCGTAGATTAAGGTAACTCCCGACGGAGAAGGCATAATGTGGTAACCAACCCACGGATATCAGGCTGATGCACTGTCGAAGCGGCCTGGGCTTCAGCCGCCAATGAAACAACAAAACAGAGGGGTCTTGACAGGACTCCTCCATATCAGGGGAGGGCCACTGTGCCCTCCCCTACGGAATCCCCACCTTAATAAGGGGGGGTTGGGGGGGTTCCGGGAAATCATGCTGTCTGAACACGATTTTGGGGATTACATGATTTACAGGACTCCGAACCATTACCGCAGGGATGCTCGATTACTCCACTTGACTCTTTCGCTTGACAGTGGGAGTAACTCGATTGGTCCACCTGGTGATGCTGCCACTCAGTAGGACCTAGATCTCTGCATATTCGGCACTGCACGAAGAATTGTGCGGCTTTTCAGGCATTGGCTGTGAGTATGCCTATATTTCATTAGTTGAGAGTATTCCTCACTGGGGGGGTACAAATCGGTCGACCCAAGTCGGTCAGAGACAGAGTAGCGAACCACAAGGCGATCACCACCCCAGTCCGTGGTTGGATCCCAGTGACCGATGTAGTAGGTATCCACGTGCAGTTCACCGTCCCATTTGCGGTTCTGCGGCGGTCCGAGCAGTTTCCTTACCTCAGTCTTGCTCATACCTTTGTGCAGGAAGTTGTGCATCAAATCGTGCGCCATTGGCCCTCTTGGATTGTGAGAGTCCATGGAGCTACTCGCGGAAAGCCACACGGCTCGGTCAAACCTGGCATCGCCGAATGGATCATGCATTTCCGGATAGAACATGACGGCGAACGCAGCCAAACCCACGGTCACAAACAGTGCCGCAAGCCCCAGTGGGACCAAGAGTATCTTAATCCATAAATTATTGGTTTTGATGAAATCTTTTACGCAATAGAAGCAAAACAGACCGCCGGCCCCGATTATCAAAGCCGCAACTGCGCAGTAGATTATCACCCACTTCTGTATAGGCATTCTATCACCAATCCGTGTTTCGCTTTTCGGCACTCGTTGCGCGTGTTTATGTTGGGAAGGAATTTCATGCCTTCATGGATCCAATGGCGAGCACGCCTACATAGGCTTATGTCCTCGCACACCTGTTAAACCAATTATATGCCCAAGCGTGCCAGACGTCAAATGATCAAGTGTCGCCGGATATGTATCGGTGTGACTGGGTTCCCCGGACTCAGGTCCGTTAGCTCTCCTCCTTAAAAGAAACGGGGGTTCGGCTCGATTACTCCGAGTGACTCTCACACTTGACAGTGGAGAGCAAGTCGATATATCCTAGCTTAGCAAAACCGTTTTTCAGAGGAAAGTCGTGTCACTAGATCTGACCAGCCTGAAGAAAGCAATAGAAGCCCTCGAACGCTCCCTGGGAACATCTCACGAAAGCGCCGTTGCGGAGAACGAACGCCTTATGGAGGCGGTTAGGGCGGGGGTGGTGCAGAACTTCGAGGTTGCCTATGAGCAGTCCTGGAAGTTCATCCAGCGATGGCTGGTGGAGAACAAGAGCGCCGCCGACGCCGAAAACCCTCGTACTCGCAAGGAACTCTTCCGCATGGCCGCCCGATACGGGCTGATCCCTGATCCGATCGCCTGGTTTTCGTACGGCGATACCCGAAATCTCACCGCGCACACCTACGATGCTGAGCAAGCCATCGCCGTGTATAAAGCCGCCGAACTATTCCTCGCGGATGCGATGATACTGCTCGCAAATCTGGAATCGCTAAATGATTGATCTTGACCCCAAGCACCTCGAAACGATTCAGGAAATCCTCCGAGAGCACGTGCCGGCATGCAAGGTCCTCGCGTTCGGCTCGCGTGTCACCGGCAAGGCTCACCGCTTTTCTGATCTGGATCTTGCCCTGGTCTGCGAAACTCCCATCGACCGCCGACTCATCGAGTCATTGAAAGAAGTGTTCTCCGAGTCCGACCTCCCGTTCATGGTGGACATCCTCGACTACAACTCCCTCTCCGAATCCTTCAGAGCGATTATGAACGAGCGTTTGGAGATCGTGCAAACGCCCGCTCTCCCAACATGAAATTGGTTTTCGCTGATGTCGCCGGATATGTATCCAGTGGAAACCGGACGGAAGGGCACGGAAATCCCTTCCCTACAGGTTATGCATGAGATCATTTATGTTATAGACGATCTTAGGTAATATGGTGCTTCCGGTCACAGCGGACGGAGTCCGGTGGCGATTCGGAGGGCCTCTTCCAGCTTGTTCATCGTCTCGCAGCTTACCGATCCGTATGATCCCACGATTCGACGCTTGTCGATCGATCTTAGCTGCATGAGGGACGCTTTCGACCTTACGGACAATCCCCCTTCCGGGGGTTCGATCAGTGCCTCAAATGGATAGACGTGATCGGTCTTCTTGCTGGTGATTGCCGCGACCAGAATTACGGGGCTGTGCTCGTTTATGAGATCGGGGGATATGACTACCACAGGCCGCTCGCCGGCCTGCTCGGAGCCTACGGTCGGATCCAGCCTGACTCTGACGATTTCGCCACGCTTAGGATGAGAGGGCACGTCCGGCCTCCTCTTCCAGCGGATTGAACTCGTTCTCCATCTCAAGATACGTATCTGCCATATCATGACAGCCCGCGACGATTTCCTTACGCAAGACCTCGCGCTCCCTCTGTTCCAGGAATTCTTTCATCATTTGCGAAATGACGGCGCTTCGTTTGCCTGGCAATACGGCTTGTTCAAATCCACGGACTACGGGTTGGTCAAGCGCATAGGTTCGTTTGATCGTGTTTGTTTTCATGGATGGTCACCCAGTCGAATGTTAGCAATCGGAATGTTCTCACACTCGAGTGTTAATTATACCATAGTCACGGCGAGAATGCACACACGGATGGGCTTCATTGTAAATACAAATCGCATCGTTCGATATGTATCCGATGAACGAAATCCTAGGCGAAAAACCCCAATTGACATACAAGCGAATCGTGTGTAATATGGATTTAGTCTTGAATTTCAAGGAGGAATCGATATGAAGTTGAATCCGCAACAGTTGTGCATTACGGTTGTTATGGTTTCTTTGAGCCTGATTGCAGGCTGCGCTAGGGCAGCCGTCTCGCCTGCCAGGAACGTCCCAATCGGCGGATCGATCAAGCTGCCCGCGCCGAGACTGAACGGCTCGATGTCGGTCGAAAAGGCCCTCGATACCAGAAGATCGGTCAGGTCCTATGCGGATGCTCCGTTGTCGATCGCGGAGGTCGGGCAATTGCTCTGGGCTGCTCAGGGAATCACCGATCCCAAAACCGGCCATCGAACTGCGCCGTCCGCGATGGCCGTCTATCCGATGACCGTCTATCTGGTGGCGGGCAAGGTGACGGGTCTCGCGCCGGGAGTTTATCGCTATGAGCCGAAGGATCACTCGATCGTGAAGATCATGGACGGTGACAAGCGCTCCGAGATGGTCGCAAACGGCGGCCAGCCGACCTTCGGCAAAGCGCCGGTCGATCTCGTGATCGCAGGTGACTACGGCAAAATGGCGGCGAAAATGCACGGATCACAGGCATCATCCCGGTTCGTGGATATCGAGGCGGGGCATGTGGCGGAAAACGTCTGTCTTCAGGCGACGGCGCTCGACCTGGGAACCGTGACGGCAGCCGGCTTCAATCAGGACAAGCTGAAAGAGACCCTGGCCCTCCCGTCCGCCGAAACACCCATCTACGTGATGCCTGTCGGGAAACTGCCGAAGTAGGGAAGGAGTGGTCGGTGGTCAGTCGGTTTGACATTCAGGAAAAAACGGCATAGAATAATGACAAGCTACTGGCCACTTATTGACTCGATTCGTGCATGGCATTGGGGAGGTTAATTTGAACAGCTGTCCGCTGTGTGGCTATCCAAACCCTGATAACCGAAAAACATGCTTTAAGTGCTCCGCCGAGTTATCCAGCGACTCTGTCGGGCCGCGAATAGGGGTTGAACCCGTACCAAGCGTCTGTCAAAGCTGCGGCATGCCTCCAGAGGGAGGCTACCAGTTGCCGTTGTGTGCTCGATGCAGGGACGCTCATGTCAATCGTCCCTATCCCCCCGCCATTCTCATCAGCATGGTTGCCATCGCCGCAGTATTCATTTTCGCCATGTTCCTCTTTCCAGCATCAATCCGAGCCGATATCGCTTTCGAGAGGGGCCAGAGGGCGGAAGGAGCCCGCAACTACAACCTCGCGGTAATACAATACCGAAAGGTGGTCGCCACGTTTCCTGACGCCGTCGAACCGACGGCTCGACTCGGGATTTCATACTACAAGGCCGGTGACTCCGTCGATGCCGCCAAAACGCTGCTCTTGTTGCAGAACCGCGAAGTTTCCAAAGACCTTCAGGATGAGCTCGATGGTGTGGTTAAGGATATGCAGAAGAATGCTCCTCAGAACAAGCAGGAGGCCGAATAATGTTCTTCCTTCCCGGTATGCTGATCAGTATAATTACCTTTCCAGGCGTGGTTGTGCATGAGATGGCTCACCAGTTGTTCTGCCGCCTCTGCCGAGTCTCAGTGCTGGATGTCTGCTACTTCCGGTTCGGCAACCCGTCCGGCTACGTAATTCACGAAACCCCGAAGAATCCGGCGCACCACCTTCTAATCGGGATCGGCCCATTCCTGGTGAACAGCACTTTGGGGGCTATCATTGCAGCGCCAGGCATAGTGCCGGTTGTGCAATTTGAAACAGGGGGCATTGTCCATTACTTCCTGGTTTGGCTAGGGGTTTCGATTGCCATGCACGCCTTCCCGAGCACAGGGGATGCGAAGAGTATCTGGAAGGCGACGATGTCGAGGGAATGCCCTGCCCTCTTGCGTGTTGCGGCAGTTCCGTTAGTGGTATTGATCTACGTCGGCGCCATTGGATCGGTGTTTTGGCTGGATCTGATTTACGGCATAGGGGTTGCCATGTTGATACCCCAACTCATAGTGTCAGCGTTTGCCTAGACCGGAAACAGGGGCATTCGCCAGGTTGGCGAAAGAATCCATAGGGCAGGCCACCGTGCCCTCCCGACCCCCATTCCTATTCAGGTGGATTCACTTAACCGCCGGATGCGAATAGTAGCATCGCTGAGCACGACTACCGCGCCCTCGATAAGCGCGCTCTCGATTTGCGGCCATGCATCAACTATACTCCGCTCCAAACTGCTTACAGAGACATCACGCATTCGAAATATTATTGCCGAAGGGCTCTGTTCACCAGAGAATAGGAGGAGGTTGCCATAATCGAGATCGTGAGTGAGAATAACGTCAGCGTTATTTCTTGCAACGGCTACTATCTCCGCATCTTCAGCCTCCGCTAAGCCGATATCACCGACATGCCGACAGGAGTGTCCCTGGGTAATCAGCCGCTCAGCAAGCTTCCGAGGAAGATTCATGTTTATGAGGAACTTCATGCCGCGGCGCTGCTTTCCCGGACGAAGAAATCCTCCTCCATGCCCGAGGCCGCGAAGGCAAGCGACTGAAAGACGTCTTCCGGCTCCAGCTCCGGCCACTCCCTGACGATGTCCTCCACGGACATCCCAGAGCTCAAATAGCCAAGAATTGAGCTTACGGGAAACCGGAGACCCCTAATGCACGGCTTACCGAAGCACTTGTCAGGATTAAGGGTTATTCTGGTAAATCTATGATGGTGTAATTCCACTGATTTTCACCAAGCTTTCGATGAGAAAGTTCATTTGCGCCGTGACTACGTTGCGCATGACGCAATTATATGCCCCGCAAGCCCAAACGTCAAATTATCGGACGCCCTGGGTCCGGTCAGGTCGTCTCAAAAAAGCCGATACTATTGACCCTACCGGATGAGGAATAGCTTATGCTTATATAACTATATACGTCATTCCCGATTCCCCACCTGCCCAGAAAGTACATTTCTTCATTACTCCCATCCCAGTTACGATCCGGGCCCCCCAAAAGCTTAATGACATCCTTCTTCGCCATTCCGACGTGCAGGTAGTTGTGCATGACATCGTCGGCCATCGGCGCCCTGAGAGAGTGGATGCCGTCAGGTTTCCTGTCGGAAATCCAGATAGCGCGGTCGAACTTCGTGTGGCTATGTATCAATACTGCGGTATATGTCTCCATACCAACTGCAAGCACCGATAAGAGAATGAACGCTGTCACGGCCGCCTTCTCTCCAACACTTCGCATCTTTCTGACGGCCAGAAAACAGAGGAGTGCGAGAACGCCCGCCAATACTGCGGTTGTGTAAAAGAAAGTGGTGATACTTCCGTTCATATTTAGCCTTTCTGTTTGGCTCCAGGAACCGGCGCTTTCGCCAGGTTCGCAAGCATTCCAAGCGCCGTGATGATCGCACCGCAGGTCATCGTGAATCGAAATGCCGAAATCGGGGCAAAGGCTGGACCGGCGGCATGGGCCACCTGCTCCCGCGCTCCTGAGAACGCTGCCGTCGCCAGGGCGATCCCGGTCATTATCCCCAGGTACCGCATCGTCGCCAGGAAACCGGATGCCACGCCGTGCTTTTCGCGAGGAGCGGCATTCATGATCCAGCTTACGTTCGGCGCCATGAAGAACGCCGCACCGAATGCCGCCACTGATATCGCCGTGATCACCTGCGCCTGATTCGAGAACTGCGAGAGGTGCGCCATCATTAGCAATCCGACCGCGAACACCCCCATCCCCACCTGACATGGAACCCTCGCTCCTCGCCTGTCCGCGATGTAGCCGCTCAACAGCCCCATCACCGCCAAAACCGGGAATGCCGCCATCGCCGTCCCAACCCGGCCCGGCCCGTAGCCGAGGATTTGGGTCAAGAGCATCGGTATCATGAAGATCAGCCCGTTTACCGTGGTGTGCATCACCAACCCGGCGACGTTCGCGGCATCGAAACTCAAACTGGAAAAGAGGCGCATGTCGAGCAACGGATGCAGGGCACGCTTTTCAACCATTATCAGCACAAGAAGGAGAATGAGGAAGGCGCCGAAGCATCCCAGGATTGTCGGCGATCTCCATCCGAGTTCCGGTCCCTGATTCAGTGCGAAGAAGAGGGCAGTAAGCGATCCGAGGATCAACACGGCCCCGGGGAAATCGAATCCAGCGCCGGGGTCGGAGGCTGGCGCTTCCAGGCTGCGAACGATGATCAACATGGCAATCAAGGCCAAAGGCAGGTTGATGAAGAATATCCAAGACCAGCCCGATGCGGCGATGAGAAACCCTCCGACCGCCGGACCGAAGGTGAGGGATGCGCCGACCACTATCCCGAGCACGCCCATCGCCTTGCCGTGTTCGCTGGAAGGAAAGACGGTCGCGATTGCCGCCGTATTCGTCGCCCAGATCATCGCCGCCCCTATCCCCTGCAACGCCCGGAAAGCGATCAGGGCGTGAATCTCACCGGCAAACCCGCACATCAGCGATCCGATGGTGAAAAGCGTCAGTCCGATCACCAGGATGGCTTTGAGGCCGTACATGTCTGCCAGTCGCCCCATCGGAATGAGCAGGCAGGTGATCATCAGCATGTAGATGGCGATAACCCAGCGGACGGCCCCCATTTGCGCATGGAGTGAGTGGGCGATCACCGGGAGGGCGACATGGGTGATAGTTGAGGCCATCCCGACCAGGAGTGTGGCGATACAGACGCCGATCATCACGGCCCATTTGCCGGAAGATCGGTTTGAAGTGGAGCGTAGAGTCAAATCGGTAATCCTTTTCCCCAAGTGTACAGAATTCAGAGCGTGAAGTGCAAGGGCCGGACAGAATCTGGAAGTTAGAATGCGGGCGGATATGTCCGTGCCAGCAGGAATTATCCCCCCTTGCGCCTGTTCGGCGAATCTGTTATACTATTCCCCATAACAAAGTATTCCGGTCGGAATACAATAGAAAGTGGAGGAACAAACCATGTCAGTATCTTTACAACGTCGCCTGATCGCCTTGTCTATTATCCTGATTGCCTTGCCGCTCGCGCTCAGATCGCCTTCCCGAGCATCAGATGCGGCCCAACCGCTGCCGTTCCAGACAATTGAGGGATATGGAGGAGGGGCCATCACCCCATTGGCCTATCTTGTGAACCCAGCACCCGTCAATGGGGTCTTTGGGGAACCGGCCTACGCCATTTCCGTCGTCGGTCTGGGCAGCAAGAACCTCGATGCCTTGACGGTATCGGAGACGCTATACGGGAGGCTGGAATTGAGCGCCGGAGCTGATCGTCTGGGACTTGGGGATCTCCCCAGCGCCATCCGAACAGCAACCGGTGTTGATATCGGTCACAGCGATGTATGGCTGTATAATCTGAACGCTCGGTACCTGTTAATACAGGAGAGTAAGGACATTCCCGCAGTCACCTTCGGCGCGCATTTCAAGAGCAACAATGATATCGAGGATATCAACTCGAAACTTGGAGGGGCGCTTAGCAACATCGGATTGGTCAGTGGCAATGGTCTCGATCTGACGCTCACAGGCACGAAGGCATTCAGCAATGTAGGGGGCCACACGCTGATTGCGACGGCCGGGTTGCGTGACAGCAAGGCGGCAGACTTGGGTTTTCTCGGATTCGGGGACAGCTACAAGCTCTCTTTCGAGGGCAGCGTGATCTACCTGCCGGCGGGAAACGTCCTGGTCGCGTACGAAATCCGTCAGAAGACCAGCCCGTTCGGCCAGATTCCGGGATTGATCGGCAGTGAAGATTCGTGGAACGCCTTCGACGTGTCATACATTCTCAATAACCACGCGACTCTGGTTGCAGGCTATGGTATCTTCGGTACCTTAGCCAACACGCAGGCAAATAACGCCTGGTGGGTTCAGATCAAGAACGATTTCTGATTATATGCAGCATTACAGTCACTCGCCGCCTCCTGACACCGGAAATCGATGAGTCCGGAGGCGGTTTTTTTATTTACGACCACAAAAACCGAATCTTGCCTTGCATCCTGTCCTGCCTCGATAGTACAATGAAGCGTTAGTTGAGAGGTTTTTCGCCTTCCATTCTAAGCACGAAATACTTCCACCTGAGGCACGCATGATCAAAATCCAACGAACCAACAGCAATTTTGAAATCCAGCCCTTCCTGGCGCCGTTCGGATTCAAAGGCGGATACTGCTCCAGCGGATGGCAGTCAATCGCCATGATGGAGAGCGAGAACGGCCATCGGGGCGTCGGCACCGGGACCCAGGGAACGCTCTGGTCGGACGCGAGGGTCTTCGTCGAAAACTCAGAGGCCGCGGGTAATGCGTTCATGTATCTAATGACCGACCATGCTCTCAAAGCCGCCAGGGAGATTCCGTTCGAGACGCCCCTCGACCTCCTGGATGCGCTCCTGCCGATCACCTATGAATATGGCAAGAAGATCACCGGCAACGATGCCCTGCGCCTTACGTATGCGCTCAACTCTCTGGTCGCCGTGGATAACGCGGCCTGGCAGGTCTATTGCGCTGAGAATGGGATCACCAGCTTTGACGACATGGTCCCGGTGGATATTCGACCTGCCCTGGCGCATCGCCAGAAGCAGCTTGCAAGCATACCGCTCATGAGCTACAATGTGCCCCTCAAGGACATCGTGGCGGCCATCGAAGGCGGATGTTTCTTCCTCAAGATCAAAATCGGCTCTGATCCGGATAAGGACGGCGATCAGGACAAGATGCTGGAGTGGGACAAGGCGCGCTTGACCGCCATCCACGGGGCGGCAAAGCATATCGAGATTCCTTACACCAATGATGGCCATATCCCATACTACCTTGATGCAAACGGCCGCTATGATTCCAAGGAGCGGTTGATGAAACTGCTGGATCATGCGGACAAAATCGGCGCTCTTTCCAGGATTATGATAATGGAAGAGCCGTTCCCCGAGGAGTACAAGGTGGACGTCCGCGACATCCCCGTGCGCCTTGCCGCCGATGAGAGCGCCCATTCGGACAAGGACGCGCTCGAGCGTATCGAGCTTGGATACGGGGCCGTCGCCCTCAAACCGATCGCGAAGACCATGAGCATGAGTCTCCGGATCGCCAGGATTGCCCACGACCGTGGCATACCATGTTTCTGCGCGGACCTGACGGTCAGCCCCATTCTGGTGGATTGGAATAAGAACGTGGCAGCGCGCCTCGCCCCGCTTCCTGGGATGAAGGTCGGGGTGCTGGAGTCGAACGGACACCAGAATTATGTGAACTGGGAAGCGATGAAATCCTATCATCCCTGCAACGGGGCTCCCTGGATGGAAACCGTGCGGGGCCTCTTCAACCTGGATGACGACTTCTACGCAAAAAGTGGTGGAATCCTAATGCCAAGCGAGCACTATTCAAACCTGGCGAAGTGACGCAAGCGGAAATGTAATAGAAGCAGGGAGGGCATTCTTCGCCCTCCCCGCCGTCCGTGTCCCGATATGCGAATCAGGATTCGCATATCTTGCCCTTAATTGCGACGGACGTCGTTGAATAAACCAAGCAGTCGATCCCCATGAACTTCTATCGAGTATTCCCTCAAAGCCCTCTTTCGAGCCTCCCGACCCATCCACTCCACGAGCGCATCGTCGGATGATAGGCGCAGCATCGCCGATGCTAATTCCTCAACGTTTCCTGCTTCAACAAGAATCCCTGTTTTAGGAGTAACCTGCTCACAGATACCGCCCAGTGCGCTGGCGATTACCGGTTTCCCCGACGCAAACGCCTCAAGAACCACGTTGGGCATGTTATCGAACCACATTGATGGAACAACCACATACTTGGCCCCTTGCACTATGGACGTCAGATACTGACCTGATTTCTTTCCTAGGAAGCTGACGTTATGACAGCCCATTGAATCGACCAGCGAGTTAAGATAGCCGATATACTCAGGCGATCCCTCTCCTACAATCCATAGAGGGTCATGGATCCCTGATTTGGCGTATCCCTGCAGGAGAAAATCCACACCTTTTTCCATGGCTATCCGACCGAAATACAATACGTACCCATCGTTATCAAACCGAGGAGGCCATTTTTTCGCGTCAACAAACGTAGGTATGTGGTTAACCGATCGTCCGGAATACCCGGCCTTCAACAGCATATTTTCCATGAACGCAGCCGGAGCAACAAAACCGCTGCATTTGTGGTAGATCTTGAATAGGTCTCTGAAGTACATACCGACCACACGGCAAGTTGAAGCTGCCAGGGAGCCGTGCACGCATTTGTGCAATATCGCATGGTAGTATCCCGACTCACACTCCCGGCACATCTTGCCATCGCGGAGGAACAGGTAGTTGGGGCATACCATAAAGTAATCCGACATGCGCATGACCACCGGGATACCAAGCGTGTGCGCCGCATCGACAATACTGGGCGACATATGGTTGACTATGTTTAGGGTATAGATCAAGTCCGGCTTGGTGTCGTCTATCAACCTGAGCATCTGTTTCTTTGCAGGTAAAGAGTAAATTGATCGAACGGCCGCTCTTATGGTTGCTACGGGATCGCCCTCCAATTCGCCAAGTTTGGTCGATTCGCTCGACCCCACGGGGGGAACAAAGTAGTCCCTATATTCTGAAGGCAGATTACGAGAATACGCCATTGCGAACGGGATCACCTGATGTCCCATTGCCGTCAAGCGCTCGCTCAGCCCAAACATGTAGCGCTCCGGGCCTCCTTCAAGATAATAGTATTTGTTGGCTATGACGATTTTCATCTTGGTGTTCACGGAAGACGCAACCGAAATTTCTTGCCGATTTCGACTAGAACCTGCGCGGAGATCAGATATTTTCCCCCTCGTTGAATGATGAGGCCGGTGCCGATTCCACGAGAACCCGGAGGTTGTCCAGATGCGCGTGATAGAATTCCTCAACTAGTCGCAGTATCCCGGCAATCCTGGGACCGCGCAGATCGTAGATACGCATGTTGCCGTTAGGATTGCATACCACTACCCCGGCGGCGAATAATGCCGCCAGGTGCTGAGAGGTCATGGATTGCTTCAACCCTGTGGCTTCTGAAATTCCGTTAACGGATGCAGGGCCTTTTGCCAGGAAATCCAAAATCTTCAACCTCGCAGGGTGTCCGAGCGCGGAAAACATTCCGGCGCCGAAGATGTATTGTTCGTTGTTCATGTGTCGCTTCCTTGACCTTTGGTGGACTCGTGTAGTAGAATATTAGCATAAACTAATACTAGAGTCAAATTCCTGGTGTCGGTTTCAAAGGAAATAGAACAGTGCGCAGCCTCCAAGAAAGCGATAAATCATCGAAAGTCGATGGTCGGACAAAGGACGAACCGGTTTCCAAACAACCGAGGCGCCGGAGTATATTCCAAGAGCGCCGGCAATATCACTTTATGCGGGCCGCCTTGGTAGGTCTCCTTGCCGGGGTAGCCGCAGTCCTGTTTCAGGCGGCTTTGTTCTATGCTGATCACCTTCGGAGCGGCCTTCTTGCCAGGCTGAGAGACTTTCCCGCATGGGGTTGGCTTGTTCTTTCCATCCTGGCTGCGGTCATGGGCGGGTTGGCAGGATACATAACCTCAAGGTATGCGCCGGAAGCATCCGGCAGTGGAATCCCGCACGTGAAGTCGGTACTGCTCCAGTTGAGACCCATGCGATGGCAAAGAATCCTGCCCGTGAAATTCATCGGCGGTGTATTGGCAATTGGAGCGGGATTCTCCCTGGGGCGTGAAGGTCCAACGGTACAGATCGGCGCTGCTGCGGCAAGGATGCTGTCGCAGGCGCTGCATGTTCCAAGACGCTCCAGGTCACAACTGATAGCCGCCGGCGCAGGCGCCGGCCTTGCTGCCGCCTTCAATGCACCCCTGGCCGGCTTCATTTTCACAATCGAAGAACTGCAAAGAGAGATGTCTCCTCTAACCTACGGCACGGCGCTGATAGCTGCCGTGGTCGCCGATATCGTCGCCCGTACCTTCACCGGCCAGCTTCCGTCTTTCCACATCTCCGGCTATCCGACCCCGCCTCTCACGGCGCTTCCCCTGTTCGCGTTTCTCGGGTTCCTATGCGGAATAATGGGCGTACTGTTTAACATGGGATTGCTCCGGACGTTGCGGCTGTTCCACAGTTGGACGCGTTGGCCGTCATGGACCCGCCCGGCTGCAGTTGGTTTGATCGTTGGGTTGGTAGTCTGGTGGCTTCCTTCTGCTGTTGGGGGCGGACATTCAACGGCCGAATTAATCCTTCGCGGAAAGTCCTATGCACTGTTGACCGGACACATCACGTTGATTCGATTGATCGGCTTTCTGGTGTTGCTGCTTGCGGTGAAGTTCGTCCTGACCCTCATTAGCTATGCGTCCGGCGTGCCGGGAGGTATTTTTGCACCGCTCCTTGTATTCGGCGCTTTGCTGGGGGCGATAATCGGAGCGGTTGCCGGGATATGGTGGCCGTCGGTAGCTCAGGCTCCCGCCGCATTCGCGGTTATCGGTATGGCTGCGGCATTTGCCGCCATCGTCCGAGCCCCGTTGACGGGAATAGTACTTATCCTTGAAATGACCGGTAACTACCAACAACTCTTTCCGCTTGTTGTGGCGTCGCTTATCGCCTATCTGGTCGCCGAACATCTGAACAACAAGCCGATATATGAATCGCTCCTCGAATATGACCTGGAACGCGGCGGCGACGGTCCAGCGGTTTCGCGAGAGGCCATTCACCTTAACATGGTAGTAGAGCCTCACTCTCGGATGGACGGAAGGGCAGTTAGTCAGTTGAAGCTGCCCAAGGGCTGCTTGCTCATAACGGTAAATCGGGCTGGACGAGAAATTGTCCCAAATGCGGAAACAACGCTTCAGTCGGGCGATCTGCTGATGGTGATTGTGTCCGGTGATAACCCTGAAGCATGTTCGGTTGTGCAAAGTATGGCGGATTACCGTACCGGCTACCCTTCAAAGACGGACGGATAACTTTGGCGCCAAGGGATCGGCGCATGATATCAAGCCGGTCGATGTATACACGGCATCTAGGCATATAACCAAACGTAGTCCCTCCGCCAGATAGCGCCGATCAGTCCAATCATGACAACCCACCCTATATGAGTTAATTGTTGCTGATCTATCCTTCTGATGATGCCTTAAGCCCATGAAGTTGAGGCTCATCCGATGCCTCACCGGTCAGGGTATTATACAACCAGGCAAAGACCGCACCGCCGGTGAGGGCATCCAGGAAGCCAAGAATCATGCCTAGTACGCTACCCCGGGGGCTTATGGTGTATACGCGATAGACACGCCCGAGCCACGTGCGCTCGTTGGTAACCCCTTCGAAGAGGATGATCCACCATGTAAAAAAGAAAACACCCATCCCCCAAAGCAAACCACAAGTTAGCGCAAACGACTTTACGTTGAGTTTCATGGTTACATATCTCCTATTTGGTATGAATCGGGTCACGTCATGAATGGCGACCGTCGATAGTTACCCGCGGCACGGTCATGTCAAAGCCTTTGTACACCTGTGCGGTTTTTGAAACTAAATCGATTATTTATCCATTCACCAATCCACGATTTAGGTTTCCCATTATTTCGTCATATGTTTCAAGAAAACTTGATATTCAAGGAGGATTTTCCCACGCGTATGTGGAACTCTTTTCGTGAAAGGGAGAGCTTGTTGTCGAAGGAACCTCTCTATTCTGTGAACAGCAGTTCGGAGAGTTCTTCGTATCATGACAGTCCAATGCTGTATTGAGAAGGTTACACAAACATGAAAAGAAAGAGAATAGTGAAGCTTATTCTGCTGACAATCCTCATGCTCAGCCCTTTACTTGCCTTCTGCCAGGCAACTCCGTAGATGGACCGATCAGAAAGTCGCTCCTAAATTGCGAGGTTTCGTCATGTGAACTCCTCATGGCGACAACCTACCTCCGGCGCTTCTGGTGGTATGCAAGTGAATGCGACACTCCGATTCTAATCTCGGCACTTTGTAGGAACCGCTCTCGGATGAACATCCATGGCGGAATAACCTTCGGAGACGGTTCCTACAAATTCTCCATCCTACGTTTGTTTAAACGCTTTTTCTGCCGATTGGGATCCCTCCCCACCTTATGCCCCTATGCGTAGGCCTTAGGTCCCTTTTCCCCTGTGTCCCTTTTCCCCTGTGGACACACAACCACCCTTTTTGATATGATGTGTACGCTCGGAAGTCCTTGGTGGGCTCAATGAGGAGCGACCGGAAACAAATGGGAGAGACTATGGACAAGGTAAGAATCGGCGTCATCGGCCTCGGCGCGATGGGCAAATATCATACTACATATTTAAGAGAAGGCAAAGTCAACCGATGCGAGTTGACCGCCGTATGCGATGCCTTCGAGTCGGCGCTCAAGGGTTTTGAGGACCTCAAGTGCTTTACCGACAGCGCGGAGATGATCCGATCCGGAGAGGTTGACGCCGTTCTGATCGCCACGCCTCACTATTTCCATACAACCACAGGCATCGACGCCCTTGAAAATGGCCTGCATGTGCTCGTTGAGAAGCCGATCTCCGTTCACAAGGCGGACTGCGAGCGTCTGATCGCCGCGCGCAAGGGGGCACACCAGGTATTCGCCGCCATGTTCCAGATGCGGACCGAGCCTGTCTATAAGAAGATGAAGCAGTTGATTGAGACGGGCGAACTCGGCGAAATTGTGCGATTCAACTGGCTTGCGACCGACTGGTTCCGAACCGATGCCTACTACGCCAGCAGCGCCTGGCGTGCCACGTGGAAGGGCGAGGGCGGCGGCGTTCTGCTCAATCAGTGCCCGCACCAACTCGACATGATGCAGTGGCTCTGCGGCATGCCGACCAAGATTCGGGCGTTCTGCGGCTTTGGTGTCAAACATGATATCGAGGTCGAGGATCAGGTCACCTCCTACTGGGAGTATCCTAACGGCGCGACGGGAACGTTCATCGTCAGCACAGGCGAATTCCCGGGCACGAATCGGCTCGAGATCGCGGGCGAACGCGGAAAACTGACTCTTGAGGACGGCAAGCTTTCGTTCATCAGGAATGAGGTTCCCACCACGGAGTTCAGCCAGACCACCACGGTGGCATGGAGCAAACCGGATTATTGGAATGTCGAAATTCCGATCACCGGCAAGCCGGGCGACCACGCGCTGCTCGTGCAGAACTTCGTCAACGCGATACTCGATGGGACGCCGCTGATTGCGCCTGCGGAAGAGGGAATGAACTCCGTAGAACTCGCCAACGCGATGCTCTATTCAACCCTGACCAACAGCACGATCGATCTGCCGATGGACAGCGCCGCATACGAAACCGCTCTGAACAACCTGATCGCCAACTCCACGTTCAAGAAGAAAGAGCGCGAAGTGACGGTCGGAGACATCAGGGATAGTTTCCACAAATAGGGGAACGATCTTCGATATTGGATGTGGGATGCATGCTCCCTCCCTGCCAAGGGAGGGTTGGGGAGGGTTCCGGGACGCATGCCCTTCCGTCCGGGAAACGCCGTGATATTTGACGCACGCAAACTTATGAAGCTTGTAGGGGAGCGCGTAGTAGCGCTCCCCTACAAGCTTGTCTATCATATCTATAATCGCCGGCATATCCCGCATCAAACTACTTGTGTGTGCCAAGCGGCTTCTGAGGGCTCGTCGGCATCTTGGGCTGCATCTTCTTGTAGCCCTTCGGGAGTTCAAACAGAGACGCCGCCTGCCTGCCCTCTTTGATATCCTTGAACTCAATTACCTGTGTGCGATCCTGATTGCCGCCTGCCGTCTGAACTGTTCCCTCTTTACCGATTTTTATCAATGAATCCAGCTTATCGGCATACCAGAATGTAATGGTTACCGGCGCACTCTTACCAGGCTTGCCCTGCTTATCTATGCTCGGTTGCAAACGCGTCACCATGTACTTGCGGCACGTGTATCCATTTAATTTCTCGGTGCCCACTAATTTGATGCCGGCCATTTTCTTGATCTTCGCTTCCGCGCCTCGGAACATATTCGCCTGATATGCTGACGGCATTTCCATATAACTCTTGGAGCCTGGCATGATCACCCAGATTACACCCTTATCCGGTCGATTGATCATTACTTGCTGTCCCTGTCCTCCCATCTGCTCTTCCCGAGTCTTGTTGCCTGACGCGTAGATCTTCTCCAGTACCTGCGCCGGTCCAATGGGCTTGCCCTTGATCCCTCTGCTGATCATGACGGTTGCCGAAAAGTCAACGGCCATTGCCGCCCCGGAGACCAAGACCCCCAGAACAGCCGAGATCAACACTGCCGATCTTATAGTAGTTCGCATTTTCACGTTAAGTCCTCCTGAAATATTGTCGAGCGCACAAGGCCTATGTTACCCATATCCCCCCGTTTTTCCTCCTTTGCCCTCGACTTTCGATATGAAAAGCGGCGGCTTTGCTGCCGCGCCCCATGTAATCTCATGTCGGGCGGGTTTTTCTTTCGGAATACTTGACAATCTTGCTATCAAGTGTTATGCTTTTCACAGCATCATATGCGCTCACGGCTCCCAGTTTGACGGGAGTCCCGGACGGGTAACCGCAAACGACGGAGGCGTTCGGAAGTTGGGTTCAATCTCTCCCATTCTAACTCCCAACTCCTAACTTCTAGATTCTTCGGAGGCTTCAACCATGCGATTAGACAAGTTTACCATCAAGGCTCAGGAGGCCGTTCAGGAAGCGCAGAGACTGGCGGAGGAGAACGGCCATCAGGAAATAACCACGGAGCATCTGCTCGCCGCCCTGCTTGCGCAGAGCGAGGGGATTGTGCGACCTGTGCTGCAGAAGGTCGGCGCGAACCCGGCGACGATCGAGTCCCAGGTGCAGGCGGCGCTCGACAAGCTACCGAAAGTCTCCGGCGTCACCAGTTCTCAGTACGTCTCGCAGGCGTTGAAAGAGGTCCTGGATAAGGCTTGGGACGAAGCCCAGCGCATGAAGGACGAATACGTGAGCGCGGAGCACCTGCTCCTTATCCTCGCGGAGTCCAAGAGCGAGGCGGGCACGATCCTTCGGAGCGCGGGAGCGACCAAGGACAAGATATACAAGGCGCTTGCGGAAGTGAGGGGCGGAGCGAGGGTCACGGACCAGAACCCCGAAGAGAAGTACCAGGCGCTGGAGAAATATGGCCGCGATCTCACCGATATGGCGCGGAAGGGCAAGCTCGATCCGGTTATCGGGCGCGACGACGAGATTCGACGGGTCGTGCAGGTGCTCTCCCGCAGGACCAAGAACAACCCGGTGCTGATCGGCGAGCCGGGCGTGGGCAAGACCGCCATCGTGGAGGGACTCGCACAGCGCATCATCACCGGTGACATCCCGGAGAGCCTGCGGGACAGGCGCGTGGTCTCCCTCGACCTCGGCGGCATGCTTGCGGGCGCGAAGTACCGGGGCGAGTTCGAGGATCGGATGAAGGCCGTCTTGCGCGAAGTCATGGAGGCCGAGGGCCAGGTGATCCTCTTCATCGACGAGTTGCATACCGTTGTGGGAGCAGGGGCGGCGGAGGGGGCGGTCGATGCCTCCAACATGCTCAAGCCGATGCTCGCCCGAGGCGAGCTCCGGTGTGTCGGCGCGACCACGCTGAATGAGTATCGCAAGTATATCGAGAAAGACGCCGCACTGGAGCGGCGATTCCAGACCGTGCTCGTCGGCGAGCCGGATGTGGACGACACGATCGCCATCCTGCGCGGCCTCAAGGAGCGATATGAGGTCCACCACGGCGTCAAGATCAACGACTCGGCGATTGTCGCGGCTGCGGTGCTCTCGAACCGGTATATCGCCGATCGTTTTCTTCCCGACAAGGCCATCGATCTGATCGACGAATCGGCCTCGCGCCTGAGGATCGAGATCGACAGCATGCCGACCGAGATCGATGAGATCGAGCGGAGGATTCGGCAGCTCGAAATCGAGCGTGAGGCGCTGAAAAAGGAGACCGACAAGGCCGCTCTGGAGCGCCTGGAAAAGCTTGAGAAGGAACTGGCCGACCTGCGCGAGCAGAGCGCGGAGATGAAGGCTCACTGGCAAAACGAGAAGGAAGCCGTCCAGCGCATTCGCGAAACAAAGCAGCGGATCGAACAGGCCCGGCTCGACGAGCAGGCCGCCGAACGCGCTGCCGATCTCCAGAAAGCGGCGGAGCTCCGGTACGGGACACTGCTGACTCTTCAAAAAGAGTTGGAGGAACAGAGCGCGCGCCTGGAAGAGATTCAGAAGGACCGAAAGATGCTCAAAGAGGAGGTCGATGAGGAAGACATCGCGGAGGTCGTGAGCAAATGGACCGGCATCCCCGTCTCGAAAATGCTGGAGGGCGACATGCACAAGCTGGTGCACATGGATGAGCGTCTGAAACAGCGGGTGATCGGCCAGGACGATGCCGTCCGAGCGGTCTCGAACGCCGTTCGGCGTGCTCGCGCCGGTCTTCAGGATCCGAACCGCCCGATCGGCAGCTTCATCTTCCTCGGCCCCACCGGCGTAGGAAAGACGGAGCTTGCGCGGGCATTGGCGGAGTTCCTCTTCGACGATGAGAAGGCGATGATCCGGCTCGACATGTCCGAGTACATGGAGAAGCACTCCGTGGCCAGGATGATCGGCGCGCCTCCGGGGTACGTCGGATTCGAGGAGGGCGGCCAGCTAACGGAAGCGGTCAGGCGTCACCCATATGCCGTGCTGCTCTTCGATGAGATCGAAAAGGCGCACTCGGATGTGTTCAACATCCTGCTACAAATCCTGGACGATGGTCGGATGACCGACGGCCAGGGGCGAACGGTGGACTTCAAGAACACGGTCATCATCATGACGTCCAATATCGGCTCGCAATACATCCATGAGCTTGGCGGCCTCAACGATTCCGAGATGCGCTCCAGGGTAACGGATACCCTCCGCGCGCAGTTCAGGCCGGAGTTCCTTAACCGGATCGATGAGATAATCATCTTCAACTCACTTGGCGCTGAGCAGATCAAGCAGATCGTGGGGATTCAACTGGAGTATCTGAAGAAGCGCCTGGCGGATAGGAAGATCGAGATCGATGTGACCGACAAGGCGAAAGAGGAGATCGCGATCGAGGGCTTCGATCCGACCTACGGCGCGCGCCCGCTCAAACGCACGATCCAGAAGCGGATTCAGGATCCGCTTGCGATCAGGATTCTTGAGGGCGGGTTCCGTGACGGCGACCGCATCCGCATCGACGCCTCAAAAGCAGGGGAGTTTGTGTTCGAGAAGGAATAGTGGAGTCAGCCGTATTCGGGATTTCGCGCAGGGACGCAGGGAGTCAGAGCACGCGGGGGACGGGATTTGCAGGGGAGGGCCACCGTGCCCTCCCTCCGGAACTCCCCACCTTAACAGGGGGGCGCCGGGAGGCCCCACCGATGCCTGAACACGATTTCGATGCTTCGGAAGCAGAGCGCAGCGGCGCTACCGAAGCTCCGGATGCTCACCAATGCTAATCCTCCGAGGGCGGGCACGGAGCCTCCCAACCCTCGATCTCCTTCACCGCCTGATCGAAAGGAATGGCCTCGTCGCCGAACTCCTTTGCCTGATCATACGCTCTTATCGATTCGAGTTCCTCGTCCCAGGCGTACTTGTCGTGATTGATCGACATATCGGTAGTCCCGCCGGAAAACATCCCACTGATGGCAAGCGCTCTGCGCTTCCTCTCGCCGCTGGGATCCTCCTGCTCGATTATGCTGTCAACTCCTCGCCGTACCAATTCCGCCATCGATCTATTCTCTTTCCTAGCGATCGCACGCAATCTCGTCTGCTGATCAGGTCGAAGCTGAATTATCATTCTAATCACGTTGCATCACCTCGAAAGTTCTTGACCATTACTCCATCACTCCATTACCCCGTTTACGGGAAGCCAAGCATGTCTGAGTTGGGGTTGTGGCGAGCGAAGTTGCGGGATGCCGTCTCGGCCTTTGTGTTCGCGTAGCAACACACGCAGCCGTGAGGGCAGGTTTGGTAGGTTCCGATGTCTTTGCTCTCAAAGCACCCGCATTCTTCCCGAGTCGGACGCTGAGCGAGGCTCTTCACCCTGTCCGGAAAGAGGCGCTGAAGGAGGTCGGGGTCCACGCAATGCGCCTTCTTGATCAGGCCCGACACCAGGTAGTCGCCGCAGCAGGAGCGCATCTCGATTCCATGATCGGCGGCGACCTCGGCGAGGGCGTTCGCGAAGGCGATCCTTTCGTCTTGAGGCAGGTTGTGGCACTCGATGCCGGTTTCGATGCGCAAATCCTCCGTATTCCGAAGCACCTTGCCGTAGAAGATGGCAAAGCTGAAATAGCAGCTCTTCACCAACCCCTCCAGCATGCGGCAGAGGAGCTTGAAATGCTCGAGGTGGTATTTCTGATCGGTCACGCTCGATACCAGCACAGGATCATATCGCCAGAGCACGGCCTCGCTTCCATACCGGTTGGCAAGTATGCGGGCGCTTTCGACCAGATCATCTATTTCCGGGACCCGAGGCTCAAAGAGACGCGGCAGGCCGGTGATGGTGTAATGAAAGACCATCGGATAGCCCGCCGCGTCGAATCCATCGAGGTAGGGCAGGAGCGGACGGTAGTTCTTCGACCAGAAGACGATGGCCGACACGTCCTCCGGGCGCAGGGAGACCTGGTATGTCGCCTTTGAGAAGGGATTCATCCAGCGCACGTAGCCGTCCCTTACCCGGTTGGCGAACCACTCCGGGTAGAATGCCGGTATATCCGTCCGCCTGCTTGCCGAAATCACGTTCAAAACGAAATCTCCTCCAAAGCGACCCAAATCGCTCGAACAATTGTACGACAAACCGGTAGCCCGGTCAAATCTGATGCGAAACCAGAGTTCATGCTTGAAACCGGCCAGCGGGCCGATCTAAACTTTGCTTTTGATGCTCGTTTATGGTATAATTGACCTCGTAAAGACGCACATTTCATAATCAAAAATCCTCTGACAACGCCCCTGAAAACTTAAGGTGTTTGCCGACAAAGGAGAACCTTTCCCATCATGACTGAAGAACCTCAAAACTCCGGTATCATCGGGGATGAACAAAAATACGATTCCGACCAGATAACCGTCCTCAAAGGCCTCGAAGCTGTCCGACTCCGACCGGCGATGTACATCGGAACCACCGGCACTCGAGGGCTGCACCACCTCTTCGTGGAAGTTGTCGATAACTCAATAGACGAGGTACTGGCCGGTTATGCTTCCAAGATAGAAGTCACCCTCCATTCCGATAACACAATCTCGGTGAAGGACAACGGACGCGGCATCCCGGTCGATATTCACGAAGAGACCGGGCTCTCCGGCGTCGAGACGGTCATGACCATCCTGCATGCGGGCGGCAAGTTCGGCGGCGGCGGCTACAAAGTCTCCGGCGGATTGCACGGCGTAGGCGTGTCTGCGGTGAACGCGCTCTCCGAATGGCTGGAGGTCGAGGTTTATCGAAACGGCAACATCTACAAGCAGAGATACGAGCGGGGAGTTCCCGCATATCCGTTGAAGATCGTCGGGAAATCGGACGAAACCGGCACGATGGTCAGATGGTATGCCGATGCAGAGATTTTCGGAGCGATCGAGTACCATACCGAGGTCCTGAGCCAGAGACTTCGCGAACTGGCATACCTCAACAAGCAGGTGAATATCAGGTTTGCAGTCGAAGCCACCGGCGAGGTCCAGGATTTCCACTTCGTGACCGGTATCGCGGCGTTCGTCGATCATCTCAATCGAAACAAAGACCCGATGCACAAGGTCATATATTTCTCACGCCAGCGTGAAGACACCGACTGCGAGATCGCTTTGCAGTACAACGAGGGGTATCAGGAGAATATCCTGACCTTCGCCAACAATATCAACACGACCGAAGGTGGAGTGCATCTTTCGGGATTCAAGACCGCGCTTACCCGCGTGATCAACAACTACGCCCGAAAGAACAACATTCTCAAGGAGAAGGACAGCAATTTTAGCGGCGACGATGTCCGTGAGGGACTCACCGCCGTGATCTCAGTCAAGCTCTTCCACCCGCAGTTCGAAGGGCAGACCAAGACCAAACTCGGCAACAGCGAGGTCGAGGGCATCGTCAACTCCATCGTCGGTGAAGGTCTGGGCGAGTATCTCGAAGAGAATCCCGCCGTCGCGAAGAGGGTCATCGAGAAGTCGCTGACCGCATGCAGGGCCAGGGAAGCCGCGCGAAAAGCAGCCGATCTGGTCAAGCGTCAGAGCGTGCTGGAGAACTCCTCCCTGCCGGGCAAGCTCGCCGACTGCTCCGACCGCGATCCTTCAAAGTGCGAGGTATATCTAGTCGAGGGTGATTCCGCGGGCGGTTCGGCGAAACAGGGACGCGACAGGCGCACCCAGGCAGTTCTTCCGCTCCGAGGCAAGATCCTCAACGTAGAGAAAGCGCGTCTGGACAAGGCTCTTGAGAACGAAGAGATTCGCGCGCTGATAACAGCGCTCGGCACCGGTATCTCCAAGGGCACGCTCGCCGACATCGAGGAAGAAGCGGTCTTGTTCGACGCCGAGGAGTTGGAACAGGAAGACCCCAGGGCCAACGGAAACGGGAACGGCAAGGACAAGGACAAAGATAAGGACAACATCTACAATTTCGATATCACCAAGCTGAGATACGACCGCGTGATCATCATGACTGATGCGGACGTTGACGGTGACCACATTCGGACTTTGCTCCTGACCTTCTTCTTCCGGTACATGCGCCCGCTCATCGAAACCGGCCATGTGTATATCGCGCAGCCGCCGCTTTTCAGGGTCAGCACGGGAAAAGAGCAGTTCTACGCCCGCAATGACGCCGAACTCGAAGAGATAATGAAGACGATTCGAGGCAAGAGAGACGTCAAGGTTCAGCGATTCAAAGGTCTAGGCGAGATGAACGCCGATCAGCTTCATGAAACGACCATGAATCCGGCGACCCGCACCATGGCTCAGGTGCAGATGGAGGACGCCGTCCTTGCGGACGACATGTTCACTTGCCTCATGGGCGACAAAGTTGAGCCGAGGCGCGAGTTCATCGAGATGTTCGCCAAAGACGTAGCGGACGTTGACTGGCACTACTGAGAAGTTGGTAGTTTCTAGATCAGTTTTGTAGGGAAGGGATTTCCGTGCCCTTCCGTCCCGATCCCGAACGACAGTACGCCGAAGTTCATAAGGGAGGGCCACTGTGCCCTCCCTTCGACAAATCCCCTCGAGAAGGGATTATGCGCCCTTCCATCTGGAAAAAAGACATAGGTGAATCGGTCCTATGAAAAAGCTCTCGGAAGCCACAAAGATCTCTGAGAAAGACAAGCAGCTTCTGCTGGAAGTCAAGGAAATCGTCCTTCGCCACGTACCGGATGCGCAAGTCCTCCTCTACGGCTCTGTCGCCCGGGGCACCCAAACCCCCGAATCGGACTACGACCTCCTGATCCTCACGCCTAACAAGCTCAGCCGACAGGAAGAAGAGGCCCTCAGCCATGACATTTACATGGTGGAACTCGAAAGAGAAGTCGTCCTTTCGGACTTCGTCAAATGGGTGGGCGACTGGGAAAAACCGATTGTGAAAGTCTCGCCTTACTACAAGAACGTAAACCGTGAGGCGATAGCTATATGAAAGCCGAAGAGATCGAGTACATCAGGTATCGGCTGTCAAAGGCTCTCGAGACATTGCAAGAGGCAAATGCCTTGTATGCCAACGGATTCACTATGGGCGTAGTCAATCGCGTTTATTACGCCTGTTTCTATGCCGTATCGGCGTTGCTTCTCTCTGAAGGTTATTCCAGTGCCAGGCATAGCGGGGTGATTTCACTATTCGAGAGGCACTGGATAAAGCCGGGCCGACTTCCATCCGGGATCGGTGAGTTTTATCGCAATATGTTTAAGCGCCACCATCAGGGTGATTATGAGGATATGGCCTCTTTCGAAAAATCTGATGTGGAACCATGGCTTGTACAAGCAGCGCAGTTCATTGATGCGGTTTCCAAGTGTACTGAAGAACAGATAGCAGAGGCCTAAGCAAACAGCCGGTCACTGGTAGGATCACTCTGGAGGACCGGCGCAGTTGTAAACTATGAAGAAGCTCTCGGAAGCCACAAAAATCTCTGAGAAAGACAAGCAGCTTCTGCTGGAGGTCAAGGAAATCGTCCTTCGCCACGTACCGGATGCGCAAGTCCTCCTCTACGGCTCGGTCGCTCGAGGAACCCAAACGCCCGAATCGGACTACGACCTCCTGATTCTCACTCCCTCAAAACTCAGCCGAGATGAAGAAAAGAGCCTTCGCTCTGATACTTACGAGTTGGAACTCGATAAGGAAGTCGTTTTTTCCGTATTCACGGAATGGGTAGAGGAATGGGAACGCCCAATTATGAAGGTTTCGCCATACTACAAGAACGTAAACAGGGAGGCGATATCGATATGAAGGCCGAAGATGTCGAGTACATACGGTATCGACTCTTGAAGGCGAGGGAAACGTTGCGAGACGCAAACTCCCTCCATGTCATAGGATCTGCAACCAGTACCGTCAATCGCATTTACTACGCCTGTTTTTATGCTGTATCGGCGCTGCTCCTTTCGGAAGGTCATTCCAGTTCCAAGCACACCGGTGTGATTTCGCTGTTTGACAGGCTGTGGATCAAGCCAAAGCGCCTTTCCTCTGAATTGGGCATTTTCTACCGTATGATGTTTGAATACCGTCAAAAGGGTGATTACCAGGATATGTTTGTGTTCCAAGCTGATGACATTAAAGTATGGCTTACACAAGCAGAAGAGTTTGTCGATACGCTTTCCAAACGTACTGAAGAAAAGATTGCATCCGCCTGAGCAATCAGGCCTTTATTAGGAGAGAAAGATGAAATGGCGAGTAGTCCTCGAACAAGATTCTGAAACGTGCGAATGGGCGGTTTGGTGCCCGGAATTGGCTGGATGTACATCTGCCGGCCTAACACAGGAAGAAGCGTTACTAAACATTCGAGAGGCCATCGAACTCTATCTTCAGCAGGACCCTGTGGAGATCGAACCGGGGGCTATCATTTGCGAGGTCGCCGCCTAGCTGCCACCAACCAATTTGCTCGACTGGCCCTGAACACCTAATACCTGATACCCGACACCCAATACCTGAACGCCCTCCCTCACGCCGCTTCCGGCATGGTTTCCGCCGCCGTGTAGTAATAATCGTACGCTTCCTCAGGCGTTAGGTTCTGATGCACCACCCTTCGAACCGCCTGGATCATCGCACGAGGGTTGTCCGCATGATAGATGTTGCGTCCCATATCAACTCCCGATGCCCCCTGCTGAACCGCATTGTATGCCAGTCTGAGCGCCTCCAACTCCGACACTTTCTTTCCCCCCGACACTATGACGGGCACCGGGCAGGAAGCCGTCACGGTGTCGAAATCCTCCGACACGTAAGACGTCTCCACAAAGGTCGCTCCAAGTTCGGCGCAGATTCGGGCTGCCATGCGCATGTACTTGGCGTCGCGCGCCGTCTCATTTCCAACCGCTGTCACTGCGAGAGTCGGAATTCCATATCGGTTGCCCATGTCCACGAGTCTCGTCATGTTGCGAACCGATTGCGTCTCGTGCTCCCCGCCGATGAAGACCTGCACCGCCATCGCCGAAACGTTCAGGCGAATGGCGTCTTCAATATCGACCGCGATCTCCTCATTGGAAAGCTCCTTCAATACGCTCGGGCCGGCGCTCGCCCTGAGCACAACGCCCCTGGTGAATGAAGGAGGGATGACGCTTCGAAGGATGCCTCGTGTCAGCAGGAGGCTGTCAGCATGCGGGGTTAGCGGAACGATTTCCAGATCGACCCGCTCCAACCCGACGGTCGGGCCCTGGAAGTATCCGTGATCGATCGCAAGCATCACTGTTCGCCCGGTCTTCGGGTCGAAGATTTGCGATAGCCGGTTCTTCATCCCCCAATCGAGGCAGTTGGAGCCTTTCAGGAAGAATGGCTCGCACGTAACCGCGATGTCCAGGTGAAAGTTCTTGTCCTCTCGAGTGTCTATTTCCCGCATCTTTACCTCCATGAGTGCACCCACATCCATTACACACAGTTACTTTTATCCCAGTGCTCGCGGGGCCAAACAATCTTGGAGGTTTTGGCGACGCTAAGGGATGCGGGTCAAACTGCACATTCGAGCGATCCTTTGGGTTTTGACTTTAGCCTTAGCCTGTGCTAACATCTTCACGAAGAAATTCCTATGCGAATCCAAATACCGTGTTGAGGAAATGCGATGTCAAGTCTAATAAGGTTCGGTGTTTCCATCCCACAAGAACTTATCGAACAGTTTGATGCGCGAATCAAAGCAAAAGGCTATTCCACGCGCTCTGAGGCGATCAGAGATATCATTCGTGATTACCTAGTTGAAGGCGAGTGGGAGGGAGGAGACATGGAGGTCACCGGTACCATTACCATCGTATATAACCACCACACGCGGGAGCTGTCCAACGTTCTCACCGGTCTCCAGCATGAATTCCACGACGCGGTCTTATGCACGACCCACGTCCATCTTGATGCGCATAACTGTCTGGAGGTCATAATAGTACGTGGCGGAAACGCACAAGTGCGGGCCATCGCCGATCGTCTAATAAGCACGAGAGGAGTAAAGCACGGCAAACTGGTTTGCACCACCACCGGGCAAAGCCTGAAGTAGGAGTGTCACACGAGACTTTTAACGGCGCACTGGGCGAGCCTATCACATTTTTATGTTGTAGGTCAGCACGCCGTACCCATAGATACCATGATCGGCGTTGCCGATATAAAGGGCTGGATTGAAGGAAAGCTCCGGCGTCAGGCTATACGTTATTCCCGCCGTCAGGAAGTTGACCGAACCTCCCAAATAATCCACGGCAACAAGCAGCCTCGGAGAAATCTGATAGTCAGCGCCCAGGACCGCGACATATCCGGGGCTTTGATATTGTGCGCCGGCGATCAATGCGCCCTTGCCGTTATCGTAGTAGTAGCCTGCCTCAATAAAAGGCTGTGCTGTCATGCCGTTTTCAATATCCAGTATGCCGGTGGAAAGTAGGAATGACTTGGTTTGTATGATCCCTAGTTCCGTATGGATCATGGTTTCACCGGGATTGAAGCCCTGAAACACGGCCACCTCGAAGTTCTTCGTAATCCCGAGTTCGTACTGCAACTCCTCGCTGTTTCCGATTGCCGATGCCTGTCCTTGCATACTGATCGAGAGCTGGCCCATGGTTTGGATGTCCGGCGTTACTATCTGGTTAAGTCCTTTGGTTGTAGCATTGGCCCATGAAACTACGCCGATCAGAAAGAGACCTACCAGCAAACATATCTGAGATTTTCCAAACGTGTTGAAAATCATGAATCCCTCCGGTATGGGCTTTATCGCTTTCCCACAAACTGCTTGCTTGATTTTATCTCATTTTCGCTTCCAAGTCAATGATTCGAATCCCGTAGCCATCGGCAAGCTCGCATCCACTCGCATCTCAAACGGAGGGGAGGAGGGCGTGGCACGATTGTGGAATTCATAGCACGATTATCCCAGAATCAAGCACCAAATTACTAGACTTTCGGTATCCTGAGGCTATATCATAATGCTGATACGTCAGTAGATGAGTTTTTTTGCAGGAGGGGTAACACGATAATGAAAATTATGTCACGGAGAACGTACATGAGCTACGGTACTGGGAAGTTAACCTGCGCGCTGTTGACTGCTGGGCTAGCATGGCTTGCAGTTGGCAATTACGCGAAAGCGTGCTACACTGGATTGGGGCTGATCCCAACCGCCGACGTAGTTGGTGAGAGCAAGGACTCCGTTGAAGTGCAGTTCAACGGTTCCTTTCTGTACGGGAATCAATGCACGGGTATTCTTAACACGGAGTTTGGGCTTACACCAAGAGTCGAGGTCGGGCTGGATTATGACTTCAGCGACAGCCCTCCGACACGTGCATATCTCAACGGCAAGTATGTTCTCATTACTCAGGACGAGCGCACGCCGGAGCTCTCTGTGGGCATCTGCAGCGTGGCAGACAAGATGATTTCCAGTCCGTACGTTGTCGCAACCAAGGATTTCAACCTGGTACGCGGGCATGCGGGTGTGATGGCAATCAATGGAACCGATAGATGGTTTGTCGGCATGGACAAGGCAATCACGGACAAGGTCACGCTGATGACCGATTACACGGACGGCTCGGAAAACTCTTCATCTATTGGTGTGAACTACCAGTTCACCAACAACTTTGCGATGGAAACCGCCGCAGTCTTTCCCACTCAAGGTGGAAACACCTTTTTCAACATTCACTTTGTTTTCTGCGGCTCGCTTAATGGGCAGGGAGGATAGAATGCACATTCCGGACGGATATCTCGGGCCGCAAACCTACCTGCCGGCTTATGCGGTCACCGCATCGATTTGGGCCGTAGCCTCCAGGAAACTGAACAAAACCCTTAGGAGCAAGCAGGTCCCGATCCTGGGCCTGAGCGCCGCGTTCTGCTTCGTGATCATGATGTACAACGTCCCGATTCCCGGCGGCACGACCGGCCATGCGGTCGGGGCGGTGCTTGCGGCCGTGCTTCTCGGTCCATGGGCGGCATGCATCGCCGTGTCGGTGGCAATTATCGTTCAGGCGCTTATCTTCGGTGACGGCGGAATAACGTGCATTGGGGCAAACTGCCTGAACATGGCGATCATAATGCCATTCGTGGGCTATGGTGTATATCGGCTAATCGCAGGCAAATCGGATCGAAAGTCGCCACGCCGCCCGATTGCCGCAGCAATCGGGGGATATGTGGGGCTGAACGTGGCGGCTCTTTCGGCGGGGATCATGTTCGGCATCCAGCCTCTCATCGCTCACGACGCTGCCGGACACGCGCTCTATGCCCCGTATCCACTGAAGTTGGCGGTTTCGGCCATGGTCCTCGGGCATCTTATCTTCGGGTTAGTTGAGGCAGCGGTGACGGGTATGGTTGTGGCGTACGTGCAGCGGACGGATTCTTCGCTGCTGTTCATTCCAGGCGAAGCACGCCCGGGAGGGGCATCAGAATGAAATCGACCGTGAAACTATGGATCGGAGTGGCGGCTCTCATTCTTCTCTGTCCGCTGGGATTGATCATTCCGGCAAAATTCGGCGCGGGATCGGCCTGGGGCGAGTGGAGTTCCGAGGAAATCAAGAAGCTGGTCGGGTATGTCCCATCGGGCGTGTCCCGGCTCGGAGAACTATGGAAGGCTCCGATGCCGGATTACGCGTTCAAGGGACAGGAGGGAGCCCCGATTCACACTCTGAGCGTTTCGTATATAATTTCCGGAGTAGTTGGCGTTATCATCGTGACTCTGATCGCCATACTCCTCGGCAAGGCGCTGGCAAAACGTGAAAACCATTAGAATCCCGGAGTGGTACGGGCAGATTTGCCCCGTCGATACGTACGAGCGGAAACCTCGCAGGAACTCAGGGGCTTTCGCCAGAAAGACCCTCGCTGCCATTGCGGAGAGTCTCGCAAGGGAGCTTTCGGGCAATGAGCGCTTGGAATCCTGGATTACCGCCGTCGAGCCGCGCGCCAAAATTCTGGGAATTCTGGCGCTGATTATGTGCGCGACCTTTCTCCGTGATGTCAAATCGCTTGCCGGACTGATGGTCGTTGCCATATCGATCGCACTCTCGGCAAGCATAGCGCCCGTAAGGCTGGCTCGGGCATGGCTTGCCGTGCCACTCTTCAGCCTCGCGATTGCGCTCCCTGCGGTACTAAATGTCTTCACGCCGGGCACATCCGTCCTGCTAATCTGGCGTCCGGAGCCCGGAGCGCATCTCCTCTCGTGGCAGTTGCCGGCGTATCTGGCGATCACGAGAGAAGGACTGATAGTCGCCCTGCGCTTCCTCCTGCGATCAACGGATTGCGTGCTCCTCGCGCTGACCCTGGTCGCCACCACGGAACCGGCACGGTTGGTCGGTGGCTTTCGCCGACTCGGGATGCCGAAGGTCTTCGGCATGGTGCTGGAGGTTATGCAAAGGTATTTGTCCATTCTCCTAAGGGCAGCCGAGGAGATTCACCTGGCAAAGTTGAGCCGTTCGGTTGAATCGGTCTCGTTGCGTGGGGAGCAGAGTTGGGTGGCCGCGGGCATGGGAATTCTGTTTCGGCGGGCGCACGCGCTCTCAGAAAAGGTCCACCTGGCGATGATCTCCCGAGGCTTCGATGGCGATGTCCAGGTCGCGCCGTCGCCCGGATTCAAGAAGCTCGACCTGTTGTGGGTTTGTGCCACGGTCGCCGTTTCGCTTGCACTGGTGATCGCGGATAGGTTCCTGTGAAACGTATGGGCAAGAGCTGAAAACCTGTCCCATACGTCTCTTTAGTCCCATTCGTCCTATTCCGGAAGGGAATTCCATTTGACCTCAATTATTGAAACAAGAGATTTGCAATACTCCTATCCCGGCGGGAAACAGGCGCTGGACGGCATCAGCTTCCAGGTGATGCCAGGGGAAAGCGTCGCCCTCCTTGGGGCCAATGCCAGCGGCAAATCCACCCTCCTTCATCTGCTCGATGGGCTGTACTTCGCAAATCATGGGCAGGTGGAGGCATTCGGCACAGCGCTGACCGAGGAGAGCGTGGACACCCCACCATTCTCCCGCCGTCTGCGGCAGGGAATCGGCTTTCTCTTCCAGAACTCCGACGCCCAGCTTTTCAACACGACGGTCGAAGAGGAACTCGCGTTCGGGCCGCGCCAACTCAGGCTGTCGGCGGATGAGGTGGAAACCAGGGTCGGCGATACGCTTCGCCTATTCGAGTTGGAACAACTGAGGCAGCGGAGCCCGCAGTCCCTGAGCGGCGGCGAAAAGAAGAAGGTCGCCCTTGCCGGGTTGATCACCTGTGGACCGGAGGTCATCCTCCTCGATGAGCCAAGCTCCGGGCTCGACCCCAGGACCCAGCAGTGGCTGAACGAGTTTCTGCAAATGCTGAACGAAGACATGCGAGTGACCCTGATCACCGCGAGCCACGACCTCAGTTTCGTGGGGGAAATCGCTGATCGGGCGATGATCCTGTCGGAGGATCATAAACTGGTGTTCGACGGCCCTTCAGAAGCGGCGCTCTCTGACCTCGATCTGCTGCTCTCCGTCAATTTGATCCATTCTCATACGCACGTGCATGATGGCGAAATCCACGAACATCCACACCTGCACGAGGCATGGCACAACCACCAGCATGGGAAGAAGAGGTAACGCCAGGGTGGTGTTTCATACCACCATGGTTGCGGGGAGTTTAGTTTACCCATTTGAAAGGACGTACGACTATGGCAAGTAACGTCGCGATTCTGGGAGCGACTGACGACCCCACCAAATACGCCAACATGGCTATGCACAAGCTCCAGGATCACGGATACAACCCGGTCCCGGTGAATCCCTCAAAGAAGACTATCGAAGGGCTGACGGTTTACCACTCCCTCAGCGATTTCAAGGAGCCGATCGACACGGTGACCATCTACGTACGCCCGTCGATCTCCAGCAGCTTGAAGGACGACATCCTTGCAGCAAAGCCGAGGAGGGTGATCATGAACCCCGGCGCCGAGAACCAGGAACTGGCGGACGCGCTGAAGGCGAATGGAATCGAAGTGCTCCACGCCTGCACCCTCGTTCTCCTCCAAACCGGTCAGTTCTGATCGAACCCTTGAAGTCAAGGCAAATGGGTGATTCCGAACGACGAAGGGGTCACAGTCGTTAGCTTCTGTCCCAGGAAATGAAGTGTTCCGAATGACCTCGACGAATATGCCAGCGCTTGGTATGACGGGTTCCAAGCCGAGTAGTTATCGGCCGCGCTGTTGTCCACTCGCATGAAGTTAGCGGGCATGTATGATCCCGGGGTCGGGATGGACGCTGAAATGCTTCTCCACGAAATCGTCGCTTCGACCGTCCAGCACTGAACTACCCCCCCTTTTGCGGTCTTGATATGATGAATCGCGGAGATTCCGGCGTCTCCCGGCGACCACTTCCTATCTACCTGTACCATCTCGCCAAGCGCCGTGACGACAGCTCCAATCGACTCCCTGTTTGGGCCATATGTGAAAGAGTAATAGTGGAGTATGTTGTTGTTTGGCGCCAATGCTACCTGCACAAAATCCTGCTGAGTGGGATCTCCTTGCCAGGAAGGATCGATCTTATTCTGCTGCACGCTGAGGATGCTCTTGTCATAGCAGGTAAACAGTATGTGCAGGTTGTTGTTATCCCACGCCAGATAGACTCTGGTCGGCCACATAGGAGCTTTTCCGGCGTAAGGTCCATCGTTGATAAGGAGATCGACCTTTGCCGCCGAATTCCACGCCGTACCGTCAGGGTTGTCACCGATACCTGCGGGAAAATGGCTCACGAAGGGTACGTCCACAATCGGGCCGTTGGATTGCCCATTGATCAATCCCAGTGACATCCCCGGAGTTACCTGGCACTCGACCGAATGCGCGATCAGCACAATCCAGACCGCAAAAAGAGCCAATACTAGCGTAAATCTGTACATTCAATGACCTCTTTCACTCTTACGAAACGATTAATAATGTCGCCGGATGACGACATTCCCGGCACTTCACCCCAAGAATCCTCTATAAAACAGTACAAACTATTCATAGCCTGTAGGGAAGGGATTTCCGTGCCCTTCCGTCCCGGTCCGGCGTTTCCGGGCCGTAGAACTGAGACCTAACAACCACTCCCTACGGGCGATCTCCTGGATTCCGGAGAATCCAGCGCCCGGATTACAAATCCAGGCGAGTCGGTCGCGGGGCGATTGTGAATCCAGGGGGCCGTTGTCAGTGACCCCAATCCCATACGTACCATCCTGTTAATCATGTAATACCAAAAATCGTGTTCGGACAATGGACGGAATGGCACGGAAATCCATTCCCTACGTCTCATCATCGGTAGTCCAACTACGGAGTAAGCTAAGACTCCTCAGCTACGACTCATTGATGGTGAGCCGGAGGACCTCGTCGTGGAAAAGGGATTCGTGGGCGAAAAGCCCCGGAGTCCCTCCGGTGTGCCAGAAGAGTACCGGACGGTCGCCGATTTCCCCTTTTCGCGCCAAATCAATCAATCCGGCCATCGCTTTGCCGGTATAAACCGGGTCGAGGATCAGACCCTCGGTCCGTGCGGTCAGCAGAATCGCCTCTTTGCAGCCTGTGGTTGGGATCGCATATCCATCGCCGACGTAGGCGTCGCGAATCTCCGCCCGGCTGAAATCCGCGGGATCGCCGAGGAGCGCCGATGTGCCGGCGATCTCCTTCTCCGCGGTCGGTCGGCATGTGGTTTCGGGGCGCACCACGGAGACGCCGAACGCACGGGCATCCGGCATATATCGGTTGCAGCCGGCGACCAAACCCGCGAATGTGCCTGTGGACCCTAACGCGACGAACATATCAACCTTCGATATCCCAAGTTCAGCAAGCTGTCCGGCTACTTCCCGTGCGGCGTCCACGTATCCAAGCGAGCCGATTGGGTTCGATCCGCCGACCGGTATCACGTAAGCAGTTCGGCCCTCGGCGGTCAATCGTTTCGCCTCTTCTTCCATCAACTCCTGGATGTGCGCATAATCGATTTCGGGAGCAAACTTGAGTTCGGCCCCGAGGATGGTGTCCAGCATCAGGTTTCCGGTGAAAATCTTTGGCATTTTGTCGGGCAGGATGAGAAGGGCGTCCATGCCCATCTTTTTCGCTGCCGCCGCGGTCATGCGCACGTGATTCGACTGTGCGCTCCCGCATGTGAGCACGACCTTCGCTCCGAGCGCCTGCGCATCGGCCATGAGGAACTCCAGCTTGCGAGCCTTGTTTCCACCCATCGCGAGGCCGGTGTTGTCATCGCGCTTGATGAGCAGGCGGTCGAGGCCGATCTCTTTGGCGAGGCGAGGCGCCTCGTCAATGGCGGTCGGGAGGTCGGCAAGTTTGACTCTCGGAAAGGCATCCAATTTATCCATAGCGTTATTTTACAACAGAATAGGGCGGAAGGGAAGTGATCGCAGGAGGTATCAGGTATTAGGTGTTAGGTGTTAGGTGTTAGGTGTTAGGTGTTGGCCTCCGGAACCCCCCCTAACCCCTCCTTGTTAAGGGGGGATCCCGAGGGACCAGTACCTTCCCTTATGCGCCTAAGCCCTTGCCGTGAAAAAATGGTATAATTTGGGCAGGATATTGTGTAAAATAGCTGTGTTTGTTGGGCAAATTCACAATCCGGAATCGATCCGGGATCTCTGTCTGATCCCCCTCTCCTGCTCTTTGGCGGGAGGGAGGGGTGAGGGCAGTCCAGAAACGCAAACCAGGGATTATCTTGGATGGCAATGATCCTAAGTCCTGAATCCAATTCTCTAAGAGAGGCAACTTACCATGAGTGAACTCATTTATCTGGACCACGCAGCTACTACTCCGGTGCATCCGGAGGTTCTTGAGGCTATGATGCCTTATTTTTCCGAGCAGTTCGCCAACCCGTCCACGCTCTATCAATTCGGTCAGCAGGCGCGAGCAGCCGTTGACGAGGCTCGGTCGAAGGTCGCGGGGCTTATCGGCGCTGAGACGAGCGAGGTCTTTTTCACCGCAGGCGCGACCGAATCGGACAACTGGGCGATCATCGGCGTCTGCCAGGCGAAGGAATCGAAGGGCAAGCATATCATCACGAGCGGGATCGAGCATCATGCCGTGCTGGAAACCTGCGAGTTCCTGCAGAAACGCGGGTGGGAACTGACCGTACTGCCGGTCGATGGCAACGGCCTCGTAAATCCCGAGGATGTCAGGGCGGCGATCACCGATCAGACGGTACTTATCTCGATCATGCATGCCAATAATGAGGTCGGGGTTATTCAACCAATCGTGGAGATCGGGGCGATTGCTCGTGAGAAGGGTGTCACGTTCCATACGGACGCCACCCAGAGCGTCGGGCATGTGAAAATCGATGTGAACGAGTTAAACGTCGATCTACTGTCGCTTTCCGGCCACAAGCTCTACGGGCCGAAGGGGATTGGGGCGCTTTACGTTCGCAAGGGGACGCGGATCCTGCCGTATCTGCACGGGGGCGCTCAGGAGGCGAACAGGCGAGCGGGGACGCTCAATGTTCCCGGGATCGTGGGATTGGGCAAGGCGGCTGAGTTGGCAGGCGCGACCCTCGAATCGGAAGCCGCGCGCGAGATCAGGCTTCGAGACAGGCTGATCGACGGCATCCTCGGCGGTATCGTGGATTCGAGGCTGAACGGCGACCGCGTGAAGCGGCTGCCGAACAATGTGAACGTGAGCATTCAGGGGATCGAGGGCGAATCGATGATCCTGATGCTGGATATGAATGGCATTTGCGTATCGAGCGGGTCGGCATGCACCTCCGGCTCCCTTGAAGCGAGCCACGTGCTTCTTGGCCTTGGCTTGCCGCACGAACTGGCGCACGGTTCGCTCAGGATGACTCTGGGCCGGGACAACACGGAGGAGCATGTGAACAAGGTTCTTGAAGTGCTGCCCAAGATCGTGGAGCGCCTGCGGGCGATGTCGCCGGTGTATGGTACCTGCGACGCCGAGTGCAGTTGCGCGACCGACAGTTCGGTGGAATAGCATGGGCCTCGGATATCACGCAGGGACGCAACGGCGCTGAGAGACGCAGGGAAAGATATGGAAACCTTGAACGCTGAGTGATGAATGCCGGGGGCGGAGCTGTGCGGCGCCTGCTATTCGGAGCTTCGGCAGCGCCACTTCGTTCTGCTACCGAAGTATCGTGTTAAGTACGACTTACTTTCTCGATGCTTCGGTAGCAGAGACCGACTGGGCGGTCGTCGCTGCCGGAGCCGAATTTCGGTAACGAGAGCTATGGCGCATGATAAACAAGGCTTTTGATGTCGTCGGTGTTGGGTACTGCGCCTTCGATTATTTGGGGATCGTGGGGCGGTATCCGGCGCTCGATGAAAAGATGCGTATGGATCAATTCGCCATGCAGTGCGGCGGCGTGACTGCCACCGCCATGGTGACGGTCGCGAGGCTGGGCGGTCGAGCGTCGTACATCGGCAAGGTCGGCGGAGACGACTTCGGGTCGAGGATTCTGTCCGCTCTCCAGTCCGAGGGCGTGGACGTTGGATCATGTGTCGTTGATTCGGAAGCCGCTTCGCCGTTCGGGTTTGTTGTGGTGGATAAGACGACCGGCAAACGGACGATCTTCTGGACATCATCCGGGATGCGTCTGGAGCCGGGAGAGATTTGCCGGGCGGACGTACTCGCCGGGACGGTGCTCCATATCGACGATCATCATGCGGATGCAGCGCTCCTTGCCTCATCATGGGCGAAGGAGGCGGGTATTCCGGTGGTGATGGACGCCGGGAGCGTGAGGCCCAGGTCGGCGGAAGTGGTGGAGAAGGTCGATTGCCTGATAATGTCCTCGACCTTCGCACGGGATTTCACCGGTGAGAGCGACCCGGAGAAATCGGCGGTGTCGATGCTCGAGAGCAGGCGAATCTCGGCGGTGACTCTGGGCGATCACGGCTGCGTGTATGCGACGCGCGATGGTGTGGCCCACCAACCGGCATTTCCGGTGGAAGTCGTTGATACCACGGGAGCCGGCGATGTGTTCCACGGCGCGTTTTCGTTCGGGCTTTCGCAGGGGTGGGAGTTTGCGCGGATAATCGAGTTTGCGAGCGCGACTGCGGCGCTCAAATGCAGCCAGCTTGGTGGTCAAGCCGGGATTCCCGGTTTCCGGGAAGTCCGCGACTTCCTGGATAGCAAGTCTATCGGCCCGCAACCAGCTTGAGGTCGTATATCTGCTGAATCAACTCTTCCGTCGTCTTCGGCTTCGGCGTTGATGCCTCGATCGCGCGCTTCACCATATCCAGCGCCTCCGACCGCTTGTATCCAAGCTGCAATAAGACCTCGATTGCATCTGTTTCTATATCTTCCCTGGTCACCGGTGCAGTCGCAAAATCCTCGTCCTGGATCAACGCGAACTTTCCCGCCTTCCCCTGAAGCGTGGCGACTATCTGCCGAGCCTTCTTCTCGCCGATTCCAGGAAGAGACGATAGATCCTTATAGCTGCCGTTCTCGATCGCCTCAGCGATTGAATGAAATGACCTCGAGAGCGCCTTTACCGCCGTTTTCGGGCCAAGGTTGGCAACTGTGATGAACAACTCGAAGAACTCGCGTTCGATGTCGTTGGTAAACCCGATCAGCCTCGGGATAATTCTCGACTGGTTGTTCTCATAATAGTGGAACGTAGCCAGAACCGCGTTCTCCAGCTCCTCGGTGGTTCTTTTCTCAAGCGCCTTCATCACCGTGGCCGGAACCATCACGTCGTAGCCGATCCCATTTGCCCAAACGATGACGTCGGTCTCCGTTCTCGGGACAATCTTGCCTTGTATATATGAAATCATGCGGACCTCAGGATCAAGTATTTAGTAGTTAGTAGTTAGTATTGGAGGGCATCTTTGAGCCTGGATGCTCGACCCCGCTCTTCGCATGTGGCAGAGCGCGGTTGCCAGCGCGTCGGAGACGTCCAGCGGCTCCGGTTCCGTGGTCAGCTTCAACTGAACGCAGACCATCCGCCGAATCTGTTCCTTGCTCGCCCTGCCGTTACCCGTCAGTGCGCTCTTGATGTGCGTCGGCGCATAGCTGAAGACCTTCGACTGGTTCAACGCCGCCGCGAGGCATATCACTCCGCGAGCGTGGCCCATCATTACGGCGACGATAGGGCGTTCGTACTGAGTGTGAACCTCCTCGAGCGCAACCGCTTCCGGCTCGAACTCTTTGAACACTTCCTGCAACCCGAAGAAGAGCGTCGAAAGCCGCTCCTCGATAGGCTTTTTCGCCGGAATGCGGATGACCCCAGCCTCCAGCACCGAAGCTTGTGCGCCCTCAACCTCGATCAGCCCATAGCCCGTGATGTTCAACCCAGGGTCGATGCCCAGAATACGAGTCACTCGATTCCCCTCCAACCATCTGATACTACCACTCTCCCTCCCGCTTGTCAACGCACAATGCGTTGCACGGGGTCCCCCGTGCCGAAAGTCAAACTATGGCGACGGATGAGTAAAACATGATATAATTGGGTCGAACGTGCATCAATGAGAAGGAAGTGTGTCTATGGCGGTCAAAACGGCCGATGACAGAATGACGATTTCCGATGCGAAGGATTTCAAAGACGAAATCGAAAAGAAGAGCGGACAGAAAATTCCCTCCTGCTATCAATGCGGCGAGTGCACCGCCGGGTGTCCCGTCGCCTTCGCATCTGATCTAATGCCGAACCAGACCATCCGCCTGGTTCAGTTGAACCAGGACGAGGAAGTCCTGAACTCCTCCATGATTTGGTTGTGTGTCGGCTGCGAAACCTGCGCTACACGATGCCCAAAGGGAGTGGAGTTGTCCAAGGTTATGGACGCCCTCCGCGAGACGGCTATCGAGCGCAAGGTGAAGTCGAAAGAACCCTCCATCAAGGCCTTCCACGATTCTTTCCTGCATACCGTCGCTCTGACCGGGCGAACGCACGAGATCGGGATGATCGGTGAGCACAAGTTGCGAACCGGAAACTTTTTCTCCGACCTCCTCCTGGGCGCGAAGATGTTCGCGAAGGGGAAGCTGACGATCATGCCCAGCGTAATCAAGGGCCGGGGCGAAGTGGGGAAGATATTTAAGAAGTCGCGGGAGTGCCAGCATAAAGGGTCGTAATCGTGTAGGGACTTGGTAGCTTCGGCAGCGCCGCTTCGCTCTGCGACCGAAGCATCCTCTTGTAGGACTTGCCCGATGAGCGAAACAGGAAAAACATGAAATACGCATACTATCCGGGATGCTCTCTGCATTCTACGGCAGCTGAATACAACGAATCCTCCGAGGCGGTGTGCGAGGAACTCGGCATAGAGCTTGAGGAGATCGAGGATTGGAACTGCTGCGGGGCGACGTCCGCGCACAGTTTGAACCACGAGTTGAGCATCGCCCTGCCGCTGAGGAACCTGGCGCGCGCCGAGGCGATGGGTTTGGAAGTGGTGGCCCCGTGCGCCGCCTGCTTCAACCGACTGAAATCCGCGGACGCGGCGGTGAAGGACAATTCCGACCTCCAGCGCATGATGGCCGAGAAGTATGATATCAATTATGAGGGCAAGATCCACGTCCTCTCGCTGCTTTCCGCGATCAGCAAAATCGGCGATGATGCGATAAAGGCCCATGTCAAGCGTGAGCTCTCCGGCCTGAAGGTCGCGTGCTACTACGGATGCCTGCTCTTAAGGCCTCCGAAGATCGCATGTTTCGACGACGCCGAGAACCCGATGTCGCTCGATAACATCATGGCCGATCTCGGCGCTGAGCCGGTCGAATGGCCGTACAGGAATGAGTGCTGCGGCGCAAGCCTCTCGCTCTCCAAGCCGGAGATCGTCGTCAAGCTGACGCACGACATCCTCAGCATGGCGAAGCTTGCCGGCGCGCAGGCCATCGTGACCGCCTGCCCGCTCTGTCAGGGCAACCTGGACATGCGGCAGTGTGATGTTGAAGCGAAATACCGCGAGAAGTTTGATATGCCCATCTTCTATTTCACGCAGTTGATGGGGATGGCCTTCGGATTATGGGAAGGCAAACTGGGATTGAGCAAACTGATGGTTGACCCGGAGCCGGTGTTATCGGGAATGAGGAGCGCGGAGTAGGCGCAGGGCGTTAGGTGTTGGGCGTAGGGCGTTCCGGATTGCAAATCGGCTGCTTCGGGCCAACTTATAAGGTAACGGTGGCGCACTAGAGTCACCCTCTCCTGCTCCCTGGCGGGAGAGGGAGGGGTGAGGGCAAACTGAACCGCCAAAGGCGGCGAGTTGAGGGCAGTCTGAAATGAGACCAGATCAGAAGACCGCCCAAAGCAGTAACCTAAGGAAGGCTCAGACGCCTGCGGAGATGTCGCCGGATTTGTAATCCTGGAACAGAATAGGTTAGTTTCTGGGTTGTTAGTTGGGAAATCGGACGGATCAGACCGGTCGGACAGATCCGACTGATCCAATCTTGAAAGGCAAATGATATGGCGCGAGTTGGAGTTTTCGTCTGCTGGTGCGGATCTAATATAGCAAAAACGGTGGATGTGGAGCAGGTGGCGCAGGCCGCCTCGACCTTTCCCAACGTGGCTTTCGCGACCAACTACAAGTATATGTGCTCGGAGCCCGGGCAGAACATCATCAAGCAGGCGATTGCGGAGCACAAGCTCGACCGAGTCGTGGTAGCTTCGTGTTCTCCTCGACTTCACGAGCCGACGTTCCGAAGGTGCATCAGCGAGGCGGGGCTGAACCCGTTCATGCTGGAGATGGCGAACATCCGCGAGCACTGCTCCTGGGTGACCGAGGATAAAGATATCGCCACGCGAAAGGCGATCGACCTCACCGCGATGGCGGTCGCGAAGGCCGTCAAGAACGAAGCCCTCTTCAGCAGGGAGATTCCGCTCACTAAGAAGGCGCTGGTAATCGGCGGTGGCGTGGCGGGAATCCAGGCTGCCCTCGATATCGCGGATGCCGGATACAAGGTCACGCTCGTGGAGCGAACCCCCAGCATCGGCGGTCGGATGGCCCAATACGACAAGACCTTCCCCACGCTCGACTGCGCGGCTTGCATCCTTACACCCAAGATGGTTGATGCCGCTTCGCACCCCAACATAGAGATTTTGACATACTCGGAGGTCGAGAAAGTCTCCGGCTTCGTCGGCAACTTCGATGTCACCATACGCAAGAAATCCCGAAGTGTCGATATGGTCAAGTGTACCGGCTGCGGCAACTGCTATGAGAAATGCCCCAAGAAGGTGCCGAGCGAGTTTGACTGCGGCCTCGGGAACCGCAAGGCAATATACGTCCCGTTTCCGCAGGCGGTCCCAAACGTCCCGGTGATCGACCGCCAGAATTGCCGATGGTTCCTGGAGGGCAAGTGCGGCGTCTGCCAGAAGATTTGCCCGACCGGCGCGGTGGACTATTCGCTTGAGGATGAGGTCATCACCGACAAATTCGGCGCGATAGTCGCGGCGACCGGCTTCCAGACGTGGGACGCATCGGCTTACGGCAACCTCGGCTATGGGAAGTACCCGGATGTGATCACCAGCCTGCAATTCGAGCGGCTTTTCAACGCATCCGGCCCAACGGACGGCAAACTGCTCAGACCATCGGATCATCAGCCGCCGAAAAATGTTGTTTTCATCTCATGCATCGGTTCCCGGGACGACGAGCATGGCTATTCCTACTGCTCCAAGGTCTGCTGCATGTACAACGCCAAGCATGCCCTGCTCCTGAAGGAGAAGGTTCACGATGCCCAGGCGTACGTTTTCTATATGGATATAAGGGCGAACGGCAAGGGATACGAGGAGTTTGTTCGCCGAGCGATTGAGAAATATGGCGCGATCTACCTCCGAGGCCGCGTCTCCCGCGTCTTCCAGGCAGGCGACAAGCTGATTGTCCGAGGCGTGGATACTTTGGCAGGAAAACCGGTCGAGATCAAGGCGGACATGGTGGTGCTCGCAGCCGCGATGGAGGCCCAGCCGGACGCTAAGGACTTGGCAAGGACGCTCGGTATCTCGACCGACGAGTACAACTGGTTCAGCGAGGCGCACCCCAAGCTCAAGCCGGTCGAATGTCTGACCGCGGGAATCTATCTTGCGGGCGCATGTCAGTACCCAAAAGACATCCCTGATTCGGTCGCGCAGGCATCGGGCGCGGCGTCCAAGGTGACCGGCCTCTTCTCCAAGGCGAGCCTGGAGAGTGAGCCGACGGTCGCCGAGGTGAACGAGAACACCTGCGCGGCGTGTCAGCTTTGCAAGGATGTCTGCCCGTTCTCGGCGATTGAAATGAAGACTTTGTATGACAGGAACGGCAACCCGATCAAGGATGTGGCGAGTCCGAACGAGGGTCTTTGCCACGGATGCGGGACCTGCGTGGCAGCCTGTCGCTCGAGCAGCATCCAGCTTCGGGGCTTCAAGGACGACCAACTCCTCGCGGAGGTGGACGCCCTCGCGTTTTGCGAGTGAGCCTAGGGGCACAAGAGGGTGGAGTAGAATTTGGACGTTAGCAAATATCTATCGGTTAGCGATTTCATGAACTACTACTTGTGTGGAGTTACGTGGATTCTCATACCACTCGTGGCGAAATGGTCACAGATGGACGCCTTAAGAACGAAGTTCATCGGCTTGCCAGCAAGCAATACCGGGGTTCTTGTATGGCTGCTCATTGTTTCGCCATACGTCGTCGGTGTCGCACTTAGCCCTGTAAGTTACCTGCTGAGGGTGCTAGTCGAGAAAGTTTTTGAGGATCCGCGAAAATGGGTTGGCGAGCGGGAGAAGAACAGTGATAATAATTTGCCAGAAGGCGTAGTCGAATCGTTACAAACCCTGGCGAAGTCGATCCTCGTGCAAAAGGGGACAACAAAAGTGTCGCTGCCGACGTACTTTTTCTACTTCCGTGCCTACATAGCGGAACGTGGCGGCGAGAGCGTCAAACTTGCTGATAGAGCGCTTAGCCTCGCTAATCTCTTGGAGAGCTTAATAGCGCCGATTCCTATACTGGCGTTTGCGTTGGTTTGGAGTTGGGGAACCGCCAACCGTCAGAACACAGAATGGGTTGAAGTAGTTTCAGTGCTATTGGCAATTGCGCTATTTTGCCTGCTTCTATGGCGCTATCGCAAGCTGAGGGAGAGCTGGGTTAAGCACGTATATCGCTCTTTCCTGATCATAGCGACAAGTGAATTTCCTGAAAGCACAATAGCGTAACCTGTGGCGCTCTGGGAATAGCGTTCGACATAGCGCGGCGTATCCCCCTCGCCCGCCCTTGGCGCGGGAGAGGGAGGGGTGAGGGCAGTCCGGAATGAGGCAGGAGCAGAAGACCGACCAGAGCCGGGAGCTTAGAAAGACGCTCACTCCTGCGGAGAAGGCGCTTTGGAACAAGATTCGGGACCATCGGCTGAACGACCGCAAGTTCCGTCGACAGCATCCGGTTGGGCCTTACATAGTAGATTTCTGTTGTGCGGAATTGTCTTTGATAATAGAATTAGACGGCGATGTTCATGCTTTTCACGAGGCGGGGGATGCCAGGCGTCAGGCATATTTTTTAGAAGCTTGGTTTTCGGGTAATGCGCTTTCCGAATTCGGAGGTGCTGTACAACCTCCAGTGCGTAATGGATGTGTTGTGGGAAATGACGAAGCCGGATCCGGATTCGCCCTCACCCTTGCCCTCTCCCGCAACGGAGCAGGAGAGGGAATTCCGGCGAGAGTGACGTGCAGAGGAGATAGGTGCGTCGATGCAGGAGGTCAATCCGTTGATGGACGAGATCGTGGATCGCATAGTCAGGACCATCCACCCGCAAAAGATCATCCTGTTCGGAAGCTGGGCAAGAGGCGATGCGAGGCCTGACAGTGATTTGGATATCCTGGTAATCGCCGAATCATCAGAGCCGCGCTGCACGAGGTCCTCGCCTTTGTATGGAGTGCTGAGCGACATCCTTATAGCGATGGACATTGTTGTCTATACGCCGGAGGAAGTTGCTGAATGGAGCGAAGTCCAAGCGGCGTTCATCACCACAGCCGTCCGCGAGGGAAAGGTTTTATATGAAAACCACTCGCTATTTTGAAGAGCGGGTACTTCCTAAACGTACCTACATCAAGCGTGAGTGGTGCGAACTAGCGCTGGAGCGCCCTGTTAGGGTTGAGCCCCAGCCAGACGGGCGAGTGCGATATTGGGTTTTCATCGATGAATTAGGCAAGTATTTGAGAGTGGTAACTCTGGATGACAGAGAAACCGTTCATAACGCCTTTCCGGATCGTAACTTCAAAATGGAGGGACTGAGGCCATGAAGTTTCATTATTACGTTGAGACCGACAGCTTATACATAGAACTGTCCGATAGTCCGGCTTCCGATTCCCAGGAGGTCAAGCCGGGGATAGTCCTGGATATTGATTCCGAAGGAAATCTAGTTGGGATCGACATTGACCAGGCGAGTAAGAAGGTGAACCTTTCTGAGCTTGAAACTGAATCATTGCCTATAGCTCGGGTGGCCTAAGGCTTGTGCATGAACCAGTGTGGAGATTAACCATAGAGAACAAAGTGCTACGTTACACAGCGATAATACGCAAGGGTGAGGAATCGGGGTTTGTAGCCTATGTTCCGGCTCTTAAGGGATGTGGTTCCCAGGGAGAGACCTTCGACGAGATTCTGGCCAACATCCAAGAAGCAGCCGAGGCATACGTGGAGTCCTTGATTCAAGATAACATGCCCGTACCGCCTGACGTCGAGATTCGAGAGATTGAACTGGAAGTAGCGTGAGAGGACAAGACAAAGTGTCTGAAGAAGTTGTGACTAAAGAAGTTGAAACTGCTGAGAAGGGCGGGGAGTGGGAGCCGAGGATCATCGGGTTCCTGTGCAACTGGTGTACATACGCCGGGGCCGACCTCGCCGGTTCGAGCAGGTTGAAGTACCCCGCGAACATGAGGGTCGTGCGCGTGCCGTGTTCCGGCCGTGTCGATCCACAGTTCGTGCTGAAAGCGTTCGAGCGAGGGTTCGACGGCGTCCTGGTTTCCGGGTGCCACCCGGGCGACTGCCATTACGCGAAGGGGAACTACTATGCCCGGCGCAGGCTGATGCTCCTCCAGCAGTTCCTGGAGTTCATGGGCATCGAGCCGGAGCGGTTCCATTTCGATTGGATCTCCGCCGCCGAGGGTCAGAAGTTCGCGGAAGTCGTGACTGAGTTCACGGAGAAGGTGAAGAAGGTCGGGCCGTTCAAGGGTGTTGGCGGGAAGTGCGTAGGTACGTAAGGGCCTAGGGGCATACGGCTATGGCTAAGAAACTTAGAGCGTACACAGTCATTTACGAAAAGGCCGATCATAACTGGTCCGCTTATTCGCCCGACGTGCCTGGATGCACGGCGACCGGCAAGACCCGCGCTGAAGTTGAGGAGAATTTTCGGGAAGCACTTGCTTTCCATTTCGAAGGGTTGAGGGAAGAGGGTCTCCCAATTCCGGAACCCACATCAGAAGTTGGCCACGTTAGTATTGCTGCGTGACCGGAGTATTGCCGAACACATGGAAAAAGAACTAAGACAAAAAGCGAAGGAACTTCTGGAGAGCGGCCAGGTGAAGTTCGTAATCGGCTTTGAGGCCGGGACGGTTCCGTTCAAGAGCAGCCCACTGTTCGCGGAGAATGCGGAGGAAGCTGATCGACTGGTTTGGAACCCCACGTGCGTGAACAACCTGTCCGTCTATCTGCCGGATGCAGCGAAGAAGGGGAAGGTCGCGGTTGTTCTCAAGCCGTGCGACGCCAAGAACGTGGTGGAGCTTTTCAGGGAGAACCAGATTTCCAAAGACAGCGTTGTAACCATCGTGGTATCGCTCCCCGGCATCATGAAGATGGAAGCGCTGGACGGGATTGACCTCAAGACTATCCAAAGCATCGACTGGGACAAGGACGGCATCGTGGTGAAGACCACAGCCGGCGACGTGAAGATTCCTGCCGAGAAGGCCTTCGCGAACAAGTGCCAGATTTGCGAGATCGGAGAGCCCGCGCTCGCCGACATCAAGATCGGCGACTTCGGCCCTCGCATAGCGAGGGTCAGCGCGATGGCGTCGGTCGAGGCTTATGAGAAGATGTCGCCGACCGAGCGCCGGGATTTTTGGACGGCCCAGTTCTCCAAGTGCATTCGATGCTATGCCTGCCGCCAGGCGTGTCCCGGCTGCTACTGCAAGGAATGTTTCGTGGATAAGAACGGCCAGGTCTGGGCATCGAAGGCGACCGACCCGACCGCCAACTGGTTCTTCCACATGACCCGAATGATGCATCAGGCGGGCCGATGCACGGGATGCGGTGAATGCGCACGCGCATGCCCGGTCGGAATCCCGCTCGCGCTCATGAGCCTGAAAATGACCGACCTGGTGAAGAACATGTTTGAGTTCACCCCCGGAGCGGAGGGTGAAGAGGCTCCCATGCTCGGTCACTATGAAGCGAAGGACCCGGACCCGTGCCCCGAATGATCTGCGGAAGATGTTCGATATTAGATATTGGATATTCGATGGGTGAGGGAAACCGAAGCATAACGTGACCTGGGCCGGAACCTCCCCTAACCCCTCCTTATTAAGGAGGGGAACAACGGAGCGGTCGCAATTTGCGGCCTCAAAACCGACCATGAATTCGCCGCAAACAGGATGACGGAGATCAATAGTGACTGGTACGAACGACACATTGGTGCCTGTGGAAAGCATAGCACAGTGTATTCTGGTGTTACGTGGGCAAAAGGTTATTTTGGATGCAGACTTAGCTCGCCTATACGGCACAACCACAAAGCGGTTGATCGAGCAAGTAAAGCGTAATATACAGCGATTTCCTGAGGATTTCATGTTTCAAGTTACGGCGGAGGAGAAGAGTGAACTGGTCGCAAAATGCGACCAGTTCGTGAATCTCAAGCACTCGAGTGTGGCGCCTCGTGCGTTTACCGAATACGGCGCTTTGATGGCGGCCAACGTGTTGAATAGCGAAAGGGCGGTTGAAGTGAGTGTTTACGTAATCCGGGCTTTCGTGCGAATGCGGGAGATTCTATCAACCCATGTTGAGGTGCTTCAGAAGTTCCGAGAGTTGGAAGATCGCCTTGGTACGCACGACGAACAGATTGGAGCCTTGATCGAAGCCATCCGTATGCTCATGGCTCCGCCGGAAGCGCCGCAAAGACGCATCGGTTTTCGCACGGGCGAAATGCAACAATCAGGGGAACTCGGAGCTTAGGACTCATGAATCCTATTCTCCATGGAGATAAAATTGGAACCGACAACAATTACAAAAGAAGACCTGACCGCATGGCTGCAATCGCTGTCAGGCACATATGAAGTGCTTGCGCCCGTTACGAAAGAGGGCGTCACCAAGTTCACTGCCTTGGCCGACCCCGCTTCCATCGACCTGGGCGTTCAAGGGCCCGCAGGCACGCTGCGGGAATGCTTCACTCCAGAGACCGAAACGCTCTTCGAGTACAAGATTTCCGGTCAGTCGGTCGAGATCGAGGACGGACTGGTGGAGCAGAAGGACCGGCTCATTTTCGGCGCACGGGCGTGCGATGCCGCAGCGCTCAAATACGTGGACGCCGTCTATTCCATGGTCCAGCCGAGGGACGAGCAGTACTTCAACCGCCGAGAGCATACGGTGATCGCCGGGGTGTTCTGCGGCAACCCTGCCTGGAGTTGCTTCTGCACCGAGGTGAACGACTACCTCGCGAATCCGATTGAGATGGACCTCCTTTTCACCGACATCGGCGATAAGTATTACGTCCAGGCGTTCACCCCGAAAGGCGAGGAGATTGCAGGCGCGTCTCAGTTCCAGTCGGCGACCGCCGATGACACCCAGGCAGCGGAAGCCGCTCGGCAGAAGACGCTGGATTCGATGCCCAAGCGTGCTGATCACGAGGAAGCCTGCCTGAAGTTCGACTGGGATCATCCGATCTTCAAGCAACTCTCCCAGAAATGCCTCGGATGTGGGATTTGCGCGTTCAACTGCCCCACCTGCCACTGTTTCGACATCCAGGAGTGCGCTAAGGGTACGTGCGGAAGCCGGTTTAGGTGCTGGGACACCTGCCAGTTCGAGAAGTTCACGCTGATGGGCCACGGACACAACCCTCGCCCATCCAGGCAGGAACGAACCCGGCAGCGAGTCTTCCACAAGTTCAACTATTCGATTGAGCGATACGGGATGCTGGGTTGTGTAGGCTGCGGTCGCTGCATCTCCATGTGCCCGGTGAACATAGACATCAAGCAGGTGGTGGGCGAGCTGGAGAAGACTGTTGCGGAGCCGGAAGAAGTGGCAGCCGTTGTGACCGGATGACTTGATGACCGGAAGACAAGATGAAGACTTGGGAACTGAGCGACTAGGAAACTGGGAGACGGGATGAGGGGATGACAAGAGGACAAGACGACGGGAAGGCAGAATGATTGGAACGGTTCCCGTCCCTATCCAATACCTAATATCCAACATCCAATATCCGCAACCAGAAGGTGACTAATGAATAAGAATCCATACCTGCCGATGCCGGCAGTTGTTGAAAAGATAATCCAGGAGACCTGGGACACCAAGACCTTCCGCGCCGTGTTCGTGGATGAGGAAGTTCGCGAGAACTTCACCTACGAGCCGGGGCAGTTCCAGGAAGTGAGCGTGTTCGGGGTTGGCGAGGCGACGTTCTGCATCACATCCACAGCTACCCGAAAGGGCTACATAGAGTTTTCCGTCAAGCGATTCGGCTGCGTGACCACCGCCCTCCACAGCATCGACGAGGGAACGACGGTCGGCATCCGCGCCCCGCTCGGCAACTGGTTCCCCTACGAATCGTTTAAGGGCAAGGACCTCTTCTTCATCGGCGGCGGAATCGGGATGGCCCCGCTCCGGTCGCTGCTCAACTTCTGCCTGGATAACCGTGCCGACTACGGCAAAATCGACATCCTCTACGGCGCGCGCTCATCCGGCGACCTCTGTTTCCAGTATGAGTTCGACGACTGGGCGAAACCTGAGAACACATACCTTCACCTGACCATCGACCGCGAGGAGGAGGGCTGGACGAAGAACGTCGGCTTTGTGCCGACCTACCTGATGGACCTCAAGCCCTCGCCGGAGAACTCGGTCGCGATCACCTGCGGCCCTCCGATCATGATCAAGTTCGTCCTCCAGAACCTCATCCAGCTCGGCTATACGCCGGAGCAGATATACACCACACTGGAAATGAAGATGAAGTGCGGCATCGGCAAATGCGGCCGATGCAACATCGGCCAGTACTACGTCTGCACGGACGGCCCCGTTTTCTCCTACGCGCAACTGAAAGACCTCCCGCCCGAGTATTGAGTCGTTAGTAGTCAGTAACGGGTTTCATAGCAACCAGTGCGATCCCTCAAGACCCTCGGTTTAATGACCGGGGGTCTTCCGTTTTGGAGTGCGAACGCAAGCAAAGCCTGCTTTCGCGCCCCGAATTCACCTCAATTCTCTTCCCTGCTCTCCGCATGTCCTGAGCGCCAAACCATGTTTACGCCGTTGCAATTTGTGTAATAACCTCCTTGGCACGCCATAAAGACTAACTAGGAAGTAATAGCATGAGAAGACTACTGGCAGTTTTGATTCCCACCTGTCTTTTTCTGTACTCCATGCCCTTAGAGGCCCAACTCGCGTCCGCTCCATGGCCCTGTTTCGGCCATGACCTCCGAAACACCAGGCAGAGCGAGTATGTGGGGACGGCCACACCAACGCAGAAATGGGTGTTCCGGACAGGCGACTCAATATACGCAACGCCTGCTGTTGGCTCTGACGGCACTGTCTATGTCGGCTCTCTCGACAGCAAACTCTATGCCATAAACGAGTACGGTGTTTTGAGGTGGACGTCTTCAGCGGCAACATGGATACCATCATCCCCTGCCATCGGCTCTGACGGCACTATCTATGTGGGATCATCGAACGACAATCTGTACGCCGTGAATCCGGACGGTTCCCAGAAATGGATTTTCCGAGCAAGCTATGAGATACAATCATCGCCGGTCATCGGGCCCGACGGCACCGTATATGTGGGGTCGGACGATGGAAACCTGTATGCCATAAACAGGGACGGATCCACTAAATGGGTATTCCAAACCGGCGTCAGTACAGGCCCCCGCCCATCAGTGTGGAATAACGGGAAATGGGTGCGTTCAACGCCTGCCATCACCTCCGATGGCACAGTCTATGTGGGGTGTCAGGATACCAGGCTCTATGCCGTGAATTCTGACGGAACTCAGAAATGGTCGTTCAAGACAGGAGGTCCCATACACTCATCAGCGGCCATTGGCTTCGACGGTACGATCTACATAGGATCGGAGGATAATAACCTGTATGCCGTGAACTCGGACGGCAGTCAGAAATGGGCCTTTAACACCGACTCCTCCGTTGACTGGGATCCTGCAATTAGCACTGATGGAACGATTTATGTAGTATCAAACGGCGGCAGCCTTTATGCCCTGAACCCCGATGGCTCCCTGAAATGGGTTATTCAAGCAAACGGCAGCTCATCGCCTATTTTGGATGCTGACGGGACTATCTATCTAGGACTGGTTCATGGACTCGTTGCAGCCATTAACTCCGACAGCACTTGGAAATGGGTATCCGGGCCAGGAGACTGGGACAATTTCCAGTCGCCAAGTATTGGCGCCGACGGCACGGTTTATGTGGGATCGCTCAGTGGCGCGTTCTATGCATTCGGCATTCCCACCGTATTGAACGTGAATATCAACCTTGGCGATTACATCGGCGACTTCAGCCTCATGCTGGTTAGAGTCAACGTACTACGAACTGACGGAACGATTCAGGCCACGCAGACCGTCCCGGCAGCCGCCCTCACCAGCGTTAATTTCACAAATATCCCAACCGGCGATTATATCGTGCAGGCATTTGCGCCAAAGCGGCTTTCCCAAAGCCAGCCGGTGACCATCAACTCGACCGGAATCTCCACTATCAATGTTACTCTCTTGAACGGAGATCTCAATGGCGATAACTTTATCGAGGATCAGGATTACTCCATAATGGGCGCCTCATGGTATCAGAGCGGAACTTAAATCTATCGTCATAGGCGACGATCTATCTGTTTAGAAAGGAAGCAACTTAATGAAGAAACTGCTGTTAATCTGTCTAACCATCCTAACACTTCTCTGCTCGTCGCCCTCATGGTCCCAGCTAGAACCTGCGCCCTGGCCCTCCTTTGGCCATGACCCCCAGAACACAAGGCGTAGTCCCTATGTGGGTCCCACTGCTCCAACTGCAAGATGGGCCTTTCCGACCGGTGGTATGATCCAATCATCGGTCGCCGTTTCATCCGACGGCACGATCTACATGGGATCCGTAGATCACAACCTGTACGCTGTTAACCTTGACGGCAGTCAGAAATGGGCATTTCAGACATCAAATAATGTGGAATCATCCCCCGCCATCGGCAGCGATGGAACTATTTACGTTGGGTCGAATGATGGCAAGCTTTATGCCATTAATGCCGATGGAACGCAAAAATGGGCCATCCGCATCGGAGGAATTTTTTCATCCCCTACGATCTGCTCGGATGGAACGATCTGCGTTGGATCGGAGAACGATAACCTTTGCGCCCTAAACTCGGATGGGACAAAGAAGTGGGCATTTCCGACCGGCGGTGAAATATGGTCATCCCCGGCTATCGGCCCTGACGGCACTATATATGTGGGATCCTGGGATGGCTATCTCTATGCCATCAACCAGGACGGAACCGAAAAATGGGCATTTCAGACTGGGTCCCAGATATGGTCTTCTCCTGCAATCGGTACCGATGGCGCGATCTATGTGGGATCCCTGGGTGGTAACCTATATGCAGTTAACTCTGATGGCAGCCAAAGATGGGAATTCCCTGCAGGCAATGGTGTCTATTCCTCTCCCGCCATTGGCTCCGATGGCGTGATCTATATCGGGTCGACCGATTACAACCTATATGCGGTAAACCCGGACGGTAGTCGAAAGTGGTTTTTCCCGACCGGCGACCCGGTTTATTCCTCTCCTTCAATTGGCGCGGACGGCACCATCTATGTCGGATCGGATAACGGCAAAGTATTTGCCGTTAAACCGGACGGGACGCAGAAATGGGTATTTCAAGCCGGGGGAGGGATAAGTTACTCATCGCCGGCCATAGGTCTCGACGGCTTGGTATACGTGGGATCGCAGGACCACAGCTTATACGCAATCGGCGGCTCCAGCAACGTTAACGTTAATGTCAATCTTAGTAATTACTCAGGGGATTTCAGCCTGATGTTGGTTCGAGTCAACGTACTGAAGAGCGATGGCGCTGTGGTCGCCAGCGCAACTGCGCCGGCTGCACACATCACAACCATACCCATAACTTGCCTGTACTTCGGTTCATATACGGTACAGGCATTCGCTCCAGAGTGGCTCTCCCAGAGCCAACTGGTGACGGTCGGCCAATCTCCGGTTACAGTCAACGTGACCCTCCCGAACGGCGACGTAAACGGCGACAACGTGGTTGAAGATCAGGACTATTCCATCATGGGCGCCGGCTGGTATCAGGATGGAACATAGGAAGAGCATCGCTAGGAATTCCATTAGGCCCTCGGTTCCGCGACCGGGGGCCTGTGCTTTGTGGACATAATCAATACACGATTAAGGTCATTCAGCAAATGAAGAACTTACCTCTTTCCATTCTTACTTTCTGCCAGTGCCTGAGCCTGCAATCAAAATATAATCTCTGCTAATAGAATTCCCTCTTGACAGATTGACGCGCCTGTTATAAAATTGACTAGAAAGCAACCGCAATGCCGCGTGCCGTCAAGCCGACATACGGAGCGCATCGCCATGTGATCGAGTGAAGTATTAGAAAGGAAGAGATTCTATGAAGAAAACATGTTTTATCTATCTGCTCTTGCTCGCTACTCTTTGCACGGCTCGGGCAGTAAACGCCCAACTCGCGTCGTCTCCCTGGCCTATGTTCGGCCACGACCTTCAACACACCGGACAAAGCCCATGCTCTGTCGGTTCCACTCCATCGCAGAAGTGGGCGTTTCAGACCGGCGGCATGATATACTCCTCTCCTGCAATCGGAACCGATGGGACCCTCTACGTAGGATCGATGGACAACAAGCTCTACGCCATCAATCCAAACGGCACTCAGAAGTGGGCATTTGCGACCGGTGACAAGATATGGACGACGCCTGCTCTGGCCGGCGATGGCACGATCTTGATAGGGTCCGACGACGGAAATCTCTATGCCATCAATCCTAGTGGGACCAAGAAGTGGGCGTTTGCTGCAGGACTACAGATCGAGTCATCTCCGGCGATCGGCACGGACGGGACGTTGTACACTGCTTCGGCTTCCTGGAACGGATCCCTTTACGCAATTAATTCTGATGGATCCTTGCGTTGGGCTCTTTCAATGCCTGACATTGTCCGTTCTTCGCCCGCCATCGGGCCTGACGGCACTGTATATGTGGGAACGCAGGACCAACACTTGTATGCCATAAGTCCCAATGGCATGCAGAAATGGGCATTCTTGGCCGGAAATTGGATCGTTTGTTCGCCTGTCATCGGCCCAGATGGAACGATCTACGTAGGGTCTGTGGATACCTATCTTTACGCACTGAACACCGACGGCAGTCAAAAATGGGCATTTAAGACCGGCAACCAGATACAAGCCACGGCTGCATTAGGTGCTGACGGCACTATCTACGTGGGGTCCACCGATAGGAAACTCTACGCCTTGAATCCAGACGGGACTAAGAAATGGGCGTTCACGGCAGACAGCCCTATATACTCATCGCCGACCATCACCAGTGACGGAAACATCCTGGCCTGCGCCTATTCCGGCAAGGTGTATGCGATAAACAGCAGTGGCTCTCAGAATTGGATGATTCAGCCGGGCGGTCAAATTGACTATTCCTCTCCGGTAATAGGAGCAGATTGCACGGTTTACATAGGATCCAAAGACTACAACCTTTATGCAATAAGGTCAGGCGCATTATGTGTCAATGTTACGCTCGGCAACTATGTGGGAGACTACAGCCTTATGAGCGTACGAGTCAACGTGATGCAAAGCAGCGGCGTGGTAATAGCCACTCAGACGGTTCCGGCCGCGCCGACCACTTCACTCGTCTTCACCAACGTTGCATCAGGCAACCTCACGATTCAGGCCTTTGCTCCTAAGCGCCTGTCTCAAAGCCAAGCCGTGACCATGGGCCTTGGAACGGTCACCGTAAACATGAGCCTACCGAATGGAGACCTGAACGGAGACAACTTCATCGAGGATCAGGACTACTCCATCATGGGTGTCGCTTGGTATCAGGAGGGTACGTAAAATGATCTCCTATGCAACTCACACTAAATCAGACAACAGCAAGAAAGGTGGCAAGCAAGTGAGAAGATATGTTACAATTGGCATGATAATCTGCGCAAGTCTCTGTCAGGCACTGAGTGTAAGCGCCCAGCTCGCATCCTCTCCCTGGCCCTGTTATTGCCATGATGCCCAGCATACCAGTCGAAGTGCAAATTGCGCTGGCCCGTACACACCGGCGTTGCAATGGGCTTACGCAGCACCTGGAGCAATATCTACGTCTCCAGCGATCGCTGTTGACGGTACCATTTACTTTGGATCAAATGGAAATCTTTACGCGGTAAACTCTAACGGCGCGCTTAAGTGGAAATCAGGTTGGGCAATAAAATCGTCCTCGCCTGCCGTAGGGCGGGATGGCACTATCTACGTCGGTAATGCGTCTGCGAACGTCAACTCGGGCCTTTTCGCGCTAAATCCCGACGGCTCACAGCAATGGTTCTTCCTGGCCGGCAATCTGGTTGAATATTCATCCCCTACCGTTGGCTCCGACGGTACCATTTATGTCGGGAACACCGTTCTGGGAGGCGGTGGCAGTTACCTGTTTGCTGTCAGTCCCAGCGGCTCACAAAAATGGGCGGCGGGCGTTCCGGAGACGATATACGCATCTCCCGCCATCGGAACTGATGGAAATGTGTATGTGACCAATGGTCCGTGCCTTTGCTCTGCCAACTCTAGCGGCGCCCATTCCATCGCCTACGTCACTTACCCTAACGACTCCTTCGACTACAGTTCCCCCTCTATTGGCCCCGATGGCACCATCTATGCCGGAACTTTCTTCGGGGCTTTGTATGCGGTCGGCACAAATGGGTGGCACACATGGCTGGCCGATTCGCCGTGCACGCCCGCCATTGGGGCCGACGGCACAATATATACCGGATCTCTTATGTGTGTTCTATTCTCAGTAAGCGCAAGCGGAAGCATTAACTGGGGTTACTCAGCCGGAGGAAACATTACTTCCCCCGCATCCATAGACTGCAATGGGACGATCTACTTCGGCTCAAACGATGGCATCGTACATGCATTGAATGCGGATGGCACTGAGAAGTGGGAGTACTCCATTGGTCACGCGGTCACATGGACCGGACCTGCTATAGGGAATAACAACACGATATACCTCGGAGCTTCGGACGGCAACCTTTATGCGATAGGCCCTCCGGTAATCGTGGCCAACGTCAACCTGGGCAACTATTCGGGAGATTTCAGCCTGATGAGGGTCCGGGTCAATCTAATGCAGAGTAACGGCACTGTTGTCGCAAGCCAAACGGTCCAGGCCGCATCCACAATATCGGTCACATTCAGCGGCTTTCAATACGGCAACTACACGGTTCAGGCCTTTGCCCCGGAGTGGCTCTCGCAAAGTCAGCCGGTTACATTCAACTCGCCAACTACCACCGTCAACATGACTCTCCTTAACGGCGATGTGAACGGCGACAACTTCGTTGAGGACCAAGACTATTCTATCATGGGGGTCTATTGGTACCAGGGTGGGACATAATCAGTCGTCAGCGTTCTTCGGTAGACGAATATAAGTGCGATCAGGCCCTCGGTGGTATCCGAGGGCCTGTTTGGTTTTGTCTGAGCCTGGATGGCATGAGACCCGCTCGCTTGCCTGAATGTACTTCAAAACTTGATTTTTCGACCCATCCCGCGTATAATTGCGTGGATTGAATACATGAGGTAGCGCCCATTGGAACTCTGGCAAGCGAGTGAAGAAGAAGTCTATCAGCAGTTAAATACATCGCCCAGGGGATTGACTTCCGCTCAAGCCGCCGAACTGCTCAAGAAGTTTGGTCCCAACGTTCTTAAAGAGAAGCACCGTAAGCCGATTATTTACCGGTTCTTCGCTCAGTTCAAAGACCTTTTTGCCATCCTCCTCGAACTGGCGGCCCTTTTAACCTTCATCGCCGCTTTTCTCTCCACCGGCTCGGACCGCTCCGATAATCTGCATGTCGCCTTCGCGATCATTGGGGTCGTCATTCTTAACGCCGCCATCGGGTTCTTCCAGGAGTTCCGAGCGGAAAAGGCGACCGAGGCTCTCCAGAAGTTGGTTCCTCAAAATGCCAAGGTCATTCGCGACGGCGAATTGACCGTGATTCCCGCTGCCGATCTCGTTCCCGGCGACATCATGGCCTTGGAAGAGGGCGATTCCATAAGCGCCGATGCCCGCCTCGTCCGCCAGTTTGAAATGGCGACCAACAATATCTCCCTCACGGGAGAATCGGACCCCGTTCGCAAGACAGCAGACTCCATTACCCAGGAAAAACTTGCGAAGATAGAAATGCCTAACCTGGTTTTTATGGGCACGAGCGTCGCGACTGGGAACGGGCGAGCGGTGATCTTTGCGACCGGCATGGACACGGAGTTCGGGCGAATCTTCGAGCTTACCTCGGGCCTGAAAGAAGAGAAATCCCCGCTCCAGATAGAAATCGGGCGCATGGCAACCACCGTCTCGATCATCGCGCTCGGGACGGGCGTGCTCCTCTTCGGCATGGGCAAGGTGCTCGGCCTCGATTGGGTCGGGGCAGTGCTTTTCGCCCTCGGCGTAATGGTCGCTTGCGTGCCTGAAGGTTTGCCCGCCACTTTGAGCGTCGCGCTGGCGGTCGGCGTGCAGAAAATGGCCAAGGAAAACGCCCTCATCAAGAAGCTTTCCGCCGTCGAGACGCTCGGTTCCACAAACGTTATCTGTACAGACAAGACCGGAACGCTCACCAAAGCCGAAATGACGGTCAAAGAGATATACACCGACATGACGCAGATCGACGTCATGGGCGCCGGGTATGAGCCTGTCGGTGAGTTCGAGATCGACGGCCAGGTTGTGCCTAAGTCGGAGATCAAGAGGAAGCTTGAGGTATTCTTCCGGGCGATCACATTCTGCAACAACTCCAAACTCCTGAAGCCTGACGAGGAGAAGGGCTGGCGTGTGATCGGCGATCCGACCGAAGGCTGTCTGATCACCGCTGCCGAAAAAGCCGATTTCCCCATGACGCAGGAAATCATGGAGCACCCGCGAATCTACGAGATTCCGTTCGAGTCGATCCGCAAGCGCATGTCAGTGGTGACGGTCGAGCAGGATCGCCAAATGGCATATATCAAAGGCGCCCCAAGCGAAACAATCAGGCTTTGTACCAAGATTATGATTAACGGCAAAGTTCAGCCGTTCACCGATGATCTCCGGGCAAAGGTGGATGAGCAGAACGACGCCATGTCCCGACGCGCGCTCAGGGTACTGGCGATTTGCGAACATCCGCTGCCCGCCGATATGACCGAATATCCGCAGGATGTGGTGGAGAGCGACCTCACCTTCCTGGGCCTGATCGGGATGATCGATCCTCCGCGACCTGAGGTAAGCGCCGCAGTTAAGGAAGCGCATTCCGCGGGAATAAGAATTGTAATGATCACCGGCGACTACGGGCTTACCGCAGAGGCCATCGCCAGGAAGATAGGAATCGTTTCAGGCGACAACGTGCGGGTCGTTACCGGTCTGGAGTTGGATGCGATGAGCCAGGACGACCTCAAGAAGGAGCTCGTTAAGCATCCGGACATTCTCTTTGCCCGTGTCTCCCCTGAGCATAAGATGCGAGTTGTGTTGGCGTTCAAGGACATGGGTGAGGTCGTCGCCGTTACCGGCGATGGCGTGAACGATGCGCCTGCTCTCAAGACCGCCGATATCGGCGTTGCGATGGGCCTTACCGGAACAGACGTCTCTCGCGAAGCCGCCGTGATGATCCTTCTGGATGATAGTTTCGCCAGCATTATCAAGGCAGTGGAGTACGGTCGAGGCGTCTATGCCAATCTGAAGAAGATGGTCACATATCTCTTCTCCCACAACGCCGGTGAACTCTTCCCGTTCGTCTTCGCGACGCTGGCAGGCGTTCACCTCGTGCCGCTGACGGCGCTTCAGGTGTTGAGCATCGACCTCGGATCGGACGTCCTGCCCTCCCTGGCCCTGGGCACCGAGCCTCCCGAACCGGGAGTGATGAATCGCCCGCCGAGGCCGAAGACTTCCCGACTCATGGACGGCGCCACGCTCAAGAGGATCGCATTCCTGGGAACCATACAATCCATCGGCTCAATTGTCGGCTTCATGTACGTGCTCCTCTCGCATCATTGGCATTGGGGCGACGCAAGTTGGGCAGTTGCAACAAATGCGAACTATATCTATTACCGAGAAGCTATCACCATGACGCAGGCGGGAATCGTGCTCAGCCAGTTTGCTAACGGTTTTGTAGTAAGAACGGAAATCGCCTCGGTATTCAAGGTGGGTTTATTCAGCAACCGTGGCGTGGTTCTTGGAGAATTGTTCGGTTTGCTGTTGATGATTGGCATTTCATACTGGCATCCGCTTCAGGAGCTGTTCAAGACGGCGCCTTTGACTTGGCAGGATTGGCTGATTCTGATTGCCACCGCCGTGACGCTGTTCTTTGGTGAAGAGTTGCGCAAGTGGGTGGTGCGGAAGCGTTTAGCAGTTAGTGGGTGTAGCCGTTAGCAGCTAGCAGTTAGCCCGGAGCGAAGAGACGGGGAGGAGAGAAGAGCTTACAATGCCGATCAAGAGCTTTAGGGATCTTCAGGTTTGGCAGGCTGGTATGCATCTCTGCTCAAGCACATACCAACTCGTTAGAAAGCTTCCGAAGAGTGAGCAGTTTGGGCTTATTTCACAAATGCAGCGTGCTTCGGTAAGCGTACCTGCCAATATTGCCGAAGGGTACCATCGTCAGTCCGACAGGGAGCTATGCCGATTCCTGCTGATTGCTATGGGTTCGCTGGCTGAGCTCCAAACTTATATGTATCTTTGCATAGAGCTAGAGTATGTTAAGGCTGAATCACTTGCTGCCATCTTTGCGGAGGCTGACGAAACCGCAAAGATGCTGCATGGATTCCTGAGCAAAGCCAGGGAAGCCTTAGCTGGTAACAAATAAGCGGCTTTCGATTGCAGGGATCAAGACAAGATGAGTTGAAAACTGAGAAGCGCTTGAATTGCTATTTTCTGCCGCCGAGGTCAATGGCGTTGAAAGGCTGGAAGAATTAGCATTAGCCCGTATGAGTCGTTCGGGCGCTAACCGCTAACTGCTAACCGCCAACTGCTAGAATAGGAGGGACACGACATGCACGTGATAATTGCCGGGTGCGGAAGAGTGGGGGCAACGGCCGCAGGCATCCTGTGGAGGGATGGACATTCGGTCGCCGTGGTTGACCGGGAGCCGAGGTCATTCCGCAGGTTGTCCAAGAGTTTCGCCGGATCCATGGTCACGGGACTGGCTTTCGACCGGGAGACCCTGGAGAAGGCCGACATCGAGCGGGCTGATGCCTTTGTCGCCGTCACCAACGGAGATAACAGCAACATCGTCTCCGCTCGTGTGGCCAAGGAGGTCTATCGCGTGCCAATCGTCGTCAGCCGCATCTATGACCCTCAGCGCGCCGAAATCTACCGCAGATTCGGCGTTGTCACCTTCGCGCCGACGGTTTGGGGCGCAAGCAAAGTCACGGAACTGGTTACAAGCGGTCAACTCGGCACTGAGTACGCCTTCGGAAATAATGAAGTGGAGATGATCCCTGCCTGGGTTCCTGGGCACATGCTCGGCAAACCGGTGACGGATCTGAATGTGCCTGGTGAAATCCAGGTGGCCGTGATTCTTAGAATGGGCAAGCCGATGATCCCGGTTTCAGGCACCAGATTCGAGGAGAGAGATCAACTGCACGTGCTGGTACATCAGACGTCGGTTGAGCGGTTCAAAAAGATGATGGGGATACAATCATGAGAATAATTGTTGCGGGAGCGGGTAAACTCGGACGAAGAGTGGCCGAAATCATAAAAGAGAAGAACACCGTCATCGTCATTGAGCGGGATGAGGCAAGGGCGAGGTATATCGAGGATTTACTGCATGTAACGGTCGTCCGCGGTGATGCCAACGACCCCAGCGTGCTGCTGGAGGCGGGAGCCGACCGCTCGGACGTGCTTGTGGCTGCTACCAGTGACGATGAGGACAACCTGGTCGTCTGCATGCTGGCAAAGTACGAATTCAAGATCAAGAAAGTCGTCGGTGCGGTGCGAAATCCCAAGAACCAGTGGCTTTACAATCGAAGCTGGGGCGTGGATGTAAGCATCGACTCCGCACAGTTGGTCGCGAACTTGATCGAAGAGGAAGCTACGCTTTGTGACATCGTCACCCTGATGAAACTGAGGCAGGGCGAGATAATAGTAACGGAATACCGCGTCCCCTCAACCAGTAAGGTGCTCGGCAAAGTTGTTACCGAGATCAAGCTACCGGAGCGCACAATTGTAGGAGCAGTCATTCGAGGTACCGAGATCTTTGCTAACAAGCCTGACGTCACGATCGAGGCGGACGATGAACTGTTGCTCGTAACCAACCCGGATGTTGTGGACAGCCTGCCTTCATTTTTTGCTTAGGAAATCGTAAATAGGACGGATGGGACTCGTGGGACGAATGGGGCCCGTGAGTTCGGGAGACTTGTGATGAAACTCCGTGACGTCATTCGAATCCTGGAACAGATTGCGCCGCCGGAGTACGCCTGCCCGGACGATCCCATCGGACTGCACATCGGCGATCCGAATCAGGACGTCCGCCGGGTGATCGTTGCCCTGGATGCCACGCCCGCCGTTATCGGAGCCGCAAAACAGCGTTCAGCCGACCTGATTGTCACCCATCATCCTCTGATCTATCGCCCGCTGACGAATGTTCGGCTCGATACTTATCCTCAATCCCTGATTTATCAGCTTGTCCATTCCGATATCGCCCTCTATGCCATGCACACTAACCTCGACTGCGCCGATGGCGGGATCAACGATATTCTCGCCGAGCGTCTGGGCGTGGTGGAAACGAAGGTTCTGGAGCCGATTCACGCCACGAAGATGTTCAAGCTGACGGTCTTCGTTCCCACCGCTTCTCTTGAGTTCGTGCGTGAGGCGATCTTCGAGGCATATCCCGGTGAGATAGGGAACTACACCGACTGCTCCTTCGCCGCACCGGGAATCGGGACCTACAGGCCCGGTCCGGGCGCTGAGCCATACATCGGCAAGATCGGCGAGCTTGAGCAGACCCCCGAAATGAGACTCGAAGTGCTCGTGCCGGAGAAGAACCTGCACGATGTGATCGCGGCCATACGCACCGCCCATCCCTATGAGGAAGTGGCGTATGATGTTTTTCCCCTCCTTAGCAAGGAGGGATTAGGGGAGATTCCCCTCCATAGCAAAAGGACCGTTCACGGGATCGGGAGGTACGGCAAGCTTCTTAAGGAAATGAGCTTCGACGGATTCTGCGAGATGGTCCGCGACGTCCTAGATGTGGATGACGTCCGCATCTCAGGCGATCCGGAGTTGCGGGTCGAGACCGTCGCCATGGTCGGAGGGTCGGGTGGAAGCTTGGTCGGACTTGCGCACTCGGTCGGAGCGGATGTCCTGGTCACCGGCGACGTTCCCCATCACGAATTCCTCCATGCAAAGGCCCTCGGCCTCAACCTCATCGACGCAACCCATGGCGCGACCGAACGCCCCGGCATGATCGCCCTCGCGCCCCGTCTCCACGACCTCCTCTCTTCCCAGGATGTAACCGTGGAGTACATCGATGATGTTCTGCTGGGGATGTAGTTCCCGTTTGATATTGCGCACGATCTGCGGGGGTTTCGAGATAACCGTCACAAGGCGAAAGAGCGGAAACTCCACGTGACGTGTGTGTACAATTCCCGTACAATATGGTATAATGCCCGTGCGGATTTCGCCATCCGGAGGAAAGATTCAAAATGCATGTAACCAAAGACGAGAGAATTGACCTTAGGCTCAGCTCGGAGCACAAGGATGCGCTTATGAGAGCGGCGAGCGCTCTCGGGTTAAGTCTCTCCGATTTCGTGGTCTCCAGGTCACTGGAGGCGGCTAATGAGCTACTGAGAAAGCACACGATTCTAACAATGTCGCCACGCGATTTGGAAAGCTTTCTTACCGCGCTGGATGAGGATAGAAAACCGAACGATGCTCTAGTCAAGGCCGCTGAGCAATACAAGCGTGACGTCCGAAGCGGCGAGATAATTAGGTGAAAATTGAGGTCTTGAATAGCGGACACAACCGTGATGACTTCAATTGCGGAGAAGATTCGCTGAATAACTTTCTCAAAAGGTATGCCAGGCAACAGGCGGAAAGATATCTCGGGCGAACGTTCGTTGCAATACCCATGCCGGGGGACTGCGCCGTAATGGGTTATTACACTCTCGCCGCTGGGGATATAGATGCTTCGCTGATTTCCGCCAAGAGAATCGGTCTAGATATGATCCCCATCGTTCTTTTGGCTCGACTAGCGGTAGACAACAAGTTCCAGGGTTGTGGTGTGGGCAAACGGCTTCTCTTAGATGGGCTTACTCGCTCACAAAGGATCGCTCGCGCTGAAATCGGAGCTTATGCCGTCGTAGTGGACGCCCTTAACGAAGGTGCTCGCCAATTCTACCTGCGCCATGGATTTCAGCCGCTTAGGGATGACCCGCTCCATCTCTATCTAACCATGAAGGAGATCGAAGCCCTGGGGCTGATCGAGTCTAACTGACAGAGAAAAGGGCGCTGTGCGTTCGCGAAGCGTACAAATCTCCAAATGGAGGGGCTTCTTGAATTGGAAAAGTCTCGTTCTGATTATCATACTGCTTCTGTCAGGCAGATTCGCCTTATGCGGCGCCCAGGGTCACGGGACGGCGGAAAGACCGGCGGAAACCGTCGGCATCAGCCCGACTCTCGCCAGGGCACGGACACTCTATGCCGAAGGTGAGAAGGCGTACAACCGGTGTGACTTTTCAACGGCCATTGATAAGTGGGAGCAGGTCCTCAAGCTAAAGCCGGACAGCGACCGAACCAAGATGATGCTCGACTGGGCAAGAAAAGCCGAACGAGCACAACATCCCATGAAACTTCCCTCATCTGTTAAGGAGGGGCACACCACTTCTTCCCCACCTGCTAAGGGGGGGTTAGGGGGGGTTCCGGGAACCTCACTTCATCCGCAACTACCTCGCGTCACTACAGTCACCCTCAAAGACCTGCGTCTCGGCCTCAGAACGAAGGTCAAGCTGGAGATCGAAAACGACCAGAACACCCAGAACGATGTCATCGCCAAAATATGGGTGGTCGATAAGAACCTGACCGGCGAGGCTCGCTTGGAATACTGCGACAACGCCGGAATTGAGGTCTTCAAGGAACTCAAGAAAGGCCCCTGGGACTACGCCGGAACCGTCCAGATTCGCAACGGCAAGGCGGTGAAGACCCTCAACTACCTCCATTCCCCCGGCGACAACGCCAAGACCTGGCTGTGGTATAATACTATCAAGTGATCGGCAGGTATTGAAATTTAGGGCCGGACTCTGGAGAGGATCATCTTGCCACAAAGACAAACGGCAAGCAATTACTAACATAGGATTCAAGGATGCCGGGTGTCCGGAATAATAACCGCTAAACAGGAGGATTAGAATGAAGGCATTGGAAACTCGGACTATCGGGGCGTACGCAGGCGCTCTTCTCGTGCTGTCACTGTGCATCGGATTAGCCAATAGCGCATCGGCGTCGAAGACTGCGGCAGGAACGCGTGCTGTTACGGTCAATCGACCGGCGGCCAGGCTCAAAGCGCCCACTTTTCGGCTGCCTCAGGGAGCGACAATCGAAGGAGACCTCAACTTAAGCCAGGACAACATCCTGGATATGTGCAAAGGCGCGATTCCCGCATTCACCGAAGGGGCATCATCCGCAAAGGGTGACTTCGGCGACTTCATGAAGAAGGCGGACTTCAACGAACTCTACGACTCTATTAAGCAGATCAAGGCCGTGAGGGTCATTGATTTCAAGATGCACAAGAGGATTCCGAATGAGAAGATGATGGCCTTTTTCGATAAGCAGGCGGCGAACCTAAAGGGCTGGGACAGGATACTCTACGCGATGAACGACAAAGATCATAGTGTTGTGGCCGTTTATTGCAACGGCAGCAAGTTCATGGGTGTCGCGCTGGATCCCAAGAGCAAGTCGAACGTTATTTTTGGAACAGACGGCTTTATCGACGCAAAGAAACTCTTTAGCTGGATTGGAAAAGTTGTCGCTGCCGGAGCAGACTTGGACGCGGCCCAGAAGGCCGCTCATCCGAAGGCTAAACCAACCGACGCGTCTCATCCCCAATCCGTGCCGAACTCGAATGTACCACCGCTCCAGCCGGCAGGGCTTCCGCCAGCCAATCCGACCCCAAGCCCGGCGGCCGAGTAGAAGGCGGTTTCCGACATCTTCTTAAGATAGCTTAGGATAACATCCGATGGAGTACCGGGTATTTTCGGCCTGACATTCCAATAATGAGCTAAGCAACACTGCCGGTGAGGAGAAGAAACAATGAAGATGAGAATGTTGGTTGCCATGGGGCTCTTTTTGATTCTTGCGCTGTCTGAAGTAACAATGTCTGATACTACGGCAGAATCTTCCACCAGTGGCAAGCATCCCAGAAAAGAGTATACCTACACAATTACTACAGTCACGCGTCTCCTTCCTCCAGCTCGTCTTTCGGACATGAATGACGATTATCAGGACGCTCGCCTTATTTCCAAGGAAGGCGACCTCCAAACTGTCGAGATCACATATTATCCAATCAGCAAACAAGGCGAGGACATTGGTGAAAACGCCAAGTGGAGGGCGGAAGACGCCTGTATGACAGAATACTTGAAGCCTCGCCCGGCGGCCAACTGGGATTCCAAGATGCGCGATGATCTGCTTGCCGAGCTTAAAAAAGATGGTATTGATCCCGATCATCTGACGGATAAAGCGTTGGTGCAGAAGGTATCGCGGTGGTTGATGCGTCGATGCACTTACACCGACAAGTTTACTTCATGGTTTGTCTATTATCCCAACGGTCATCCGGAGGTCTATCCGCCCCTAAGAGCGGATTTTGACGCAAGTAAGCCGGATGCCAAATGGCCGGATGAGAAGATGTTCGGCGAGGAAGTCCTCGGCAAGGAGATGTTCTATAACAAGGTGCACGGTGCCTGCACATCCACGGCCTTGTTGATGGCCACCGTGCTGAGGGCGCTTGGCATTCCCACACGCATTGTGGTATTCGTACCGGCAGCAGACCCGAATGATTCCGGCCAGCTAAGATTGCTATGCAAGGCCGTGCATCACAACGTTACGAGAAGCGTAGTGCAGCGAGGGTTGCAGGGGCAGTCCGGCTTCGATGATCATATGTTCAACGAAGTGTTCATCAACCATCACTGGGTGAGGTTGAATTACACCAACCTTGGCCAGGGCATCGTGGATAAGAACTACCTCGGTTTGATGACGCACATCTATACTTGTCTCGATCTGAGCGACATACCGCTGGCGCAAACCTGGGGCATGAGGTTTGCACGCAAGTCCTACTTATCGCCATCTTTGAGTTCCGTCAACCCCTATATGCTTGTAAGCGCGAGAGATGAATTTGGCAAGTTAAGCCACGTCGAAAACCCGCCTGCGCCGGAATCGGAACTGCGAACGGTTACCATAGATAAGCTGTATCTCCCGAGCGCACCGGAGATGGCGGGGGCTAATGTGAAGTTCGATGAGGTAGATTTACTCGCGCACACCGTGGAGTGGATACCCGATCAGGATTGGCGTCAACTTAGGCTTTTTCAAGATCGGGCGTCGAAAACCTTTGTTCTTCGATCGCCTGGACATCCTGATGTGTCGGTTCAAGTGATCGGAAATATCACATGCGACGTGCCGAATGACGAGTTGCACGACGGAAGATTTCGCGGATTTGGCCTTAAAATAGCAGATGGCGATCGCAAGAAGATTGTCCCAGGGGCAGATTACACGCTATTGCCGATTGGTAACGATGGTCATTACCAATGGAAGGTTACGGATAACGTGGTCATCAAGATGGATTCGCTCCCATAGAAGTATTGGACGGGTCGGAGAAATGAATCCTCACTTAGTACACGTTGAACTGCATACTCTGCGCCGTTCCGATCGGCTTCCGTGCGGCATTATGCCGGCCTCTTCTTTTTCAAGCCTCTCTGCAACCCAGAGCTGGATTAGCGTTTGAGAATCCAGCGCCTGGATTGCAAATCCCTGGGGGTCGTCCATGTCGGAATTTGCACATCCATCGCGCGCTTTGGTGACCCTCAGTCCGGAGCGGAACGGCACGGAAATCCGTTCCCTACGGCTTCCCCTGCCACCCAGTATCCTTTATGGTAGGCTCTGCAAGGAACAAATTCCGTTTAACCCTGAGTAGCGCGTGTACCCGCCTTCGGCGGGCCAATGCGGGCCAGGAAGCCCAAATATTGCCATAAATAGCCCCCTCTCCTGCTCCCTGCCTGTCCTGAGTAGGCGCCCCAGCGCCGTATCGAAGGAGAGGGAGAGGGAGGGGTGAGGGCAATCCGGATCTGCATCGCTTCCTGACGAGTCCCGGTGAATGACGGGACGTGTCGAAGGGCAGAATAGGCGCGTCGCATACCCGGGACTCCATCCCTCCGTCTTACCGCCGCATGGAAACAGGGACAGAGCCTTATTTCGAGTTTGTGCGCGTTGGATACACGGATAAAACTACGAAATAAGGCTCAGTCCCCACTTCTACTACTACGATTTCGCTGCTTTCGCCATTGCCGCGATGTGCTCGGGGGTGGTTCCGCAGCATCCGCCGATGATGTTCGCTCCTGCCGCGATCAACTCCTTGACCCGCCCGGCCATGTCCGAAGGAGTCTCCTTGAAGACGGTCTTGCCGTCTTCGAAGACCGGCATTCCGGCGTTCGCATGGACCAGGATCGGGGTGGTGGGAGCGGCGGCTCGCAGCTCTTTGACGATGTCGATCATATTCGCAATGCCATTGCCGCAGTTCGCGCCGATGATGTCGGCTCCGGCGGCGACGCACTCTTCGGCGGCTCGTGTGGGATTGACTCCCATCATGGAGCGGAATCCGCGTGCGCCCGGCTCGAAGGTGAAGGTGCAGATCACCGGAAGTTTGGTGTTATCCTTCGCCGCCTTGATCGCCTGGACCGCCTCCGCCACTGAGGACATCGTCTCGATGCACAGCGCATCGGCCCCGCCCTTTTCCAGCGCCAGAATCTGATCCTTAAATACGTTGTATAAGTCCTGTTCGGTAACCATACCGCCCTCGTCCTCGACGATCTGGCCGGTCGGGCCGACTGACGCGGCGACGTAACCCTTATCGCCCATCGCTTCCTTCGCGAGCTTGGCGGCGGCGACATTGTACTCCTCGACCTTATCACCCAGCCCGAACTCCTTGAGCTTGTAGTAGGTCCCGCCGAAGGAATCGGTCTCCACGATGTCGCTGCCCGCGTTGATGTACGCTTCCGCGATGTTCTTCACGGCGTCGGGATGCGAGACGGTCCACGCCTCCGGGCACTCGCCCGGCTGCATGCCCTTCGCCTGAAGGAACGTTCCCATTGCGCCGTCGGAGATCAGTATTTCCCCCTCGGCGATTCTCTCTAAGATGCTTTTCATGTTAATGCCTCCCGTGGGGCTTGAGCCCCGTATGTTGTTGCGTTCAAAATGGTTGCGATTTTCGATATTAGATATCGGATGCTAGATACTGGATGCTGGATACCAGATAGGAACCAGGCGGGCACGCGTACCGATCAGGGTAGTCCCTGATTGGCCGTGACATCGTTCGGTATGCAGCCAAGTTCTGTCCTTGTCGGTGCCCTAGCGGCAAGGCGATGTCATTCAGAGCGAAGCGAAGAATCTGGTGACAACGGGCGCAAATGTATCCACGAAGGAGACAAACTTTGACTCAACCGTATACCAATCCTATTTTCATGGCAGCCGTTGCCAACACGGTAGCAGATTCTTCGCTTCGCTCTGAATGACGGTGTTACTTGTATCAAGATATGTAGGCGAGACGCCCGCGTTCCCAGTATCAGGCTATCACATAAGTCCCATTCGTCCCATTTCCGTTCCGGGTACTAAATACTATGTACTAAATACTTTCCCCGGCCTTTCCCAGCTTTGCCGCCACCGTCGGGAAGAGCTTGATGTCCGTGTGCGGCAGGAACATCGCCCCAAGGTAGGCGTCCATGTACTTGGGATCGCTGCTAAGATCGACGTAGGTCATTTTGTTCGCGATCTCCGCCAGGTCCCGGCGCCTTTCCTGCGAGAGCAGGGCGACGTACGCGCCTGTCAGCGCCGAGTTGCCGATGTATGAAAACTTCCCATACGGCAGATCGGGAAGCAGGCCGATGAGGATCGCATCCTCGACCTGCAAATACCGCCCGAAGCCGCCCGCGATATAGACCCTTGAAATGGCGCTCCACTCCAGACCTACATTTCCCATAATCAGCGAGCAAGCCGCATAAATCGCGGCCTTGGTGCGCATCAGGTTCTCGATATCAAGCTCGGTGATCAAAATGTCCGCGCCCTCTTTGGTCTTCGGCCCATACTCGATCACGAAGCCGCGCGTGCTCTCCAACTGAACGATGCGATCCGTTTGGACGTCTGTGTTGAATCGGCCTGACTGATCGATGATGCCGCGCACCAGAAGCTGCCCGAGCAGGCAGATGAGGCCTGATCCGCATACTCCCACTGGCTCGGTGTCTCCGATGACATCGTAGGTCACCTCTTTGCCGTCTTCGCTTATGTCAACGTATTCAATCGCTCCCTGGGAGGCGCGCATCCCGCACTTGATCCCCGATCCCTCGAACGCTGGACCCGCGGAACAGGCGCAAGTGACCATCCAGTCGGCGTTGCCGAGGACGATCTCGCCGTTGGTGCCTATGTCAAGGAACAGAAAAACTTCATCCCGATTCCTGGGCAGTTCGGTACACAGGATTCCGGCGGTTATGTCGCCGCCGACGTAGCTTCCCACGCCCGGCGCGCACTGTACGATCGCCTGAGGGTTGATCGCCAGGCCGACCTCCGCCGCTGTGAGAGTCGGGACCGGATTGACGGTCGGGACGTACGGCGTCTCCCGGATGTACCTCGGAGGCAGCCCCAGCAGAAGGTGGATCATCGTGGTGTTGCCCGCGATGAATGCCGCGCTGATATCGCCGGTCGGAATCCCCGCATCCGCCGATCTCCCGGAAATGAGGCCGTTCACCGTGTCGAGCACCAGGCTCCGAAGCTCGGCCTGCCGCTCGGGGGTTTTCGCGTAATCAATCCTCGTGATCACGTCCGCGCCGCGCCTCATCTGGGCGTTGTACGACGTGCCGTTGACGAAAACCGCGCCGTCCGTCAGATTCACCAACTGGATCGCGATAGTGGTCGTTCCGATATCTATCGCCAGGCCGTAAGACATCTCCGTCAGGTGACCGGGATGAACGTCCAGCACCGTCAGACCACTCTCATCTTCCTGGACGGAGACGGTCACTTTGCCGTCCTGTTCCCTGAGCGCCGCCGCCAAGCCCCTCAGCACGCTCAGCCTGGTGCACACTGGGATCGGCCCGCTTCGGCGGCAGAGTTCCTGGGTCAGGCGCGCCCAATCGCTGTAATGCTCCTCGATTGTGGCGGGAGGGATCGTCAGCTTCTCGGCACGGCGGATCGGAGAAATCTCCTCGCGCTCGGGCAGGATGTCCTCGCCGACCAGCATGCTACTGTCGCCGACGACCTGCATGGTGGCGTCACGTGACTTCTTGATCAGGATAGTCAGGTCTCCGCGAATCTTGGTCCGGCAGGCGAGCACGTATCCGCTCGATGCGAGCATCGTGCTCATGTGCGAGGCGGCGCCGACGTCGGGCCGGCCCTCCAGCACCTGCACGAGGCACTTGCCGCACGTGCCCTTGCCCCCGCACGGCAGATGCAGGTCGTCGATGCCGGCCTTGATGGCAGCCTCATGGATCAGGGTTCCGTCCGGAACCTCGACTTTTATATCTGCTGGTAGAAATTTGACGATTGGCATGGCTATTAGTATCCAGAATCCAGAAGTTAGACGTCAGAATGGTAACCCGACAAAGCATGCCGGTAGGGGCGCCGCTTGCTGCGCCCTCCGCTCCGGTACTGTACCCTCCCGAAATTCACGGGATTGCCCTAAAATTTCGCCGGAATTCCCCTCCTGTTAAGGAGGGGCATGGGGAGGTTCCGGAAAAACGATCCCTTACAAAACTCATCTCCTTCGGCAGCGCCGCTTCGCTCTGCTACCGAAGTATCGTGTTAGATACAACTTATTTGCTCGATGCTTCGGTAGCAGAGGCCGCCAAAGGCGGTCGGCGCTGCCGGAGCCTGAACCGAATGTCGGGGATGAACCGCGTTCTGGAGAACGCTCCTATTTGTAGGAGCCGTCTCCCGACCGCGATTCCCTTCCCTCCCCTGGATTCCGGAGAATCCAGCCTCGGGATAACATATCCCTCGGGAACTTGAGGGACGTCATTTAACCCTCTTAGGCCACCGATTGTAACCCACTGCTGGATCATTAGATCTCAGGGCAAGGATGAAGTCAACTTCTTTCTGGCTTACCTCAGAATTCGTAGCCACCTCGGACTCCCAGAGTATCTCTCTCCTAATCGTAAAGTCCCTTCGCTGTTCCCTGGTGAAATCTCCCGCAATCAGAGGGTCGCTGGCGCTTCCAAAATAGTTCACGCTGTCTGTGAGATCTTTTCCCACGTATATCTTGCCATTAGGGTAAGTAATTTTGTAGATTACTTTCATACTCGTCCTCGCGTGAGTGAGTGGCCGTATATCAGGCGCCGCAGGGACATTCCCTGGATTCCGGAGAATCCAGCCTCGGGATAACATATCCCTCGGGATCGATTTGGGAGGAGAGCACCGAGGTAGAGGGCGTATTCCGGAATTCCGGACCCTTTACTCCATCACTCCTATACTCCAACACTCCTCTGTTCCCGCTCACGCCGCCACTGCGGCGGTTTCAACCTTGATGAACGAGGCCAGGTCGGAGGCTTCCTGCGGGCCGACCACCACCGTCCAACCGGGAAGCGATTCCTCGAGTTCGCCGCTGATCTGGGCCACATAACCCGGGATAATCACGCGGCGGGTCTTGACCTGACCCTCCAAGCCGACCTGCTTAATGAACCCTGCGATCTTCTCGCCGCTGAACTTGCCCGCTGCCCATCCGGTAAGGACGCTCATGCCTTCCGTCTCGACGATCACGAGCCAGGCGGAGACGCCGGAGTTCTCGATCTCGCCCGATACGATGAAGTAGGTCAGCGAGAAGTTGGTTGTCACGAATACCGGCGAGTTCTCATCCGGCTCGCCGATGGGATAGACCTTCGGTTCAACCTGAATCGGCTTCTGCGGGTCGGTGTAGATATTCTGGCGCAGCATCATTATCGGCAGGAGCGCCTGAACCGCGACCGTATCGATCACGAGGATGGATCCGTATTTGCACACGAGCGTGGAGGCGTCGGCGACCATCGAGGGAAGATCCTCACCCATCACAAAGTTGATGATCGGATAGCCGAGGGCCTCGAAGGTGGCTCTCAGCGCCATCTTTCGGATGATCGTGTTGTCCTGAAGCGTGGCTGCGATGTTGTCCGAAGGGATGTCCAGCACGATATCCTGAACTCCCAGCGAAACGAGTTTGGCGGTTAGTGCGGCCATCGCATCCAGCGTTGTCGCCCTCGCGACCAGCGGCGCCTTGTACTTGACGGCAAGAGCTGCCATGGTCTCGGCGTTCTCGGGAGTCGCCGCGTGGATGAGCGGTCGCTGACCCTCGAGCGCCTGAAGCGCGGCTTCCATGCACTCCGGGTAATCGCTTTGAAGGATGATCCCCTTGCCGGTGGTTCCGGCGGCTTCCTTGACCGCCTTCACGAATGGTTCGACATCGCCCGTGGTGTTCTCGACGAGCGCAAGCTGAATCGTCAACTGCTCGCCGACCCTCTCAAGGCAGTAATCGCGAACGACGGCGCACTGGTGCGCCAGTTCGTCGGCGGGCTGGCCGTCGGAGAATGCAATCGCGATGGCTGTCGGGTGAACGAAGGTCTTCTCATGTCGGAATATGACCGTCTCGTTCCCAACCTGCACCTCGTGATCCGCCGGACCGATCTTTACCAGCCGAATCGGTGGTTTGCTCGCGGCCCCGATCTTCTCAATCGCCTCAGGGGAGGCGTAGGGGCAGGCGGCGAGTTCCGCGTTCTTGCCCGCCAGTTTCATTGCGAAGGCCATGCAGGTGGGTACACCGCATTCTCCGCAGTTTGTTTTCGGTAATAGCTTAAAAATGTCCAAGCCTGTTAATGCCATATGGTCTCACTCCAGAATTACAGAATATAGAAAACAGAATACAGAAGTCAGAATTACCATCGGGAGGATGGTTGCTCCCACAAACAAAGTCTATGATCTCGCCGGGGTATCCGGTGAGCATTTCTACTGGACTTACGTCCGCGATTGAGTTCGCTTCGGCAGCGACGTCCTGTCTTCGCGTACGCTCAGCCCGGACTCTTGTCAGCAACTTCGTGTGCCGTCCAAGTTTGTCGGGAAGGCGTCCAAAAACGGCGTCGTATTTTTTACATGACGCTGGCTCTTGGGCACATGGGCATGACCACTACACTTTAACTA
>Ga0326727_10001965_pt1 | contig 73059 bp, 50 predicted proteins | sample MB2enrmetagenome_FD_207643 | JGI IMG/M metagenome (GOLD analysis project Ga0326727, IMG submission 207643) | Lab enriched peat soil microbial communities from McLean, Ithaca, NY, United States - MB29MY | ecosystem: Environmental > Terrestrial > Soil > Wetlands > Peat | place: USA: New York... | reverse complement strand
CCCAACGGCGAATTTCGTTCCGTGAAACTGGGCCAACTCGCCCTCGAATTTCTTCAGCATGGGGCCCAGAACGTATTGGCCGCTTTCCAGAACTTCCTTGATGTTGGCGTCGATTTCCGCCTTGATGTTGTGATACTGCTGGACATGGCCGTAAAAGGGCACCGTCAATTTGGTCTCAAGCATTCTGATCTCCTCGTCCTAAAGTCCTTATTTTATGCGCTGGATCGGGCCGCTCCCGCCTCGGCTTGTTGCCGGGGCGGAAGTGTCATGAAGGATATAGTAACGGAAGTGGCCAGAAAACTGAAACGATTTATTAAATCGTGTTAATCAAGGCATCTGGCAAACTTCGCTCGCCGTCGCCACCGGTGCCAAATGCCGCTTCAGGCAAGAAAAGTCTTGCCCTGGCTGATTCTGTGTTGCAGGGTGGATGCCAACTCGTCCACATCGCCGGCGGAAAGATTCATCGCCTCGGGATCGAAGACCGTAATGCGGTTGGTTCCGACCGCGTCGCGCCGCACCTGGATCAGCAAAGCATGCAGCGCCTGAGGGTCGTATTTTTGCGGGGTCATGCGGACCAACTCCTGGAGGGCGGTCCCAATCGTCATGCGTTCGCGGTAAGGACGTTCGCTGGTCATGGCGTCAAAGGTTTCGGCCAGGGCCACGATGCGCACCGCTTGCGGTATTTCGTCCGCGTGCAAGCCGTCCGGATATCCCGACCCGTCGGCGCGCTCATGGTGCCAGCGCACGATTTCTGGAATCTGCGGCCAGGGAAACTGCACCTGGCTCACGATCTGATGGCCAATCGTCGTGTGGTCCCGCATGTCGCGGAATTCTTCCGGGTCGAGCTGCGAAGGTTTTCCCAGCAGCCGCTTATCCACGGCAACCATGCCGATGTCGTGCAGATAGGCGGCCGAGCGCAGCGAAGCCGCATCGTTCGATTCCATGCCCAGCGCTTCGCCGATCGCCTGGGAGTAGCGGCCCACGCGCAGCGAATGCCCATGAATGTTGACGTGTTTCACATCGATGGCGGTGGCGAAGGCTTCGAGCGCGTTGTCGTAAAACCCGTGCAGCGAGGCCAGCAGCCGCAGGTTTTCGGAAACCCGCTGCGTCAGCGTCTGGCCGAGAGTGTGATTTTGAATGGCCAGCGCCACGTAGTGGCTCAGCATTTCAAAAGCGTCGAGCGCCTCATCTTCGTACAGCGCTTCGCCTTGCCGGCGTCCCAGCGCGATCGCGCCGGCGAGCTTTCCCCGCACCTTCAGCGGGCAAATGCACTTGAACAGCTCGGGCGCGACGTTGCCGTTCGAACTCAGAAAAACGTCGTAAGTGGAACCGTTGAGCACGACCGGCCCGGCGGCCGCGGTCAGCGTGTGGATGTGGCGGGGAAGCAGGGGAATCAGCGACGGCTCGGGCAGCAGCGCGAAGCCTTGCGCATCGACCGAGGTCAGCATGGATGGCCGTTCGCTGAAGGAAAAGAGCACAGCTTCGCGCGCGCCGGCCGCTTCCATCACAGCGGCCAGCATGGCGCGAGCGGTTTGGCGGAAGTCGCGGTCCGCCGTGAGTTCGGGCCCCAAATTCGCCAGCGCTTCGACTGTCCGTAAAAGCTTCTTGAGATTGGTTCCCTGCAATCCTCTTGCGGAGGCGCATGCGAGAAACCAGAGCGGTACCAGCGTAGCACCGCCCCGCGGCCCGATTGTTGGTTAGTTTGGTGCCAGCTTGGAATCGGATCATCTGGCGATCGGGTCATCGGGCCATCGGAAGCTCGCAAAGAAAAAAGACGACCCGATGGCTCGATGATCCGATCACACGATGGGCTACACGCCGACTGGGAACGGCTTGCTGTGGCTTTCCGAACCCACCGACAGTCCGGCGAAACGCCCTTGCAACAGCGACATCAGCCCCGTGACCCAGTAACCAACGACGAACAATAGCAGGAAGGGAACGGTGAAGTAATTCTCGTTGTCGATGGCGTAAATGATTGCCAGCGCGAAATATGTCCCGATCACGAGCTCGATCCACGGGACCCATCCCAGGCGCTTTCGATATTTGTTCGCGCCAACCTTGTCTTTCTTCGATTCGACGCGATACTTGGGAGTCCGCGCGAAGGCGGTCTGCTTACCCACCAGCGCTTCCAGCACCGCAATCGTATTCGTAACCGTCAGCCCGATTCCCAGCGACATCAAGATTGGCAGGTAGAGCAGCGAGCGCAGCCAGCTCTTCGGAAACAGCTCCTTCTGCGAAACCAGATAAAAGCTCGAAATCGAGAACGTCGAAGCCATGAACAAGGGAAGGTCGATGTACAGCATCTGAAACCACCCCTGGTAAAAGCGAATAATCATGGCCGGCATCAACAGCACCGAGAGCACGATCATCAGCGGATAGCTGAGGTTTGCCGTGAGGTGATACACAGCTTCGATTTTCTGGTGCCGCGATACATCGCTCTTCAATACCTGCGGCAGTATTTTCTTCGAGACCTGGATCAGCCCCTTGGCCCAGCGCGCCTGCTGCGTCTTGAATGCGGTCATTTCCACCGGCAACTCGGCCGGGCATTCGACGTCTTGCAGATAAAGAAATTTCCATCCCTTGAGCTGTGCACGATAGGAAAGGTCGGTATCTTCGGTGAGCGTGTCTTGCTCCCAGCCGCCGGCCTCGTCGATGGCCGAGCGCCGCCACATGCCGGCCGTCCCGTTGAAGTTGAAAAAAACGCCGCTGCGCGACCGTCCCGAGTGTTCCAGCACGAAATGGCCGTCGAGCAGAATGGCCTCAACCTGGGTCAGCAGCGAGTAGTTGCGGTTGATGTGCGTCCAGCGCGTCTGCACCATGCCGACCTTGGGATCGGTGAAGTGGTGGATACACTTCATTAGAAAATCGGATGGCGGAACAAAATCGGCGTCGAAAATGGCGACAAACTCGCCCTTCGCCGTTTTTAATCCCGCTTCTAACGCTCCCGCCTTGTAGCCCTCGCGATTCGTGCGGTGCACGTAGGCGACGGGATTGCCCAACGTGGCGTAACGCTCGACCAATATGCGGGCGACCACCACGGTCTCGTCGGTCGAGTCGTCGAGCAACTGAATGTCGAGTTTGTCTTTCGGATAGTCGAGCTGGCAGACGGCGTCCAGCAGCCGGTCCACGACATACTGCTCGTTAAAGATCGGCAACTGCACGGTCACGCGCGGCAGGCCGTCAAGAGGGAAGCGCGCCGCGGGCTCCGTCGTCTTGTTCTTCTTGTGCTTGTAATAAAGATAGACCAGCCAGTAGCGGTGTCCGCCGTACATCGCCAGGACGATCAGCACGACGAAATAAGGGATCAGCAGCGCCAGGTCAAACGCATTGACCTGGTAAAGCCCGACGAAAGTCTTGTCCAGAAAATGATGCCGGAGATAGGCTCCTATACCCTTGTTGGCAAGGATGAATGCTAGAGACGAAGTGAGGTTTAGAAACATGAAGACAGCAGCGCCACGAAAAAAGAAAGAAGGCGGCAGAAGCATTGTAACCGATGGTCGTTGGTCGATGGTCGTTGGTCGTTAGCAAACCCACGAACGACAAACGACAAACGACAAACGACCGATCACCGCCATTCTTCGCCCGCCGCGCTCAGCTTCAGCTCGACCGCCTGATGCGAACCCTCCTCCACTTTCACCGCCTTGCCATTCGCTTCCTGCGATTTCAAAAAATCGGCGTCGTGGTACGCCCCTTCATCCACATCCTGCCAGGCATAGAGCGTGTAGCCGCCGGGAGCCAAGCCGCGAATCGTGAAGCGTCCATGCTGATCGGTCGTTCCGCTTCCGAAGCGGCCGGGGAGCTTGCGGTATTTTTCCTCCGGCACGGCCACCACGGTGGCATTGGCTACGGGACGATCTTCTTCCGCATGATCGCTGTCCCCATCTTTTTCCCTGCCAACCACCGCGCCCTCGATCGTGCCTCCGCGCGAGCTGACCACCAAATCCAGCGCCGCCGGCCCGTTTGCCGTGAATCCAGTTTCGACATCGCGTCCGCCCAGCGTCACCGATTTCACGAAAAAGTTGCCCTGCGCCTCGCCTCCGTACACCTGCACGATGTAGTTGCCGGGGTTCACATTTTTCCACTCGAAGTTGCCCAACCGGTCGGCTGGCGCGCTGGCCCCAAAAAAATCCTGCGTCATGAAAAGGCCCAAATCTTCCGGCAACTCCGCCTGCCGCAGATTGACCGTATATTGTGTAAGATCGGCCGCCGCCGCGCCCTCTATGCGAAGATGGCCGGAGAGCCGGAAAGAAGCCAGCGGAGCCAGCTTCACGCCATCCACATCGGCGGCCACCACGTTGATATCCTGCCGCGCCGTGAGTGTTTGCGCATCCGTGCCCGCCGTTGCCCTCAGCACATACGCTCCCGGAGACACCCCGCGCAGTTCGAACTGCCCGTCCGGCCCCACCTCATTCGCGCGGATCGAATCGCCCGCCTTCGAGACCAGTTCCACCAGCGGTTTTTGCCCGGCGGAAACGCCCGTGACCATTCCGCGGACGCGATAGGTTCGCGACGGTATCAGCGAGAGGTTGACCGGCATTTCGTCGCCTGCCTTCAGCGTCACCGTCGAGGCTTGCGCCGCATCGTAAGCGCCCGGATAGTAAATCGTGACGTAACGAGTGTCGGCTTGGGCATCGCCCTGGCTGTCGTTCGAGAGACTGCCCGGGGGAGTGCCTGAGTTAGCGCCCGGCGCCGGCTTCTCGCGCTCCGTCGTGTAATCGCGCATGTCCGGCGGCGGCATCGCTACAATCCAATACTGGCCGGGAAACAAGCCGGCTATGCGGTATTCGCCCAGGTCGTTCGTGGACTCGCTGCCAACGGTTTCGCGCCCTGCCTTTCCCGGCTTTTTCTTTTGCGCGATCACCCTGACCCCAGCCACCGGTTCGCCATCTTCGTCCGTGATGCGGCCGCTGATAACAGCCGTAGGCATCATGCGCAACACCAAGTCGTCCGTCGTCTGTCCGGCTTGCACCGTGAGCGATTCCACGTCCGACTTCGTCCCGCGCCCATTCACCCCGGCAAATCCGGATTTCTCAAGAAAGAGCCGGTAACGCCCGGGGATCACGTTCTCTATGCGGAAATGGCCGTCGCCGTCGGTCGAGGCCGTGTAGTTTCCGCCCGCCTTCTGGTCTTCGGCGATGAACTCGACCACCACTTTCTTGAGCGGCTGGCTCCCCGGCTCTTTCACCACCGTGCCCGCAATCGAAGCCGCGCTCGCCGCCGGCGCGGACTCCTGCGCCGCCGCCAATAAGGCGCTAAGAACGAAAATGGTGAGGGCGAATGAGCGTGTCATTGCTTAGATAGTTCAGTAGAGACGCGGCTTACCGCGTCTTCCTCGTCGTGCCTGGTGAGACGGGGCAAGCCCCGTCTCTACACGACGATTCAATTCAAAAAGTATTGCCGGTACAGTGTGTCCCGTTGCGCCGGACGGAATCCCGCATCGCGTATGATGCGCCGCAATTCTTCTTCGGTTGTGCAGTTCGCTACGCCCGCCGCGCGCACCACGTTCTCCTCCAGCATCACCGATCCCACGTCGTTGCCGCCAAATCGCAGGCCCATCTGGCAGACTTTCAATCCCTGCGTCACCCAACTCGACTGCACGTTCAAGAAATTCGAAAGATACAGCCGCGAAATCGCCAGCACTTTCAAATACTCGACTGCCGTCGCCTCATCCCACCGCCGTCCGCCGAGCGCTGTATTCGCCGGCTGAAAACTCCACGGGATGAACGCCGTGAACCCGCCCGTCTCCTCCTGCAAATCGTAAAGGCATTGCAGGTGATTGATGCGGTGTTCGATCGACTCGCCCACGCCAAACATCATGGTCGCCGTGGTGCGCATCCCAAGCTGGTGTGCCGTGCGATGCACCTCCAGCCAATCCGCGGTCAGGCATTTCAGCCGCGCGATTTTGTAGCGCACTTCATCGTCGAGGATCTCCGCCCCGCCGCCCGGAATCGAATCCAGCCCAGCGTCGCGCAGCCGCACAATCGTATCCCGCAAGCTCAGATTGCTGTACTCCGCAATCGCCAGAATTTCCGACGCCGAGTAGCAGTGCAGATGAACTTTCGGAAAGCGCTGCTTGATGCCGCTCAACATCCGCTCGTGCCAGTCGATCTTGAGATCGGGATGCAACCCTCCCTGCATCAGCACTCCCGTGCCGCCAAGCTCCACCGTCTCGCGAATCTTTTCGTAAATCGTATCGAGATCGAGGATGTACCCTTCGTTGACCCGCGCCGCCGGCCCCTTCAGCGGACGATAAAACGCGCAAAACGTGCAATACTCCGTGCAGAAATTTGTGTAATTGATGTTGCGATCGATGATGTAAGTCACCACGCCCTCGGGATGCAGCTTGTGGCGCATCGCGTCCGCCTCCATGCCAATCCCCATCAGATCGTCCGACCGGAACATCTCCAAAGCCTGCTGCTTAGTCAGGGACATCCTCTCCACCCCACGGTAATGGCTATTTTAGCTGGTGCGAGGCGGTGGAAGCGAGTTTGCCGAAGGCGACACCGGCGGTTTGCCCTTCTTCACACCCCCGTGTTACCATCAAAAGCGTTACGAAAATGAGAAGAGACAGGAGTGCAACAGGTAAGTGTTAGCCAGAGAGCAAAAACAGACCGTCGTTGACTCGTATCGCACGCACCCAACCGATACCGGAAGCCCCGAAGTTCAAATCGCGCTGTTGAGTGAGCGCATTGGCCAATTGACGGAACATTTCAAGACGCACCTGAAAGACCACGGCTCGCGCCGCGGACTTCTCATGATGGTGAGCCGGCGTCGTGGCCTGCTCGACTACCTGAAGAAGTACGACTCGGAACGGTATAAAACCGTGATTTCCAAGCTCGGCATCCGCAAATAACAGCGCGGCCGGCCCCATGTGGGGCCGATCCCAGACTGGTTTTCCAGACTTGGATTTCCAGATCACGAGAGCCTTAGCAATGTGCGTTCCCAACCGCGGCCTGGCATGTGCCTATCCTAGCGGACTTCGTGTTCCCGCACCTGCCCTTCTGCCCCTATAAAGGATGATGATCTATGAAGCCTGAAGCCACTAAAGTTTCCGTCGAAATCGCCGGCGGGAAACAACTCTCCATTGAATCCGGAAAACTTGCCAAGCAGGCCCACGGAGCTGCCGTCGTCCGCTTCGGCGAAAACGTCGTTCTCGCCACCGCGACCTCCAATCCCGAACCTCGCGAGGGCATCGACTTTTTCCCCCTCACCGTCGACTACCGCGAATACACCTACGCCGGCGGACGCATCCCCGGCGGCTTCATCAAGCGCGAAGGCCGCATGAGCGAGCGCGAAACCCTCACCTGCCGCCAGATCGACCGCCCGGTTCGTCCCATGTTCGCCGAAGGCTTCAAGTGCGAGACCCAGATCATCGCCCTTGTCCTTTCCGCCGACACCGAAAACGATCCCGATGTTTGCGGCATCAACGCCGCTTCCGCCGCTCTCACCATTTCCGATATTCCGTTCCTCGGCCCCATCGCCGCCGTCCGTGTCGGACTCATCGACGGACGATTCATCGCCAATCCCACCTACGCCGAAATGCGCGACGGCCTGCTCAACATCATGGTCGTCGGTACTGCCGATGCCATCTGCATGATCGAGAGCGGCGCCAAGGAAGTGAAAGAAGAGACCGTCGTTGACGCCATCGAATTCGCCCACGCCGAGATCAAAAAAATCTGCGCCGCCATTGAAGAGCTTCGCGCCAAGGTCGGCAAGCCCAAGCGCCCGGTAACGCCTCCAGAGTTCGACGAGCCCTACTTCAAAGCCCTCGAAGCCAAGATCGGCAAGCAACTCTCCGACGCTCTCGACACCGCCAAGCACCCGAAAGCCACCAGCTACGAACTGGTTCGTGTCATCGAAAAGGAACTCCTCGCCGCCGTTCCCGAGGACGATAATGCCGACGCCGCCAAGGCGAAGATCAAGAAGTATTACGAAATCCTGCGCGAGCGCATTTTCCGCAACCAAGTCATCGACCACAAGCACCGTCCCGACGGACGCGCCTTCGACCAGATCCGCGAAATCTGGATCGAGGCCGGCGTTCTCCCCCGCGCCCACGGCAGCGCCGTCTTCACTCGCGGTGAAACTCAGGCGCTCGTCACCACCACGCTCGGCACCAGCGACGACATGCAGCGTCTCGAGGGCTTCGAAGGCGAAGCCAAAAAGCGCTTCATGCTCCACTACAACTTCCCGCCCTTCTCCGTCGGCGAAGTCGGCTTCATGCGTGGCGCCGGACGCCGCGAGATCGGCCACGGCGCTCTCGCCGAGCGCGCCATTTCCGCCGTGCTTCCCACCGAAGACAATTGGCCTTACGCCATGCGCGTCGTCTCCGACATTCTCGAGTCCAACGGCTCGTCCTCCATGGCCACCATCTGCGGCGCATCGCTTTCCCTCATGGATGCGGGCGTCCCCTTAAAAGCTCCGGTCGCTGGCGTCGCCATGGGCTTGGTCAAAGAAGGCGACCAGTACGCCATCCTGACCGACATTGCCGGCGCGGAAGATCACTACGGCGACATGGATTTCAAAGTCGCCGGCACCAAAGACGGCATCACCGCCCTGCAAATGGATATCAAAGTCGCCGGCATCACTTCGCAAATCATGCGCGAGGCGCTGGCCCAGGCGCAGCGTGGACGCTTGTTCATCCTCGGCAAAATGGACGAGATCATCACCGAAGGCCGTGGCAAGGTATCCGCCTACGCCCCTCGTATCTACACCCTGCAAATTCCGGTCGATAAGATTCGCGACGTGATTGGGCCCGGTGGCAAGATGATTCGCAGCATCATCGAGCAAACGGGTGTCAAGATCGACGTCGAGGATTCCGGCAAGGTAAACGTCGCCTCGAACGATGAAATCGCGGCCAACAAGGCTTTGCAGATCATCAAGGACCTCACCGCTTCCGCCGAGGTGGGCAAGACTTATCTTGGCAAGGTCAGCCGCCTCGCGGATTTCGGCGCCTTCGTCGAAATTCTCCCCGGCCTCGATGGCCTGCTCCACATCAGCGAAGTTGCCGAGCACCGCATCAAAGACGTTCGCGACGAACTCAAGGAAGGCGACCAGGTGCTGGTGAAAGTCCTCGCCGTCGAAGGCAACCGCATCAAACTCTCGCGCAAGGCCATCCTGAAAGAGCAGCGCGCCAAAATGGGTGGCGCTCCGCCTCCACCGGAAGCGGACGAAGCAGCGGATGCTGATCGGTCGTCGCAGCCCGCGCCGCTAACGCCGTCAGTGTCGCAATCCGCGCCCACAGCCGTAATCGAAGGCGGTGCGGAATTCGACGCCGACGACGAACCCAACTTCAACCGCGTGGACGGAGTCGTATCGTCGGTAGAAGCAGGCGTGGCGCGCACGGATGCTCCACGCGAAGGGCGCCCCAGCGGCGGTGGAGATCGCGATCGCAATCGCCGTCGCCGCGGTGGTCGCGGTGGTCCCGGCCGCGGTCCCGGAGGTCACGGTGGTGGCCACTCCGGCGGCGGTGGCGGACGTGGCAGAAGATAAGACCAGTACCCAGTTGTCAGTAACTTGAAGGGCCGCAGCGATGCGGCCCTTTCTCTATACCGCCGATTGCGAAAAATGCGCAACGATACGCGGACAGGAGTGTCCGCGCCACACGGGAACTGTCAGAAAGATAAGCGTTTGAAGATCGTTTCCGGAATGTGTCGCACGGCGGTCATAATGTAGCGCCAGACTCTCGGTGTGTAGAGAACGTCGGGTGAGCGCCGTTCAAGCGCGCGCACGATGTCGCGGGCAACCCGCTCCGGATCGGCAAATCGCGCGTAATTGGCCAGGTGATCGGTCATCGGAGTCTTTACAGGCCCTGGCTTAATCGTGATGACGCGCACCCCGGCGGGGTGCAAGCGGCTGCGCAGCCCTTGCAGGAAAAGGGAAAGCGCGCCTTTGGCCGAACCGTAAACGTAGTTGGAGCGGCGTCCCCGATCTCCAGCGACCGACGTGATCGCGGCCAGGCATCCCGTGCGCCGGCGTTCGAAATCGGCGGCAAACAGCAACAGGATTGCCGCGGCGCTGACATAGTTGGTTTGCAATTCTTCGAGCAACGTGTCAACCGAGGCTTCGGAATCCTTCTGGTCGTGCATAGAGCCGTATGCGAGAAGCACGGTGTCAAAGTCCGGAAAAGTGCGCCGGGCAAAATCGAAGACGGCGGAGTGCTGTTGAACTGAGGCTAAGTCGGCGGAGTAAGTAAATACTTGTCGAGCGCCCCGGGCCACTAAGTCGGTTTGGAGCGCAACCAGTCGCTCGGGCGAACGAGCAACTAGGAGTAACTCGCAACTCTTCCGGGCCAATTGCCGTTCGACTTCCAAAGCGATGCCGGAAGTGGCGCCGAGAATGACGATCTTTTCCATTATCGTCATTGCGCCTCCGTCACGCGCCGCCAGAATGAAGACGATAGTTTCGGATCGATGTAGGGAAGAAAGTTGCGCCAGCGCGGAAACGATGCCTCAAACAGGGCCGGCGTCATGCGGGCATCTTTGGCGGGGTAAAGAGCTCCACCGCTCCGCCGGACGATTTTGTCGAGCGATTGCATGAGTCTTAGAGTGCGCTCGCCGCGCATGGCGAAATCGAGCGCGATAGTAAGTCCAGGACGTGGAAATGAAAGCATTCCAGCCGGTGGAGCCGGGCCGAATTGCTTCAGCACTCCCAAGAAAGAACCCATGCCCGAGCGCGCGATAACTTCGAGTAACTCCTCGAATGCTTCGACATTAATCTCGGGAATGACGCACTGATATTGCAGAAACCCTTGTTCCCCGTAGAGTAAGTTCCACTGTCGAACGGAATCGAGCGGATAGAAGAACGAATCGTAAGGAACAAGAGCCGCGCCCTTCTTGGCTGCGTGGATCCCGTAGTAAGCGCTGTTAAAGGCCTTTACCGAGTAGCGGTTCAGCATCCATTCCGGCAGCGCGAAAGGCAGCTTGGGCCCGCGTTTGGGATGAAATTCCTTACCGCCATCTGTCGAGTGGTTGCCGCGAAAGAAGATGCCGCGAGCGTTCTTCCCCGCGAAACAGTCGAGCCAAGCCACGGTGTATTCGAAGCCTTCGTTGCTTTCGCAAGTCAAGTCGAGAAAAGTTTTCAGAGACTTGAACGGGATAGACTCGGCATCGATCCAAGGCCCAGCTACGCGTTTGAGTTGAATGTCGGCCCACGCGATTATGCCCGTGAGGCCGAGACCGCCGATGGTGGCGCGCAGCATGTCGGAATTCTCTTCGCCATTACAAATCACGAGGCCGTCACTCGAGCGGTGCAATGCAATCTGGCGGACGTGCGCGCCAAAAGTCCCCGCGCAGTGATGGTTCTTGCCGTGCACATCGTTGGCGATCGCTCCGCCGACAGTGACAAAGCGGGTTCCGGGAGTGACCGGAAGGAACCATCCTTTGGGTAGTAATACATCGATGATGTCGGAGAGGCTGACACCGCTTTCCGAGCGCAACATGCCAGTGGATTCGTCGAATCCGAGAATGCGGTTAAGCCGCCCGCAGTCGATCAGTTCGCGGCCGGCGTTGAGACAGGAGTCGCCGTAGCTGCGGCCCAGTCCATAAGGCAGCAGGGAACCGGGCGAGGCGGTCTCGATAATGTCTGGCAACTCGTCGTTCCATGCGGGCTTGTGGACAAGCCGGTGCGCGGTCTTCGGGTAACGGCCCCACGAGAGAATTCGTTCGGTGGGCGGCGAAACTGCGGATTGTTTGCGCAAGGTTGCGGCGGATTGACCGGACATACTAAGTGTGCCGAAAACAAGTTCAATAACTCAAAAGGCCAATTGGCCTCTTGTCTCGTGTCTACCAGTTCATGTGTATCATGCTCACGGCGATGACGGCGGCCGAAGCCAGGGCCACCCCGTAACTGACTGGGTCCCGGATGGCGAGCGTGACAGGGTCTTCCTTCAGTTCTCCGCGATGCGCCAGCAGCCAGGTCCGGCTGAGCCAATAAAGAACGATGGGACAAAGCAGAAGGAGAAACTCAGGCGAGGAGTAAAGCAGGCGCACGTCCTGACTCTGCACGTAGAGGCTGAAGATGACGACAGCGGAAAAACTGCTGCCGACGCCGAGCGCGAGCAGTAGTTCGCGGTCGCCAGTATGATAGCCGCGTCCGGAATTGCCGGCCTTTACCAAGCCGCTGGCGTGGAGTAACTCCGAGTAACGTTTCGCCATCGCCAGACTAAGAAAGAAAAACATCGAGAACGCAAGAAACCACTGCGAGAGTGGCGTAGCGGAAATCAAAGCTCCAGCGAGGATGCGGAAGCTATAGAAGCTCGAAAGAACGAAGACGTCGAGCAGAGCGATCTTCTTGAGATAGAGCGAATACAGCATCGTAAGCGCTGCGTATCCGAGCAATGCTAGGCCGAATTGCGCGTCGAGAAGGAAACCCAGGCCGAGCGCCGCGGTGAGCAAGATCAGCGAGGCCAGCAAGCCTTCGGGGATGGAGATTTCACCGGCGGCGAATGGGCGCTGTTTTTTCCAGGGATGTTCGCGATCAGAATGGAGATCTAAGAGGTCGTTGAGGATGTAGAGCCCGGAGGCGCAAAAGCCGTAGAGCGCGAAGCCGGCGAGCGTGCGGACCAGCGGCCCGACCGCGAGATTATGTGACAAGGCAAGCGGTAAAAAGAGCAAAAGATTCTTTGCCCAGTGGTGGCCGCGAAGGGCGTTGATCCACGTTCGGAACGACGCGCGGAACGATGCGCGTGGTTCGAGGATCGCGCCTTTGATTTCGGTTACGGCGGCAGCTTGCTCGGCGCGGACTTCGGAGCCGACCACGTAGGCTGAGCGGGCATTCCGCCAAACTTCCAAATCGGCGGCGGAGTCGCCTACGTATTCGAAGCCGGTCTCGGCATAGTGCTGAGCGAGAAACGCGGCTTTATTCGCTCCCTTGAGATTCAGTTCGCTGTCGCTGGCGTGGACTTCGTCGAATAGTCCGAGATAGCTGGAAATTGCCTCGGCCATCTTGCGGTCGGTGGCGGTGGCGAGCGCGATGCGGCGCCCGGCGGCCTTTTCCTGCCGCAGCAGATCGAGGACTGGCTGGCGATAAGGAAGGAGAGCGGGGTCGATGTGGATACGGGCCGCGAGCTTGCGTTTGAGCGAGGCCCGTCCGGCAATCAGCCAGAAAGGCAACAGCAGCAGCGTGATGGGGTGAGTTTTGAGCAGAACCAGGACGCACTCCCATAGGACGTTGCCTCGGATCAAAGTGCCGTCGAGATCGACGCACAAGACCGGAGGCAGTGCCTTGGCCGGTTTGGCTCCTGTGATAGCCCCCATGGAACGATGGTCGCATAAACTGGGGGACAAAATCCGGGAATAAATGGCACACCTAGGTAACCTACGTAACATGCGCAGAGGTAATGGTCGGAGTTACTATTGGCCAGTCTAGCACACGAATGATTTGTGTCTGGGTGAAGTCCACAAAAGATATGGGCGATGGTGGTGGGGAGCATGAACACATGAGAAAGTTTGAGAATGCAACGACAAAAACGTTGAACGGCGAACAGGCGTGTCGAAAGCCGGACGCTTTGGAGTTGCTGGCGAAATATTTTCGTTCTCCGCAGGTGATGCTCACGAGCTTGGCACTCACTACTGCCGTGCTGTACAGCGGCACCTTGTTCTTCCAGTTCGTTTGGGACGATGGTTCACAAATTGTGGACAACCCCCTCATCCGCTCGTGGCACGGCCTGTCGCGAGTATTCGTTAGCGATTTGTGGTATCACACCGCTCGTCAGCAGATCTATTACCGGCCGTTGTTCGTTGCATGGTCTATCTTGAATTATGCCGTGGTGGGTTTGCGTCCATGGGGATGGCATTTGGGCGCAATCCTGTTGCATCTTGCTGCGACTCTAGTCGTCTTCTGGCTGTCACGGCGGCTTGGCATCGAATACTGGACCGCAGCTCTGGCGACGCTCATCTTCGCCCTGCATCCGATTCACATTGAGTGTGTCGCGTGGATATCGGCGGCTTCGGACAGCATGGTGACGATATTTACCGCGCTCGCGTTTGTTGCTTTCCTGAACGCGCGCGACCCGAACGGCACGCGAAGATTCGCGTGGCGGTTGGCATCGCTAGTCTTGCTTGCCTGCGCCCTGCTGACCAAGGAGATGGCCATCAGTTTCACCGCGCTGGTGGGAGCGTACATCTGGTTGTATCCGAACGGTAATGAAAGCCGTCTTTCGGAGAAGTTGCGGAAAGTCTTGGCCGGCATGGTTCCTTATGCAGTTGTAACTCTTTGCTATGTCGCCCTGCGCAAATTCGCGCTCTGGCACGCTGTCTACCAGTTTGACGTAAAGCACGGATATGGCGATATGGCCTTCACCTTGCCATATGTGCTGGCCTTCTATCTGCGGCAGCTCGTCCTTCCGCTCGGATTGACTGGGATCTATTACACGCCTTATGTAACTACGCAAATCCTGAGTCAATTCGTGCTGCCTGTTCTGATACTCGCGATTGTAGCTGGACTGATCTATTGGTGGGCGCGCAAGACGGACGACTGGGTGATCGTTTTCGCGGGTTGCTGGTTGCTGATCGGTCTTGCTCCTGCACTCTATCTCCGAAATTATGGAAATGGCGATTTTGTGCGCGACCGCTACGTGTATCTGCCTTCCATCGGATTTGCCATTCTCGCGGCGAAGGGAATCCGTCTTCTACCTGGCGTAAAAGAATGGAGCGCTGTAGCCGTACAAGTAACTGCTATCGCCGCGGTTTGCATCGCGTATGTGGGGATGTCTCTGCCGCAGCAGGCGTACTGGGATTCGGATCTACTCATTTATATGCGCGGTCATCAGCTCTATCCGGAGAATGCATACTCATCGATCTGCTTGGGGCGTGAATACAGCCGACTCGGCGCACACGACCGCGCCATAGCCTTAGTTGAAGATGGGGTTAAGAGAAACCCGGAAGGTACCTATAAGATCTATGGCCTTGCCGAGGTCTACATCGCCGCCGGACGCAAGGACGAGGGCCGTAAGGCACTGGAATATGCCTTGAGTTTGTCGCCCGATTTTGTGGAGTCGGAGACCGGTGCGTCGACCGTGTCTGCTTTATGGGCACAACTCGGCGACTATGATCGGGCGCTCGATTTGTGTGCCAAGCTTCTTGCCCGAGATCCGAATCTGTATTCTGGGCTTTACAACTGCGGAAATATCGAGCAGATGGCAGGACATTATAGTGAATCCGAGCGGCTGCTTCAGCGGGCCATAGAAGTTTCGCCGCAGTTAGCGGCGCCGCGATACTATCTCGGGCGTGTGCTGTTTCTGGATGGAAAGAATGCCGAAGCGCAGGCTTATCTTAGCCAGGCAGTGGCGATGGATCCGAGCGTTTACAACTATCACTATTGGCTAGCTGTGTCGCTCGAAGGTAGCGGGGACAAGTCCGCTGCGCACGCGGAGTATCAACGGACGCTGCAACTTAATCCGGACAGCAAAGAGGCGAAGATGCGCCTGACTGCGCTGGAGGCGAAGTGAGCAAGGAAACGGGTAAGAACGCGGCGCAGTCTGTGTGGCAAACCGATTCGGCGTTGAGCGCAGGGATAAGGTTTCAAGAAGAGTCTACTGTTGTGGCCAGCGAAAGCGAAGTAGCGCCGGTGAGCGCTGCCGAGGGATGGTTGGTTCGCTGGCTAGTGTTGGGCGTGGTTTGGGCAATTGCGGCGCTGTATGTCGGCGTCCACATCGGCAAGGGCTGGGTCGCGGCCGACGACGGCACCCTGAGCCAGAGCGCGCTGCGCGTGCTGCAGGGGCAGCTTCCGCATCGCGATTTCGCGGAAATCTACACCGGCGGCCTGAGCTTTATTCACGCACTGGCGTTTCGAGCGTTCGGCGTGAATCTGATGTCGCTGCGCATCTGTGTGTTTCTGTTTTTCCTGGCGTGGGTACCGGCGGTCTATTATGTTGCGCTGCGTTTCACTTCGGCGATCGGAGCAGGAGCGGTCACGCTGCTGGCCGTGGCGTGGAGTTACCCGAATTATCCGGCGGCCATGCCTTCCTGGTACAACCTGTTCTTCGCGACGTTTGGAGCGGCGGCGCTGTTGCGCTACTTGGAAGCGCGGACAAGGCAATGGCTGTTTGTAGCGGGAGTGTGCGGCGGGGTGTCGATCCTGATCAAGGTGATCGGGGCATATTACATTGCCGGGGCGCTCCTTTTTCTGGCTTTTCTTGAACAGAGCGAAAGTCAGAGTGAGAGTGAGAGTGAATGTGCCGAGGGGGAGAGTTCGAAGAATTGCTGGCTGTACCGCGGTTTCAGCGTGGGAGCAATGCTGCTGTTTTTGGCGGTACTGGTCCACTTGCTGCGCGCGCGGTTGGGTGTGGCGGAGTTGTACGAGTTCGTGCTGCCACCGGCGGTGTTGGTGGGGATGATCTTGCTGGGCGAACGGAGTGTGCGGGCGCGAAGCGGGCAGCGATTCAGGACCCTATTGCGGGCGGCGATTCCGTTTCTCTGTGGCTTGATGGTTCCGATCGTTGTGTTCCTAATACCGTATGCGCGCTCGGGAATGGTGGGGAAGTTCCTTTTCGGTGTAACTGCGAGCGCGATCTCGCGATCGGTTGACTTAAGCGTGATTCGTCCGGTCGGAATCGAGGGACTTATGTTTGCCCTGCCGCTGGTGGCAGTTCTAGCGGCGGCTATGTTTTGGGACAAGTTCCAGGGAAAAGCCGTTGGGGCGGCGCTCGGCTTGGGAGCGGTGGCGATTGCGGCAAGGGCCACGCAGTCGTTCGCCATTGTTCGTGGGGTCTGGTGTTCGGTGGCGGCGCTGACACCAATTGTAGTGTTGTTAGGGGCGGCGCTGGCGTTTGCCCCGCGGAAGCCGGGTGCGCGCGCGAAACTAGAGCGGCAGCAGGTGGTGCTGTTGATCGCGCTGGCGGGAACCTGCAGTCTTGTACAGTTTCCGTTTGCCGCACCGATCTACCTGAGTTATGCGGCGCCGCTCACGCTGCTGGCGCTGGTGGCGATTGTGTCCACGGGCAAGACACAGGCTGGGACTTACGCGTTGGCAGCGGTAGTGGGACTTTATCTGGCCTTCGGCGTGGTCAGCTTGGTTCCGCACTACATTTACGAGCTAACAACGGAAGTCAGACGCATGGAACCGATGCAGGGGCCGCGAGCGGGCGGGCTGAAAATCCAAGGAGCCGTGTTCTTCGACGACTTATCGGATTTCTTGCGCGCGCGCAGCCCGAACGGATTGATGTTTGCGGGAAACGATTGTCCGGAATTGTATTTTCTTTCCGGATTGAAAAACGTCACGCGCGACGATACGGGCGCCACGCCGGAAGACATTCTGAAGGCTATACAGTCTGACAATCTGAACTTAGTCGTCATCAATGACGCGCCGTTCTTCCCGGCAGCGGCAATGAGGCCAGAAGTGAAGGCCGAGGTGCTGAGGAGATTCCCTCATACCACGCGCTTCGGAATCTTTCAGGTATTTTGGAGGGAGTAATCTTCCAGATCAACGGAGTTGCAACGCGGCGCTTCGATTTCGATGGAAGTTTTTCGAATGCCTACACTCGTAACCCACCAAGTATCGGCCCGCGCTAGAGTGGGCCAAGCAGTCAAGGCGGCGCTCGGTCATAAACGCAACCGTAGGGTCGTTGCTTCGGCCAGCGTCGGCGTATTCCAGCGGTTGGTGCAGGTTGGCAGCACATTGGTGATCATGCCTCTTCTGCTGCGGGCGCTTGGTCCGGCGAGATTCGGAGTTTGGGGTGCAGCGGCTTCGCTGGCTTGGTTAAGTGGTCTCGTCGATATTGGGGTCGGCACGGCCCTGGTGACCCTCGTGGCGCGTTCAAGTGCGATCGAGAGCACAGAGCAAGCGCGGCGTCACATAGCAGGTGCGCTGAGTATTGGAAGCGGGTTGGCGGGTTTGATGCTTTTGGCAGCCGCTGTAGCCGCGATTCGTGGGGGGGCGCAAGGCGGGGCGGGGCCGTATCTTATCGCCGCGATCGGACTGGCTGTAAACCTGCCGCTGAATGCCGCTAACAACGTCTGGTTGGCCCTTCAGAAAGGCTATGTCTCGGGCTCCTGGGAATTGGTGCAGACGCTGCTGACCACGGCTGGGCTGATTGGCGCCGCCGTGCTTACCAAAGACGTGCGGGTGTACGTGGCAGTGGTTTACCTGGGCCTCGTATTGGCGAATATCGGCAGTCTGATTCACCTTTTCGTGCGCCATCCGGAATTCCATCCGAAGGGGCTATTGGCGTACTGGCCAGCCATGAAAGAAATGGCCGGACATGGGGCGCTGTACTTTATCCTGGCCTTGACAGGTGGTCTTTCCTTCATGCTTGACAACATATTGGCCCTTGCGCTTCTCGGACCCGAGGCCTCGGCCCGTATGACGATTGCGTTGCGCATTTGCATTACTGCAGTCGGCGCTATCGAGGTCATGTCGCAGCCGCTTTGGCCGGCGTTCGCGGACGCTGCTGAGAAGGCCGACCGGAAATGGATTCTCAGGGCTCTGCTCCGAGGCTCGGCCCTGTTGGTTGGGCTTACCCTTGCGGGCTCATCACTGTTGCTGATTTTCGGTGAGCGGCTGTTGCGGTTGTGGTTGCATACTGACCTTGGTATTGGCGTTGGTCTGCTATGGGCAATTTCAGTATGGGTGCTTGCTCAGGCTGTCTTTCGGGTGCCGAAACTTCTGCTGAACGGGTTGTCGATACTTCGCTACCAGATCGCGATGGTCTCGGTAGCCACGGCATTGGCGTTGGCTTTGAAATTTACGTTGGCTCCCTATTTTGGGGTTGCGGGAATCCTATGGAGCACAACCGTGACGATTTTTGTTGTCGTGATCCCGGCAAGCATCTGGCGAATATGGCGATGGGCATCGCTTCCCATTCCGCGAGTGGGACAACTGCGCGAGAATCGGGCAGAGGAGGCCCTGGCCAATATTTTTTCTTAAGATGGCTTGAGAGGTCGATCCCATTGTCGCCGATGGGCGAAATTACGCATGCCTCCTGCCGAAGCGATAATTGCATAGGTTTACGAACCACATCACGCGGAGAAAAAGAAATGACAGATAAATCTTCAGTAAACACACCCATCAAAGCCCTGACCTCCAGTGATTTGGTGAAATCCTGCAAATATATTGAAAAGGGCACGTATTTTGCGCTGGAAGGAGTGCGTTGCTGTGTTCACGCCCACATCACGTCTCCAGTCATAATCACGGCTGATGAAATCAGAAACAACACCGATATCTATGATCTGGTGGTCCAAAGAAGGCGAAATCTCTTTGCTGCCATCAACGGCTTGAGTGAGGGACCGACAGGTTCCTGCTTGTCCTGCGACCACCTCAAAGAGAAGAAGTTCAAAGACGTTAACTTTGAATACCTCGGAGGAGAGCCACTGCCCGGCGGCATGGGCATACAACATTATAGCCAGTGCAACGCACGATGCGTCTATTGTTTGTATACACGCGAAAACAACTTTATCGAACCACAATACGACATACTCGGCTATCTTGAGCAATTTAGAAAAAGAGGGAAACTAAGAGGCAATAACTGGATTGATTTCAGTGGCGGAGAGCCGGCACTGCTCAAGGATCTCGATGAGATTCTGAGCTATTATCTTAAGAACAAGTTGGGAACGGTTGTGGTGTATTCGAATGCCGTTCAGTACAACCAGATTATCTACGATGCCCTCAAGAAAAACAAAGTAATTCTAACAACATCTCTCGACGCTGGTTTGGCGTCCACATATAAGAAGTTGCGAGGAGTCGATGCCTATTCCAAAGTCATTGGAAACCTAATCAGGTATAGAAACAGCGGGACCAGCGGATTGTGGCTGAAGTACATAATCTGCGATATCAACAGAACGGAAGACGACCTATGGAGCTTCCTTATGGCGGTGCTCGCCATAAAACCCGACAAGGTCATGATATGTCCGGATTTTCCTTCTGGGGAAAAGAAGATACCGGATGAAACTGTCGCGTTTGCAGCTCGATTGTGGTACCTGCTGGAAAACTTCACTGGGTTTACGCCAGTCGATTATACGACTGCGTTTAAGAACTCGGAATACGAAAAGTACCGCACAGATCTAAAGAGATCTCTTCAAGAGTTGAAGCGCCAAAGACCATTTGACAACGAATACAAACTCAAAGAACGGGGTTGGGTCCGCTCTTCAATGAACAGCCTGATCGTAGCCAGAGATCGGCTCTTGCACAGTAGTGCGCGAGAGCGTATCTTGCCAGATGATAGCGTCCGCTTGAGAGTGGCGAAAATCGCATGGAGAAAAACCTTCGGACGAATTCCGTTTCTAAGGACGTAGAAGGGTGCGAGTAGAACTGGTTCTCTTATAAGCGTGGAGCCCCTAAATGAATGATCGTTACCTCACTCGATTCACGCGGTTCCTCGGTCCTCGCGACGGGGTATTGCGCACAGCTTGCCGCCGATTGGTGATGAGAGCGAACTGCATGAAGCATGGCACGCGCTTGTCGTTCAAGGGTGATTACATCGATGTGTCAAAGGGCAAGCGCACGATCCGAATTGCGGCGCAACATTTCCCGCATGCGAGCTACATGGCGTGTCACTTTGAGGACTATTTTGGCACGGTCACGGCGGCTGCCGAAAAGAACCGGTTGGTGGTTGATTACTCTCAGCCGAAGCTGCATCGTTACGCTGCCTCGGGTTTAGAATTCGAACTGTCGTCCTTTGCCGAAGAAGAATCTGCAATCTACGGCTATTTCCGCTGGTACAAGCCGAAGCCGGGCGACATCGTTTTCGATCTCGGCGCGTATTGCGGCTTCTCCACCTACTACTTTTCGCAGATGGTCGGCCCCTCCGGCAAGGTCTATGCCTTCGAACCGGACCCGCTGAATTTTCCATTGCTCGAAAGAAACATCGCGCGTCATCACCTCGCCAACGTTATCCCGTTACAAGTTGCCATCTCAGACAGCGCAGGTTTCGCGGATTTTTTCGGCGATGGGTCACTCGGATCGGCTCTCGCCGCACACAGCGATCGTGTGCCCGAAGTCGCCAGTTCGTGTGTGCAGACGATCACCTTCAAAGAAGCCTGCGAGATGTATGACGTCCCGGCCTTCGTTAAGATTGATATCGAAGGAGCCGAGGTCGCTGTGCTATCTGCCGCATCGGGATTTCTAAAATCTACCCCAATCCACTTCACTCTCGACACAAGCCATATCGTCAATGGAGAATTATCAAATCGCGCAGTCGAGGAGATTTTCCGGGCCTGTAATTATGAGGTAGAATCATCGGCCGATTCTGGATTTATGACTACGTGGGCGCGTCCAGCCAGGAAGATTATGACTGCCGCGTAGTGTGGGTCTTCCTTTGCGGTGGTCAACTCCCGTGCCGTGTAACCAAACCAGACCGCAGCCTGCTCTGCCTCATTTATTGGAAGGTTGGCAGAGAGCGCGAATGATTGTGCTGGTAATCCATCCCAGGTTAAGGTGTTCCGACTTTATGCTGACCAGATTGATCCCCGCAGCTTTCACGAGGCAAGCGATTGCGGAGATGTAAAAAAAGTTAATGTGCTCATGAACCGGCAGGCCGCGAGGAGTCGAGCCGCTTTTCAATTCTGTAAATTCAGCATCGCTGAGATCCTGTGGTACTTCGATGTAAAGGTATCCTGACGGTTTTACAAACGAAGAAACACGTTTCAGCAAAGCTAGGGGCTCGGGCACATGTTCGAGGACGTGAGCGATCTGAACGTAAGAGTAGGTCGCGAGGTCGGCTTCCGTTGTAATTTTGCAGATGCCATCCAATGGAGAAATATCGGATATTTCGAATACATACTTTTGTCCAGGGAGTCTCGGTAGAAAGCGGCCATCGGAGCCGCCAAAGTCCAACATCGAAAAGTCGTCCTTACGGTCAATTTTGTCCGCGAGCCATGCCGTGAGGCCGCCTACACGAGTCTGAACCTCTTGTTCGCTGGCACCCACATCTTTGGCAAGGGCCGCATATGTGGGCTCGTAGCGAATGCGCTCTTGGTTGTACGTGGTAGAACGGTAATCGGAATAGAGTCGCCCGAGGGCGTCGTCGGAAAATGCGTGTTTTGTCTGGACAAAGGAGCAATCCAGACAAATCTCCATCTCCACATAAGCGCTGCAGCCATAGACTTTCGTGAATAGGCGCTGGGGAAAAGCGCACAATCGGCGCGCTAGCAGGCGGAGCGGATGGCGAGCTAGTGAAGTTCCGACTTCCATATTGAGGACTCGCTTTAGGAAAAAAGGAGCGACTTCTCCGATGAAGCCCAGTTCCTTCAGCTTTCGTGATCCGCAATTTCTACAGTTCTGCACTGGTCCTCCTTGCTTGCATGGCTTCCACCGCCGCAAAACACCTATTTCGTGGCACCTACAGCGGCAGACTTTATGTTTGAGCGGGGCTCGCACGCCTCCTTTGCGCTGCGTGCTCTGGCGAGTCTGGCCGCACCGGAGAGTAATAGATGCCGCAAGGCTTCACGGGGCAGCAACAGCGCCGCAACCAGTCGGCTCATCACAACTGGGCTTAAGGATGAAGACAGATAGGGAAGGCAGCCGCCAATCCACTTCCTGGCCTGTGTTCGGCTCGCCCCCCGGAGGCGGGTCCAGACGAACTGATTGGCGGTCGAGCGGCCAATATGACGACGGCAGTCGGCCTGCAAACGGGAGAGATACTCAATGTCCGCACCCGCCCGGCGAGACGCCTCGATCACCTCGTCCGCCAACAATCGCGACTCGTGCGCCCAGACGACGGGCGGTGTACCGTGGGATATGTTGTCATTGTGAGAGCGTAAGAGAATATAGTGCGACAGCACGCGCGGTATGCAGCCGACAGGTCCCCGGAACGCCAGCTTGGTCCAAAAGAACATGTCGCCGAGAATGCGGTCCTCCGGCTGCGGGCCCAGTTCCCGCAGGTCCCGAACGCGTGTCACACACGCACACCAGGAAACTTCTCGCTGGTCGGCGTAATGGGCCGCAAGAAACGACGGGCCCGCTTCCACGGCAGGGCCGACGACCGCCGGTACCTGGCAGTCTTCATAATGCACCGCGCATCCTGTATAGACAAAGGACAATTCGGGGTGCTGATTGAACAGGGCAAGAACCTCGGCGGCGAACTCCGGTTCCAAAAAGTCGTCATCCGATAGGCCTAAGAAAAACTCACCACGCGCCTGTTCGATCAGGAATTGGCCGTGTTTCGCTGCAGGCATGGTTGATGGATGGCGGAAGATCCGCAGTCCCCGCCCCGCATAGCGCCCAATGACCGCCGGGGTAGCATCTGTTGAGCCATTATCGGAGACGATGATCTCAATATCGGAGGAGGTCTGAGCGAGTGCGCTCTCGATTGCACGGCCGAGGAGGCCTGAACGGTTGACGGTGGGAATGGCAATGGTCAGCCGAGGTGTCATGCGTCGCCCCTTTCCGGTCCGGGCGACAGCGCCCCGTCCCTGAAAATTTGATCTGCTGAATTCTTAATTCCACGCCCAAATCAATACCTCTTCGGACTTAAGTGTTTTCACCGCACAGGATCTAGACTCCCGCGGCCGCGCCCGCCGCGCGAGCGCCTCGGGCGAGCGGTTCTCCGGGTTCGCACTGGAAATTCAATCTTTCGCGTTCCACCACCAGCGGACGGTTGTGTACTTGGGTATGGATGTTGCCAACATACTCTCCGATGATGCCCATGAAGAGAAGTTGGAGCGATCCCAGAAAAAATACTCCGATGACAATGGGGGCAATACCAACCGTGAACTTGTGCCAAAACATCAGCTTGTACGCGAAGTAAGTCGTGCCTCCGAGCATGGAGAGCAGCGATCCGGCGAAACCCGCGAACGTAACCAGGCGCAGCGGAACCTTGGAGAGCTTGGTGATGCCAAGCATGGCGAGATCGTAAAGCGTGTAAAAATTGTTTTTGGTCTTGCCACTCTTGCGGCGCTGCTGCTCGTACTCGACTTCGGCGTGAGGAAGCCCGATTTCGGCGATCATGCCGCGAAAGTAAGGGTAAGGATCGCCAAACTGTCGAACTAAGTCGATAACTTGACGATCATACAGTCCAAAGCCTGTAAAGTTTTCGTAAGTCTCGATGTCGTCGGCGAGATGGTTGACCAGCCGGTAGAACAGTTTCCGGATCAGGAACATCGGCGCGGCTTCGCGGCTTCGATGCTTGACCGCAATGACGATCGGCATTCCCTTTTCCCACTCTTCGAGCAACTGGGCGAGTAGTTCAGGGGGATCCTGCAGGTCCGACATGAGAATAATGACGGCGTGACCCGTGGCTTGCAGGAGCGCGTGCATCGGGGAACGGACGTGTCCGAAGTTACGCGCGTTGCGGATGACCTTCACATTCGAGTCGGCAGCGGCGATTTCGCTGAGCACGGCGAAGGTAGTGTCGCGCGACGCGTTATCGATGAAAATGTGCTCGTAACGGTATTTCCCAAGGCGCAACATTAAGTTACGCACGCGTTCGTAGACCTCGCGAACATTACCTTCCTCGTTAAAGCAAGGTGTTACTACGCTGATCGCTTTCGTTTTGTGAACATCACTCACTTGTCACCGCCAGCTTTTGCCGCGTAGGCAGCAGGTTGGGACCGCAATCCCCGATGATAGATTAATTCCGTAAGCGACGGGATGCGGGCATAAGGACTATCAATGGCGTCGATCATGATGGGTTGATCCTTGGGTACGGCCTTCAGGATGACTTCGCCACGCATCAGTTCGCGGCAGGAGATCTGTCCCTGCTGCAGCGGGATGGCGAGATAGACGTCAGCATCTTGGAGAACGTGGCCCGCGGGCAGGTCGCGCGTGGCATAGACTCCGCGTACGAGCGAGTCCAGATAGGCGATTTCTTTTTGCGGTGGCAGCCGTTTTTGCGTGCCCGGCGCTCCGCACATTCTTTTAGCGCAGTGAAAAGCTTTGAACCAGGTGTCAATCTGCTCCGGCAACGAGCAGTAGGGAGAAACTGTCATGCCCTCGGTCTGTATGTCGATGTGGCGCTCGAAAGTCCGCGCCCCCTTGGCATAGGCCATAAGCATCGACGAAGTCCAGTCGTGATATTCGTGGGTGGATAATCCGATGATGTGATTGGGATAGCGATTACGGAGAAAATCGAGCTGGTTCAGTTCGAGATCGCAATCTTCCGAGGGATAGAGCGAGACGCAGTGGTTAATGGCCAGCGGGATATGGCGATTGTCGAAAAACGTGACTAAGTCGTCGATGTCCTTGAGCGAAGAACCGCCGGTAGATACGACGATGGGTTTTTTTGTCTTCGCCATCTTCTCGATCAGGACCCAGTCGTTACAATCGGAACTGGCGATTTTGAGGATGGGGATGCCGAGTTCCGAGCAGAAGTCGACGGAACTCTCGTCGAATGGAGTCGCCATCGGGATGCAGCTGGCTTCGCGGATGGCTTGCACTAGTTTGGCATAGTCCTCTGACTGGAGGCGCGTGTCGATGGTTTTCTTGATGTAACGGATATCGTCGCGATGGCGGAAGTCCCTGTGAACGAAGCTGTCGACATCGCGCAATTGCAGCTTGATGGCGGCGCGCACGTTGTTGAAGCGCACGACCTGCGCATAGTTTGCGATGATCTTCAGGCCACGCTGCAAATCGCCCGCGTGGTTATTGGCCAACTCCAACACGAATAACTCGTCGAATATGTCGTTGCCAGTCATAATCTTACCTACTTACCCCGTTCGTGGCGCCGCGCCGGTTGAAAAGCACGGTCTGTTGGTATGGTAATGTCCTTATTCCTTGATTACATTGTCCATTAGTTCAGTCTCGTCCAGGAATGGGTACATGTCCTCTAGTTTGGGCGAAACGATCCGTCCATCGGGTAATTGCCTGGCCCGAGAGCGCGGCTCGAACTCCTGATGTGGGTCGAGTACAACATCGATTAACGCGGGTCCATCGGCCGCGAGTGCGCGATCGACTTGCGGCAGTTCGGACTGACGGTCGATGCGAAGCGAAGAAATACCATAGGCGCTACCCACCTTGACCATGTCCGGCAACGAAACGCCGCTGGAAACGCTTTCTCCAGTCAAGCGGCTGAAGAACCCGGACTGCGTCATGCGCATGGAAAGATAGCCGGAGTTATTCAGCACGAATATCTTCAGTGGTAAGCGATGATGGACCACAGTTTGTAATTCTTGCAGGTTCATTTGAATGCTGCCGTCTCCGGCGAGGCAGATCACGCGTTTTCCGGGGCGAGCAAAAGCCGCTCCGATGGCGGCAGGCAGGTCGTAACCCATGGATGCGGACCCGGAATTGGAGATAAGGCGTTGGTGTTTGCCGAGACGTATGGCCTGGGCAGACACGATGCAGGAAGTGGCATTGCCGCAGACGATGACGTCGTCGCCGGCAAGTCTGGATGACAGTTGCTCGATGAAGTAGTAAGGATTCAAAGGCGGGCCGGGTTGACGCTGGCGGTCCTCGACTTCCGGGTAGCGGCGGACGCGTTCGCGGCACCAGGCGAGCCAAGGAGCGTGCGCTCCAGCGCGGTAGTTCTCGGTATCACACTGAGTGATAAGTTCCCGCAGAAACCTCTTGAGATCGCAGTGAATGGCTAAGTTAGGCTGGACGGTGGGTTTGTGGAACTCGGCGGTGTCGATATCGACCTGGATCTTGAAAGCGCGCGGCGCAAACGATTGCCAGTTATAACTGGTTTGACGGATATTGAGACGCGATCCAAGGACCAGCAGCAGATCGGCATTTTGCACCGTGAAATTTCCGGCGCGGTCGCCAATGGTGCCCTGGCGTCCGCAAAAGAACGGGTCCTCGGAAGCGATAATGTCATGCGTCCAGGCGGTTGTCACGGGTACGCCCAGCCAGTGGAACAGTTGGTCGAATTCGGCGACAGCATGGGCAGCACGCACTCCGGTGCCAGCGAGTATCACCGGACGCTTGGCGTTGCCGATCCGGTGGAGCACTTCACGGCAGTGGCTTCGGAGCGCGGACAGATCGCAGGTCTGGTCTTGTGCAAGCGCATCCTGCGCTGCATCGTAGGCGCGAAGATTAGAGGGATCGATGTTCGCGGCCTGCACGTCCACCGGAATATCGAGCCAGCACGGGCCAGGGCGTCCACTCTGCGCGAGATGCCAAGCTCGTTCGAGGTGATAGCGAATGGAAAGAGGATCGTCAACCATCACGGCGTACTTGGTGATGTTCGCGGCCATGGCGACGATGTCGGCTTCCTGGTCTCCAAGCTGGCGCAGTCCGGTAATGCCCTGGGCGCGCATGCAGGTTTCGCGCTTGACCTGGCCGGAGACGACGAGCATCGGGACGGAATCGGTCCACGCCCCGAAGACGCCGTTGAGCGCGTTGATGCCGCCGGGGCCGGTGGTGACGTTGATAACGCCCGTCTGGCCGCTGATGCGGGCGTAGGCTTCGGCGGCCATCGCTGAGGCTTGTTCGTGGTGATTGCAGACGTACTGAATGCGCGGCTCCTTGCCAATGGAGTCGTTGAGGTGCATGGCGCCACCGCCAGTGACGAGAAAGATGTGGCGCACGCCCCAATCCGCCAGCCGCTCGACGATGTAATCGGAAAGCTTCATGAGCCGCGGACCTCGGATCTGTGGACGAGGACAAACAAGAAGCCGTGGCCGCCCAGTCCAGTTGCGCCGCAAACTCGGTATGCGCGATGTGGCCGTGGAGTACGTGTGGCAGCGTTATGCATGAGTGCCTCGCCCGGTAACTCCAGGGGCGCTAACTTTCCGCCCCGAGATTTCCTGCTCTGTGAGCGTATCTTCCGAAACCCATGCATAAGTGCGGCGGATGGCTTCGCACAGCGGCACCTTGGCATTAAGGCCGAGTTCTTCGCGCGCTCGCGTCGTGCAGGGAACGTAGCGGTGCACAGAAGCGCCAGGTAATGCCGTGGATGCGATGTGGACCTTAATTTCAGGCGACACTGCGGCGGCGACCTCGCGCGCGAGGGTTGCGATGTTTAGTGCTTCTTCGGAGCCGACGTTATAGGCGCGGCGGGTTTGTCCTTGAAAGAGAATCGTCCACAGCCAGACTGCTAAATCGGATGCGTAGAGGTACGAGCGGAACGGAGAACCGTCGCCCTTGACTAGAATCGGTCCGCCGCATATCGCGTCGGCGATGAAGTTGCCGATGGCGAAATGCGCGTCCAGCTTCATATAAGGGCCGACGAAAGCGAAGCAGCGCGCGATCTTGACTTCGAGGCCGGACGATGCGGTCAGCGCGCACAACAACTCCGCGCTGCGCTTGCCTTCGGCGTAGGCGCTCGCGGCATCGAGCGGATCGGGTCCGCCGGAGAAAGACTCACTCACATGCGTAAGTTGGGGCGGTTGCGTTCCATAGACCGCGCCGGAACTGACGAGCAAAAACTTTCCAACGGAATTCGCCGCCGCAAAATCTAAAGCGCGGCGCGTCCCCTCCACGATCGTGTCGAACATGACGAGCGGCGTTTGCCGGTTGAGCGTGGCGCTAGCTTCGGTCGCGGCGTGAATAACGTGTGAAAATCCGCCTTGGGGAAAGTCGTCGCGGCGAACGTCGGCGGCGTGTAGTGCGATTGCGGGATCGCCCGCGAGGTGCGGCGCTTTTTGCGCGAGCGTTTGTGGATGCCGCGAGACTGCGACGGCGCGGGCGTTCAGATTCAGCCGCCGGTTCGCCCACGCGAAACTTTCGAGCAGCCAGCATCCGAAAAATCCCGTGCCGCCCGTGATCAGGATGCGCTGGCCGCGCATTTCCTGCCACAGCGGTTCGGTGCGGTCGATGATGTTGTCGAGATCGCTGGTCAGCGGATTCTGCATACGCTTTACTTGGCGGCAATGGCCGCTTGTTTCGCAAATACTGCGGTGATGGTTTCGATCATGTAGTCGAGCATCTTGTCGGTCAGGCCCGGATAAACGCCGACGAAGAAAGTGTTGCGCATGATGCGGTCGGACTCGGCGAGCGAACCGTGAATCCGGTGTTCGATGTGCATGAAGCCTGGCTGGCGGAGGATGTTGCCGCCGAAGACCAGCCGGGTTTCGATGTTGGCGGCTTCCAATTGCTCCGTGACAGCCTTGCGGTCGATGCCATCGCACACTGTAATGGGGAAGCCGAAGGGCGAAGGATTGGCGCGCGAGTCGACGACAGGGAGAGTAATCATCCCGGCGAGCGGCTGCAATCCGGCGTACAGACGGCGGAAATTGCGGCGGCGGGCTTCGACAAACTGCGGTACCTTGGCAATCTGGGCGAGGCCGATTGCCGCCTGTAGGTCGGTGGGTTTCAGATTGTAACCCAGGTTGGAGTAGATGTACTTGTGATCGTAGCCGGAGGGCAGGTCGCCTAACTCCCAGCAGAAACGCTTCCCGCATGTGTTGTTCCGGCCGGGATCGCACCAGCAGTCGCGTCCCCAGTCGCGGATGGAACGGGCGGTTTTCTTCAAGCGCGGGTGATTGATCACGACGCCGCCACCTTCCCCCATGGTCATCTGGTGTGCGGGGTAGAAACTCAGCGAAGCCATGTCGCCGAAAGTGCCGGTTAGTTTGCCGTCGAAGGTCGCGCCCAGTGCATCGCAGGTGTCTTCGAGTAGCCAGATGTTGTGCCGCCGCGCAACATCCATGACTACATCCATAGCGCCGGGATTGCCGAGAGTGTGCGGGAGCAGTATGGCGCGCGTGCGCGGGCCTACCGCTCCTTCCAGGAGGCGCGGATTGAGGTTGTAGGTCCCGACTTCACAATCCACGAACACCGGAACCAACCGGTTTTGCACGATCGGGGTCAGGGTGGTGGGAAAGGTCACCGCCGGAGTGATGACTTCATCGCCCGGACGCAGTCGCGGCTTGCCGGTATCGCCCAGGAGTTGATCGCATTCGGGCGAACAGATGGTCGCGACCATTAAGAGGTTGGCGGAAGAGCCGGAATTGACCAATACAAAGTCGCGAGACCCGAAAAATGCCTGCATGGCGGATTCGAGTTGCTCGCCGTAGGGACCAAGCGTCAGCCAGAAATCGAGTGCGGAGGCGACCAGTGTCACCATCTCCCGATCGTCGTAAACCCGGCCGGAATAATTAATGCGGCTTTGGCCGGGCATGAACGGCTTCCGTTGATGTGCAACCGCGTGATACTGGCTCACGAGGTCGAGAATTCGGGCGCGTAGTTCGGGTGCGGAGTCAGTGGGCATGGGCCGCTCTTTCTTTTTCAAAATGTTTACCAATGGCTACGCGAGTGACGCTTTTCGGGGTGGCAATGCCCCGCAGCGCGTTGCGGCCGTCGATCAGTACGGGATGGCGCATCGTCAGCGAGAGCGTGGCCCAATCGAGGTCGGCGAACTCCGGCCAGGCCGTGACGACAATTGCGGCATCGGCGCCGGCGAGAGCGTCCTTGACCGAGCTGCATGTGCAAACGCCCGCCAACGAAGTAATAAGCGGGTCATAAGAGCGGATCTCCGCGCCTTTCCCCTTCAACTCGCCAATGACGGCCAGCGCCGGTGAATCCCTCAGGTCGTCGGTGCCCGGCTTGAATGCCAAGCCCAATACCGCGATGGTTGCGCCGCGGAGCGAACCAACGGCGTCCTCTACCATCGTCACCAGTTGCGCCGGACGCGCCGCGTTGACGGCGGAGACGGCATCGAGCAGAGGCAATGCGACACCATGCATGCGGGCGAAATGGCGTAACGCGGATAGGTCCTTGGGTAAGCAGCTCCCACCATAACCGCAGCCGGCACGCAGATAAGCGAGGATGCCCGGCGCGATGCGCTCGCCGGCGTGCCACGGCGAGAGGCGTCGGTCCAGGTGCAGACCGTTCAGCACTTCCTCCACGTCCGTGCCGGGAGTCGCTTCGCACAGCGACGCGAACTCGTTGCTGAAAGACACCAGAGTCGCCAGCAGGGCGTTGGAGGCATACTTCGTCATTTCCGCGTTGCGCAGCGTGGTGAACAGCTTCAAGCAATCAAAGGCGGCGTAGACCTCGGCCAGGCTTCGGCCGCTGGCTTCGTCCCACTGGCCGATGACGATGCGATCGGGCTCCATGAAGTCGGCGACAGCGGAGCCTTCCCGGAGGAATTCAGGATTCATGGCCAGCCCGAAGTGACCGGCCAGGCGTCCGCAGGCGCGTTCGAGAATGCTGCGTACCAAGGTATCGGTGGTGCCAGGAACGACGGTGCTTTTCACTACGACTACGTGATATCCAGCTGCGCTGCGCAGACCCTGGCCAACATCGGTCGCGGCATTGGAGAGATAGGAAAGATCGATCTCGCCATCGCGGGAGGGCGTGCCCACTGCTAGAAATGTCATGTCGCTCGCAGCGACCGCCTCAGTGGTCGCGCCCGTGGCTCGCAAGCGGCCCTGGTGGAGGACGCCAGCCAGCATTTCGGCGAGTCCCGGCTCATAGAACGGCGGCTTGCCCTCTTTTACGGCCGCGACGCGCTCGGGCTGGGCATCCACGCAAATGACCTCATGCCCGATTTGTGCCAGGCACGTGGCCGTCACCAGGCCGACGTAGCCGGTGCCTACTACCGTGATGCGCATGGTTCCTCCTGAAAATAGGGAGCGAGGCGCGCGGAGCATTCGCGCGGGCATCCCGCGCAGTGCACCTTTTCGGCTTTCGATGGGATCTTGATGGCGAGTGTGCGAACCGTCTTGCGGACCAGCCGCTTTACACACACACCGGGCGGTATGACAACCAGATCGCCGCTCCCAAACCAGCGGGCCCGGCCAGTGGCCACCTCGAGAATTCCAGATTCGCCTTCGATGACGATCTCGTACTCGGTAACCTCGCGATGCCAGTGCGGCAGGCCGTCGTCCCCGGAATTGTAGTAGCAGAGAATCAGCTCCAGGCGCGGGTCGCGCACAAATGGGTGCGGATTTTCGCGCTGCAGGTTGCCGATCAGGAACAAATGCTGCCGCTCGGCGAAAGGCTCGTACTCGGATCGATCGATGCGTTGAATCGAGCCGTTCACAGGTCGCTCCATCATGCTGGCTCCTTGCGACCCGCGCACGGTTCACTTACCCCGGGAACAGCCAGTTCAGGGGCCTGGTAGGAAAGCAAGGTGCGGCGCAGCCCCTCGGTAAGCCCAACCTTCGGCTGCCATGTGAAACGGCTGCACAGCTTGGTCAGGTCCGGGCAGCGGCGCTGCGGGTTATCGGTAAGGTACTGCGGGTCATTGCTGGTCTGGTGGACCACTTCGAGCGTCGGCGGTCCTGCGACACGCGACAGTTCGCGGGCGAAATCGGCCATCGAGATCTCGCGCTCATCATTGCCTACGTTGAATGCTTGGCCATCGGCGTCCGAGAGCAGAATGAGGAACATGGCTCGTATGGCGTCGCTGACGTAGCAAAACGACCGCGTAGCGCGTCCGTCGCTGTAAAGGACCAAGGGGCGCCGTTCGAGTGCGGCCGAAATCAGGTCGGGCACGATGCGGCGGTCGTCGAGGCGCTGGCCGGGGCCGTAGACATTGAACGGCCGGATCACTTTGACCGGAGTGGCGTAGAGGTTGCGATAGATGGTGCAAAGTGATTCGGCCAGGCGCTTGGATTCGTCATAGCAGGCGCGAGGACCGGTGCAGGAGACGCGGCCACGGTAATCCTCCGGAGTGGGGATGCAGTGCGGTTCCGGATCGCCGTAAATCTCACTGGTGCTGATATAGAGGATGCTGCGGGCGCTAACGCGGCGGGCGAGTTCCAGCATGCGGCGCGTGCCGGCCACGTTGACATCCACGGTTTCCAAAGGATATTTGCGGTAGAAAGTTGGAGAAGCGATACCCGCGCCATGGATGATCCAATCGATAGGCTCACCAAGTTCGAGCGGCTCGGAGACATCATGATGGAGAAAGCGGAACTCCGTGCGCTCCGAGAGGTGCGCGACGCGGCTAGCGATGCCGCTGCGAAGATTATCCACGCTAATCAGGCGGCAAGGATCGTTCCACGCCGTGTCGTTTAGGTATGCGATCGTGTCGAGCAGATAGCTGCAAAGAAAGCCGCTGCCACCGGTTACTAGCAGAGTCGTACCCGCCAGCGGAGCAAGCGCCTTTCCCAGTTCCTCGGCGATGCTCTGGACGTCCCCGCGAATGATTCGATTGGCTGCTGCGTTGGCTGCGATAGGGATTACGCCTGTCATCGTGCCTCAACTCCAGACTTTCCAGGGCGCTTGTCCGGAACTCCAGAACTGGTTTAGCACCTGGTATTCACGGAAAGTGTCCATGGCGTAAAAGAAGCCGTTGTGGCGATAGGCCATAAGTTGACCTTCGCTCGCCAGTCGCTCCATGGGCTCGCGTTCGAGGATGCACTCCGGCCCGGTGAGATAATCGAGCACGCGGCGGTTGAACACAAAGAATCCGGCGCTGATCAAGCCGTTCGCCTTCGGTTTCTCCATGAAGCGCTGGACTTGACCCTGCGCGCCGGTTTCAATCACTCCGAAGCGCGAGATGGGCGGGACCGAAGTGACCGTCGCGAGTCGCCCGTGCTGGCGATGAAAGTCGATGAGGCTGCCAATATTGACGTCGCTGAGGCCGTCGCCATAAGTCAGCAGAAACGTGTCGTCCTTGTCTAGATAGCGGGCAACGCGCTGCAAACGGCCACCCGTCATGGTTTCGAGGCCGGTGTCGGCGAGGGTAACGGTAAAATCCTGCTCCTGATGGGCGCCCATGAACTCGATGTGCGATTGCCGGCCTAGCGAAATTCTGAAGTCATTGTTCATGGCTTCGTAATTCAGGAAGTAATCCTTGATCATGTTGCCGCGATACCCGAGGCAGAGAATAAACTCGCGCATCCCGTAGTGGGCGTACATCTTCATGATGTGCCACAGGATGGGACGGCCCCCGATCTCCACCATCGGTTTGGGGCGAAATTCGGTCTCTTCCCGGAGACGGGTGCCTAATCCACCACACAGAACGACAACCTTCATAATCTGGGTTCCTGGCAGCGCTTCTTAATTTTTCGGACCTAGCATAGGAATACCGGGCCGCACGTCAGTTATCCCACACGTGCCCGAGGAAAACAGGATTACGAAAGTCACCCTGCGCCTTCATTGCGAGGGAAGCGATCCCAACTGGTTAACGTGCGTTTTGCGGGTCCCGACTTAGGTTTGCGAAGGAAATCTGCGGAAGTTACTGGGTTTTAGCCAATATCTCTGCATCGGCAGACACCGCCGGCGAGGATAAGTCAGATTCAGACCGCCGATCGTAATTCAAAATTGGCGGCCATCGTAGTCGCACAGACTGGGGATCCGCTGGTTACTATCGTTACCATCACGATTGGGCGGGGGCTGCGGCTCGCTTGGGGAAGATGTTGCCGACGCGGCGGATTTCGGCGCCTACGGCCTTCAGTTTTTCTTCGATGTTCTCGTAGCCGCGGTCGAGGTGATAGACGCGGTCGATGATGGTCTCGCCGTCGGCGACCAGCGCGGCCAGCACCAGCGAGGCGGAGGCGCGCAGGTCCGAGGCGAGCACGGCTGCGGCGCTTAGCTGGGTTCCTCCTCGGACGATGGCGCGGCGCCCTTCGATCTTGATACTCGCGCCCATGCGCACCAGTTCTTGCGCGTGCATGAAGCGGTTCTCGAAAATATTTTCCGTGATAATCGATGTGCCCGCGGCCTGCGTGGCGAGCGCCATGTATTGCGCCTGCATATCGGTGGGGAAGCCGGGATATTCTTCGGTATTCATGTCGGCGGCTTCGAGCGGCCGATCGCCCATGACGCGGACAGAATCGGCTTTGATAGCGGTCGTCACGCCGGTTTCCGCGAGCTTCTGCAGAATGGCGGTAAGGTGCTCGGGCTCGCATCCGGCGACGTTGAGGTCGCCGCCGGTGAGGGCTGCGGCGATGATGAAGGTCCCAGCTTCGATGCGGTCGGGAATAATACGGTGCCGAGCGCCGTGGAGCTTGGCGACGCCCTTCACATGGATCGTCGACGTACCCGCGCCCTGAATTTTCGCGCCCATCGCGTTCAGCAGCGCGGCCAGGTCCGCGACTTCGGGCTCGCGGGCACAGTTCTGCATGATGGTTTCGCCATCGGCCAACGTCGCAGCCATCAGCAGGTCTTCGGTGCCGGTGACGGTAATTTTGTCGAAGACAATTTCCGCGCCACGCAGCCGGTCGCCTTTTAGCGGATCAACAACGGCCTCAACGTAACCGTGCTCCTGCGCGATCTTCGCGCCCAGGCGCTCAAGTCCTTTGATGTGCAGATCGATGGGGCGAGCGCCAATGGCGCATCCTCCGGGCAGCGAGACGCGAGCGTGGCCACAGCGCGCTACAAGCGGTCCCAACACGAGCGTGGAGGAGCGCATGGTCTTGACCAGATCGTAAGAAGCCTCAGGAGCGGCCAGCGTGCGCGCGCAAATTGTCGTGCGATGATGGGCGCGTCCGTAGCCGAGTTCGACTTCTGCGCCCATCGCCGCAAGCAGCTTGCGCGTGGTCTCGATGTCGCGCACCTGCGGAATGTTTTCGAGGACCACCGGTTCGTCGGTGAGCAAGGCCGCCGCCATGCAAGGCAATGCCGCGTTCTTCGCGCCACTGATGCGGACCGTGCCCAGCAAGGGGTTGCCGCCGCGAATTACGAGCTTATCCATAGAGTGCGTCTTCGGGAATCACGGCCACTTTCATTGTAACTATTTTCATTCTAACTAGAATTGCGCGGCGGCTGGAACTCCGTCCGCGCTTTTCCCCTGTGAAACTCTGTGCCCCCTGTGGTTACGCTCTTTCGCCGTTACAATCCAAACTCCAACCCGCGTTTTGCCAGCGCTATCGCCTTGCGCACTTGGCCTTGGGAATTTTTCAGGACAGCGGCAGCATCCGCGCGGCTGACGCCAGCCTTGGCCATCACCAGCGCCACCGGAACGCAGCCTCCCGCGGCGGCGAGCAGCTTGCGCGCCGCTCGGCGCTCGAGTCCGGCGGCTTCTTCCACGATGCCCACTCCGCGTTCGACCAGCTTCTTATTCTTCGGGCGTAGGTTGACCATCAAGTTGCCATAGACATAGCCGAGGCGCGTCATCGCCCCCGTCGTCAGCATATTCAGGATCATCTTCTGCGCCGTGCCGGCTTTCATGCGCGTCGAGCCCGCGACCACTTCCGCGCCAACCTCCGCCACGATGGTCACGTGCGCAGCCTTGCCCAGCGGGGATTTCGAATTGCAGACGACGGCAACGGTCTTTGCGCCGCGCGCTCGCGCATATTCAATGGCGGCGACGGTGAACGGAGTGCGCCCACTGGCAGCGACGCCCACAACGACATCTCTATTTGTCGGCTTCTTTCTCGCGATGGCCTTACGCCCCAACTCGCGCGAGTCTTCGTCACCTTCGACGGATGCGGCCAACGCTCTTCGTCCGCCCGCCATTATGAATTGCACCATGCGTGGGGCAACGTCAAACGTGGGTGGACATTCGGCGGCGTCGAGCGCGGCGATGCGTCCACTGGTGCCAGTGCCAACGTAGATGAGGCGTCCGCCTTGGCTGAGCGCCGCGGCGATTAGATCGATCGCTTGCGCGATGGGCCGCAGCGCGCTCTTCACGGCGGCGGCGACCTTAGCGTCTTCACGGTTGATGATGCGCGCGATTTCGAGCGCGGACTTCCGATCGAGATCGGCGGAGGCGCGGTTGGTTTTCTCGGTGCCGAGACGCCGGAGTTCTACGGTCATTGTTCTACGGGTTGGCGCTTCGCGATTCGGACCTTTGCGTTTCAATCGTGTTTCTCCAAGGCTTCCATCACCGCATCATGAAACGCTGGACGCACCTGCTTGATTGCCTGGTTCGTGCAGTCGGGCCAGGTGCGATTGGTGAGTAACGTTATCGAAAGTTGGCGCTCCGGGTCGATCCACAGCGACGTGCCCGTGTAACCAAGATGTCCGAAAGAACGCGAAGAAAAATACTTTCCCGATTGCGAAGGGGCTGAGGGCGTGTCCCAGCCCAGCGCGCGAGAAGTGCCATCGGGCGCGGATTCGCGGCGCGAAAAAAGTTCCACGGTTTCTGGGCGAAGGATCGGATGTCCACCGTTTAGCATGGCGTGGGCGAAGATGGCTAGATCTTCGGCGGTCGAAAACAGGCCGGCATGTCCGGCAATGCCGCCGAGGGCGCTGGCGTTCTCATCCTGCACCTCGCCTTGAACGATGCGGTGGCGGAAGTTGCGATCGTCGGCGGTGGGCGGGATTAAGTTCTTCAAGACGTGCGCGGGATTGAAAGTCGTATGCGTCATGCCGAGCGGACCGAAAATCTCGCGCTGGCAGAACGCGTCGAGCGAATCATTGTTCTCGGCGGCGAGGCATTCGAGCGCGACGCCGAGAATGATGAATCCGATGTCGCTGTATTCGGCGCGTGCGCCGGGGTCGGCGGCAAGCGGATTGGTGAACGCCGCGTGCAGCAGGGCTTCACGAGTCTTGGCGCGCAGAAATAGCTTTTCGTAAGCGGGCAGGCCGGAACTGTGCGCGAGCAACATGCGCAACGTAACTTCGCGGCGGCGCGGGTCGTCTTCGACGAATCGGTCGGCAAATGGTCCGCCAAATTCGGGAACGATGGCCGCAACCGGCGCTTCGAGATCGAGCAATCCGCGCTCGTAGAGAATCATGGCCATGGCGGTCGTGGCGACGACTTTCGTAAGCGAAGCGAGATCGAACAGGCTAGCGGTAGTGACCTCGGGCGAAGCCGGATCGTAGGTGAAACGGCCAAGCGCCTTGTGGGCAACGAGTTCTCCGCGAGAAGTAACGGCGAGCGAGCAGGCGGGGAAAGCGCGGGCGGCGATGGCGTTTTCCAGAATGCTGAAAGCGTCGCGAAAGCGATTGTCCTGCGCGGCCAAATTGCGCGCCAGGAAGGAAAAACCGGATTCTCGATTCGGCAGCGTCAGGTTCAAGTGAGTTTTGTGAACTGATTGGGTTATAGCAGGGGCGGCGGGCTGAGGCAATCGGGGAGTTACTTCGAGGGTATCGTCGATAACGTTCAGCCTTGAGCCGCATCTCTGCGGTCATGTACAGTCACAACAGACGTGAAACGCATACAAAATAAACTGCTGTTCTTTGCGCTGCTGTTTTCTGCCGCAGCTTGCGCCGAGACTCCACTTGACTCCCGCCTCGCCGTTCTCAACGCCATCGTCAACGACTCCATCGCGCAGCGAGAGATTCCGGGCGCGGTGCTCATCGTAGGCCACGACGGCCAGATGGTGTATCGCAAGGCTTATGGTAGCCGCGCGATTGAGCCTCGGCGGGAGGCGATGACGCTGGATACGGTGTTCGATTGCGCGTCGCTAACCAAGGTTGTCGCAACCACGACCGCGATTATGCAGCTTTGGGAGCAGGGAAAATTTCGCATGAGCGATCCGGTTGCCATGTACCTTCCCGAGTTTGGGCAGAACGGGAAACAGGATATTACGATCCGCGAGTTGCTGGTGCACTACTCGGGTCTCGCTCCGGATCTGGATTTGACGAAGAAGTGGGAAGGGAAAGAGGCGGCGTATCGGATGGCGTTCGAGGGCGCGCCAGAACGGGCTCCCGGCGCGGCATTTGTTTATAGCGACATCGGCTTCGTAGTCCTCGGGGCGCTGGTGGAGCGGCTTTCGGGCGAGCCGCTCGACGAGTATTCCGCGAAGCATGTTTTTGCCCCGCTCGGAATGGAAGAAACGCGGTTCCTTCCTCCTCATTCCTGGGAACCACGCATCGCTCCCACCGAAGACGACGAGAACCATCGTTTGCTGCGCGGTGTGGTGCACGATCCCACGGCACGCCGGATGGGCGGCGTGGCGGGCAATGCGGGAATGTTTTCCACCGCCGGCGATCTGGCGCTTTTTGCGCAAGCCTTGCTCGATGGCGGGCGCGGTGTGCTGACCCCGGCAACCATTGCGAAGATGACTGCGCCGCAGCAGCCCGTGAATGGCACGGCGGTGCGCGGTTTCGGCTGGGACATCGATTCTCCTTTTTCCACCAACCGCGGTGAGCTGCTGCCAGTCGGCGGTTACGGGCACACGGGATTTACCGGGACTTCGCTGTGGATCGATCCGGCGACGAAGACTTACATCGTGCTGCTGACGAACGCGGTGCACATGAACGTGGTGCATACGAACACGCCGCCGCCGAAGGAAAAGGGAAGCGCGGTCGCGCTTCGAACCAAGGTCGCGACCGCGGTGGCGGCGGCGCTGGCGCTCGATCCCTCTGAAGCGGAGAAAATGCGGAGTGCAACCATCACCGGCTACAACGAAATGCAGAGCGCGGCGCGCAAGCTCGCGGCGCGGAACGGCACGGTGAAAACGGGAATCGATGTGCTGGAGGAGACGAAGTTCGCGGCACTCAATCCGTCGAGAAGCGGCGCTCCGCGAAAGATTGGCCTGCTTACGAATCAGACCGGCGTCGACTCCGACGGACGCCGCACCATTGACGTGCTAACGAACGTGCCCGGTCTGGCGCTCGATGCGATTTTCAGTCCCGAGCATGGCGTGACCGGAACGCTCGACACGACGGACATCAAAAATGCGAAAGACGCGGCAACCGGAGTTACAGTCTACAGCGTCTATGGGGCGAGCGGCGCGGCGCGGCGTCCACCGCTCGACGTGCTGAAGCGGCTGGATGCTGTCGTGATCGATCTGGCGGATGTGGGTGCGCGCTTTTACACCTTCGAAACCACGACGGGATATTTTCTGGAAGCGGCTGCCAAGGCGGGAATTGAAGTGGTCATCCTGGATCGCCCGAATCCGATCACGGGTTCGTTTGTGCAGGGGCCGGTTTCCGATTCTGTTGTCAATGGCGGTCGGGAAAGTTTTACGAATTATTTTCCCGAGCCGGTTCGCCACGGGATGACTCTGGGTGAGCTCGCCAAAATGTTCAATGCCGAGCGTCACATCGGTGCGCGGCTCAACGTGGTCGCGATGACAGGCTGGCAGCGCGGCGACTGGCTCGATTCGACCGGTCTCGCGTGGGTCGATCCCTCGCCCAATTTGCGGAGTTTGACCGAGGCCGAGCTTTATCCGGGAGTGGCGCTGATTGAAGGCACGAATGTTTCGGTGGGCCGCGGAACGGACACGCCGTTCGAAGTTGTAGGCGCGCCTTGGGTCAAGAGCAGGGAATTGGCGGCGTATTTGAACGGCCGCGAGATTCAGAGTGTGCGCTTTGTGCCTGTGACTTTCACACCGTCAGCAAGCAACTATGCCGGGGAACGCTGTGAAGGCGTGAATCTGATGGTTCTGGATCGAAATACTCTGGATTTGCCGGAGTTAGGCATCGAGTTGGCATCCGCGCTGCACAAGCTGTATACCAACGATTTCAAGATGGAGCGCATGGCGGACCTGCTGGTGAATCGGTCGGCGTTCGATGCGCTCGGAGCGGGCGAAGATCCGAGGCGGATTGCCGAAGACTGGCAGGAGCGGCTGGAAGAATTTGTCCGCTTGCGCGAAAAATATTTGTTGTATAAGTAGCAGTCTGTAACGAAGTCCTCAACACATGACCCCCTGCCGCCTCCTCAGCTACAATGACTGCGGGGTACGCGGGTCAGTCATGACCGGAAATCTGCTTCAGATTCCAAATCCGTTTTACCGCTGCGCCGGCCCGAATTGCGGCGTGCTCAAGGGCGCGAGCGACCGCTGGTGGGTCATGTGGAACTCGTTTGAAGATTACGATGCGCCGGTGATGCATCTGGCACCTTGGGACGAAGCTCTGGCGGCGCGGAAAGGCACATTGCATGTTTGCGGCGAAGGCTGCGCGCAGAAACTGCAGTCGCAGTTCATGGGCAATGTCCTGGAGGAACGGGCGCGCAAAAGCAGCGGTTAGGGCTTGCGTAGGGACAGCCGCCCCCGGCTGTCCGCCGATATCCGCTTTTGCAGCTAACCGGCGCTCCAGTGGCCGCATCTGAGATGGCAAGCGTGTTATTCAATCGTCGCGAGAAGGCAGGTTCCCGATGAAGATCCGTGTTGCTTCCACGTTGGTTTTGCTGTTGACGGTGATCGCGGCGGCACAGTCGCCGGTGGCGCCGAACATGCCTCCGGATCAAGCTGCGCCGGTGGCGGCGTCCGAGAAGCTTATGCTGACCATTCCAGCCGGGACGAGGATTCCGCTCACACTGAAGCAGGCGATTTCGACGAAGACGGCCAAGGACGGAGACCCCGTCTACGCGGAGACTGCCTTTCCCTTTGTAGTCGACGAGCGCGTCGTGGTCCCGGCGGGGACTTACATTCAAGGCAAGATCGAGCGCGCACAGCGCGGAGGACACGTCAAGGGGCGCGCCGAGGTTCTGATCCACTTCACCTCGATGGTTTATCCTAACGGCTATACCGTGATGCTGGGCGGCTCGATTGAAAACACGCCTGGGGCGGAGCACACGTCGATGAAAGATTCGGAAGGGACGATCCGCCAGGACAGCGACGCCGGGAAAAGAGCTGAGGAAGCCGCGGGCACGGCAGCCACAGGAGCGGTGATCGGAGCCGCGACCAACGGCGGCAAGGGAGCCGGCATCGGCGCGGGAATTGGCGGAGTCGCTGGGCTGGCCGTAGGCATGCTCTCGCGCGGCTCCGACGTGCGCCTCGATCCAGGCACGTCCATCGAGATGGAGATCCAGCGCGCAGTGACGGTAGATGCAAGCCGCATCTCCGCGCGCCGCGAGGTCATCGTTCGCAACAGCGACTAGTCGATCCGCGGTCGAGTGACTTTCTTCTCGTTTTCGTTTCTCTGTGTTTCTTTCGCGGCCACGGCCGTCCGCGCCCCATCGGCCATTGCCATCCGAACCAAGCCTTCCCGCGCCCGCTTATAACTTCGGAAAAGACGCGCTTGTCCCATTCGTGTGCGGCGTATTGATGTCTTTCCGCAGGTCTTCCCAGATATTGTCGGGCATATCGAGAAAGACCTTGACGATCTCGGGATCGAACTGGCGGCCGCTCCAGAGTTCGATTTCCTTACGGGCGGCCGCGAACGATTGCGCGGGCCGGTAGGGACGGTCCGAGGTCATAGCGTCGAGCGTGTCGGCGATCGAGAATATGCGCGCCCCCAGCGGGATCTCTTCGCCCTTCAAGCCTCGCGGATAGCCGAGTCCGTCGTAACGTTCCTGGTGGGCGTAGACGATCTCCGCCGCCTCGGTCAGAAACGGGATGCGGGAGATGATTTTGTAGCCCAGGTAACAGTGCTCTTTCATGACGGTCATTTCGTCGTCGGTGAGCTTGCCGGGCTTACGCAGAATGTCGTCGCGAATGGCCATTTTGCCAATGTCGTGCAGGAAGGCGCCGCGGGCGATCACATTGATGTCTTCTTTCGGCAGACCAATTTTGCGCGCAATGGCGATGGTGAACGCGGTCACGCGCCGCGAGTGCCCTTCGGTCTCGGCGTCCTTGAGGTCGAGCGCGTCGCCCAGGGCTTCGAGCGTGATGTCGTACGATTTCTCCAGGTTCACGAGCGCCGTCTTCCATTGCTGGGTGCGGGCGGCAACCAGCGCTTCGAGGTTGGTGCGATAGGCGTCGTTTTCGCGCTTGAGGCGGCGGTTCTCCAGCGCGCGGCGGACCGTCGCCAGTAGTTGCTCCCGCTCAAAAGGCTTGAGCAGGTAGTCGTACGCCCCATTGCGCAGGGCCTGCAGCGCCACCTGAATGTCATGCACCGCCGTGACCATCACGATCGGCATGTCGGGGTAACGCTCCTTGGCGCGTTCCAGAAGGGCAATCCCATCCATCTCAGCCATCATCAGGTCCGAGAGCACGAGATCGAATTCCTCGCCCGATTCCAGGATCGCCAGGGCTTCGATGCCACTGGCCGCATGGCGTGTCTGAAAATGAGCTCCACCGAGCATCGACGAAACAATCTCACGGATTGTTTCCTCATCGTCCACCACGAGAATACGGTCGTTAGGCATAGCGTTTAGTGAATGTAACACCGATTCTAGGTGCCGGCTTTACATTCCGAAAGTAACCAACTGGACACGGAAATACGTAACGAGAGCGGGCGGGCGTGATATTTAGAGAGCGTAGGTGTTTTTGCGCCTGTTTTTCGCGCGCCGGTCTATTGTGCGCCGATCTTATGTGCGCCGATCTATGCAACCTGTATCTATGCTTGCTGCCGGGCTATTGGGGAATTCGCTTGGCGCGTTGACCATCCCCTGGTCGGCCGTTCCTTGGTTGGCCGTTCATGGGCTGACCGCGCGGGAAACCGCCGCCCTCATCGTCGTGGCGGTCAGTCTGCTTTTCTTCCGGGTTTTTCGCGAACCATGTTTGCTGGCGTGGGGAGCGGGCTGGGCCGCCTATGGGGCGTTTTTGTGGGCAACGGGCGGGGGCGAGTTGCACGCCGCGTCGAAATCGGTGGCCGCATTCGCGCAAGCCGATTTCGTGCTGGCGGTAGCATTATTTGCCGCCGCGGCGCTGATTTCAGCGCAGTCGCGCCGGGCGCTGATTTACCTGGCGGCGGTGGCATGGGTGTTGCTCGTCTGCGCGGCCCTGCGCCCGCTGTATTTTCCGGGTTCGAAGGCCCTCGCCCTGGGGTTGGAAATTTCATGCCGGCTGATGGCGGCGGGCGCGGCCGTCGAACTGCTGCGGTCGAGATTCGGACAGTCGAGGTTCGGGCGCATCGGGCTGGGGCCTCTTCTCTTCGGCGCCGGCCTCGTGACGTTGAATCTGCACTGGCTGCGCTTTACCAGCCGCATTCCGAGTGAAGGGTATCTGTTGGCGGAAGTGCTGTTCGCTTCGAGCATCCTGCTGATCGCACTCGACGACTCCCGGCTGCGCACGCGCCGTTTGGCGGTGCTCAACGAATTGACGGTCGCCATTGCGCGCGGCCAGAACCACGCCCCCATGATGCAGACTGCGCTGGAGAAACTGAAAGCCGTAGTGGGGGCGAAGGCAGCGTGGTTCCATGTGTTGGAAGATGGCCAACTGGCGCCCACGCAGCACGTCGGCCTGTCGGCGGAATTTCTGCGCGCTCTGGGGCAAGCCGGGATGGACGAGACCCAGGCCCGCGTCCTTCAGGAAAACCGCGCCGCGGTGATTGCGATCTCGGAGCGGCCAGAGCCGGAGCGGGAGCAGCTCAAGAAATACGGCGTTCATCGTATCGTGCTGCTGCCGGTGCTGGGCAAGAAGTCGGCGATCGGGATGCTGTCGTTCGGCTGCGCGCGTAGCTGGCGCCATGCCCGCGAAGAACTGGAGTTTCTGGAGACGGCGGCGCAATCGCTGGGGATCGCGTCGGAAAATCTGCGCTTGCTGGAGCAGGTGCTGCGCTCGCAACGCCAGTGGATGAACACCTTCGATTCCATCCAGGACCTGATTCTTGCGCACGACGCGGACTTTCACATCCTCAAGATCAATCAAGCCCTGTTGCAGCGGCTGGAAAAAGCGCCCGCCGATCTGTTGGGCAATCGCTGTGACGAGGTGCTGCCGCAAAAGAGCGCCTGGAGCGGCTGCCCGTATTGCGAACGCGGCCCGGGGCTAACCGAAGGAATCGATCCGTGTTTTGGCGGCCATTCGGTGGTTTCGACCTCGTCGTATGCAGAGCAGGGAAGCCAGCAAAAGGGCGTCATCCACGTGGTGCACGATACCACCGCGCGGCAATTGGCCGAAGACAAATACCGCATGTTGTTTGAGCAGGCGCAGGAAGGCGTCTTCGTGGCCACGCCGGATGGCGATTTGCTCGACTGCAACGACGCCTTTGTCACCATGCTCGGTTACGGCAGCCGCGACGAGTTGATGTCGCTCGACGTGGGCAGCGTGCTGCATGCGGTTCCCGAGGAGCGCGAGGCTTTTCGCAAGGAAATCGAGGCGCACAACTACGTGCGCAACTTTGAAATTACGGCGCGACGCAAGGATGGCACGCTGCTGGTGGTGGCGCAGAGCTGCTTTGCGACGCGCGATCTCAACGGAAACATCGATCGCTATCAGGGCTTCGTGCTCGACATCACCGAGAAGAAACGCTCGGAAGACGAGATGCGGCGGCGCAATCGCGAATTGAACGCGCTCAATGCCATGGCCGTCATCGCCACCCAGTCGTTCGATCTGGATGAAATTCTCAATCTGACCCTGCGCCAGGTGGTCTCGCTGTTTGGCGCCGAGACCGGCTCGGTCTATCTGGCCACGGAACCGGATGGCGTCTACCGGCGGCGCGCCGGTTGGGGCCCGCGCAGCGAGGCGCGCGTGCGCATGGCCGAAGTGGTTTTCGCGGAAGGTTTCGGCGATCTCGTGATGCGTTCGCGGGCCGAAGTGGTGACCCAGGATTTTCTGCCGCACCTGCCTCCGGCGGTGGTCGAGTTTGTCTGCGCCGACCGCTTGCCCTACTGGATTTGGGTTGTGCTCTGGGGCAAAGACAAGCCCGTCGGCATCATGGGCATTGCCAGCAAGGAAGATCGGCGTTATTCGAGCAACGATGAAAATCTGCTGGTCGCCATCAGCCGCCAACTGGCGACCACGGTCGAAAAGGTGCAGCTCTACGAAGAGACTTGCCGCGCCTACGAAGACTTGCGGCGCACCCAGGAGCAACTGCTGCAAAGCGAGAAGATGTCGGCCGTCGGCCAATTGATTTCCGGCGTGGCGCACGAGCTGAACAACCCGCTGACCGCGATCCTCGGCTACGCGCAATTGCTGGAAAGCGCCGGCCTCGATTCCCGCTCGGCCGATTATGTGCGTAAGCTGTTCAAGCAGGCGCAGCGCACCCACCGCGTGGTGCAAAATCTGCTTTCCTTCGCCCGCCAGCGCAAGCCGCAGAAACAGGAAGTGGACTTGCGCAAGGTGTTGGAAGAGTCGCTCATCCTGCGCGAATACGATTTGAAGGTCAACAACGTTTCGCTGGAACGCGAAATTCCCGATGACCTGCCCTCAGTGGTCGCCGACCCCCATCAGTTGGAGCAGGTCTTCCTCAACATTGTCAACAATGCGCTCGATGCCATGGTCGAGGCGAGCGGTAGCGGCGTGTTGAAAGTGCGCGTCTTCAAGAAGGACGCCTTCGTATGCGTCGAGTTCGGCGACAGCGGCCCGGGGATCAAGGACCCCAGCCGCATTTTCGATCCCTTCTACACCACCAAGTCGGTGGGCAAGGGCACGGGCCTGGGGTTGAGCATCTGCTACGGGATCGTCAAGGAGCACGGCGGCGAAATCGTGGCGCGCAATCGCGAAGATGGTGGAGCGACGATTGAAGTCCGATTGCTGGCCAGCGAAAAATCGGCGGCGCCTGAGTCGGCGGCGCCCACGCGGCGAGAGTCGATGCTGGCTGGGCGCGTGCTCTTGGTCGAAGACGAAGAATCGGTGATGGAATTTGAGCGCGACGTGCTCGTCGGCGCGGGCGCCGAAGTCAACACATCCATGAGCGTCGACGACACGAAGGAACGGCTCCTCCATGGCCCATTCGACGTGATCGTGATGAATGGCCGCATGCCGGGCGGCTGCAGCGCTCCTGAAATCTACGACTGGATCGTGAAGAACTGCCCTGGCATGGAGAAACGTCTGCTGCTGACGTTCTCCACCGTGATCGATGCGCAGACGCGCAGCTTCCTTCAAGAACACGCCGTGCCTTCGCTAGCCAAGCCGTTCGAGGTTGCGGACCTGATCTCACTAATGCGCGCACTGAGTCAAAAAGAAATGAAGCCCGCGGCCCCAGCGGACGAGAACTATGAGGCCAAAGCCTCCCCGGCCGGCGCGGGATCATAGTCGCAAAGGACTGTCAGCTTTCTGTTGCCAGTTATCAGTTTTTGCAATGAAAATGGAAAACTGACCACTGACCACTAAAGCTGCCCCTTCAGTCCCCGCATCATTTCCGCAATCGATTTTTCATTGCGCCGGTAACGGTGCCAATGGCCTTCCCGCTTCGCTTCCACCAGTCCGGCTTTTTCCAGGATTCGCATGTGGTGCGAAACGGTAGGCTGCGCCAGCTTCACCCGCTCCTCGATCTCGCCCGCGCACAGCCCGGTTTCCTTGCCGGGCGCGCATCCGCCTTTCTCTTGGAGCGCGCGCAGAATCCGCCGCCGCGTGGGGTCGGCAATAGCGTGGAGGAAGCGGTCGAGATTGGGTTCGGTGTGGGCCATGACGATAATTGGTAATTTTGTAATCGGATAATTTAGTAATTTGAAATCTATCGATCTTGATTATCAATTGCCAAATTACCCGATTACAAAATTACCAAATCCTCTTCTACTTTTTCACAATCGGATTGTAGCCATCGCCGATCAGCCGGGCCCGCATCGCCTCGGCGTCCTTCACCTCGGCGTAGGGCCCCACCTGCACGCGATAGAACTTGTCGGCAGCGGTATTGTTGGCGGTAAATGCCGGATACTGCTTCTTTTTCAGCGCCTCGACCAGCGCCTCGGCGTCTTCCTGCCTACTGACGGCGGCGACCTGCACATAGTAACCGCCGCCGGCCGATGGCGCAGGTGCCGCGTTGGTGGCGTCCGTAGCGGCTTTTGGCGGCGCTTCCGCGGCTGGAGCCGCTGCAACCGGTGCCGCCGCCGGTTGCGCCGCCGTTACCTGCGACGCGATTCCGGCGTCGGCCGTCTTCTCGCCTACCGCCTTATAAAAACTGAAGTCTCCCGACTGCGGTGTTGCCTGACCAGCATCGTTTTTTGCCGCCGAGGGCCGAACGATGGCCGCCGGAGCCGCAGTCGGAGTGCCCGGCAAGCTGTCCGCGCCCGCCATCGCCGTCCTTCTGCCCAGCGAAAAGCCGATGGAAAAGAAAAACGCGCAGACCAGCACAAAGGCGAAAAAAATCGCCAACATGCGGCCCGTTCCAATGGTGATTTCCGTGTCCTGTTGCGCCGTGGGCATGTTGAGTAGTGTCGACCTCTACTTTTCCGCCGCTGCACTAGGTGCCGCCGTTGACGCGTTCGCCAGCAACTTCTGCATGCCGGAGAAGAAATCGATCGGCACGGGGAACACCACCGTCGTGTTTTTCTCGACCCCGATTTCTGTCAGCGTTTGCAGATAGCGCAACTGTATGCTGATCGGTTCGCTCGACAACAAGTGCGCGGCATCGACCAGGCGCTGCGCTGCCGAGAACTCGCCTTCCGCGTGGATGATCTTCGATCGCTTCTCGCGTTCCGCCTCGGCCTGCTTGGCCATGGCGCGCAGCATCGACTCCGGCATGTCCACCTGCTTCACTTCCACGTTCGTGACCTTCACGCCCCAAGGCGAGGTGTGCGTGTCGAGGATGCTCTGCAAGCGCAGGTTGATCTTGTCGCGGTGGGCCAGCAGTTCGTCGAGTTCCTGTTCGCCCAGCACCGAGCGCAACGTCGTTTGGGCAAACTGCGAAGTCTGGTAAACGTAATTCGAGACTTCCACCACTGCCTTATTGGGATCGATCACGCGCAAAAAAATGACGGCGTTGACTTTCAGCGTGACGTTGTCGCGCGTGATGATGTCCTGCGGCGGAACTTCCAGCGCTTCCTGCCGCAGCGAAATCCGCACCATGCGGTCAATCGGCGCGAACACCAGAATGATGCCTGGCCCTTTGGCCGTGCCCATCAGGCGGCCCAGCCGGAAGATCACGCCACGCTCATATTCGGCCAAAATTTTGATGGAACTGAGCACGTAGATGACGACGATGACAATAGCAACGGTGACCACCGGAAATCCGAGATCCATATACGCCTCCAGAAAATTCGCGATTCAGAGTCTCAGCGGATTGTAGCGCATGTGGGTGAATATAGGCGGTGATGATCCTGCCCGCGCCGTTGCTGAGGAAGATGCGGGACTCCGACATAATGCGGGCGTCCCACATAAAATGTCATCCTGAGCAGAGTAGCTGCTCCGCGAAGCCGGAGTTTTTCCGCAGCCTGTGAATCCGCGCCCTTCCCAAAACCATTGACGAGACAGCTTCTAAAGCGAAACCAGCGTTGCTATAACCCGCCTGTGTAGGGCGGACACTCTTGTCCGCCCATCCGAGCGAAGCTCGGATGGTGTCGTGGGCCACAGCAACTCTGGTTTCGCTCTAGTATCCAGAAGCGAGCGGCGCTTCTTCGGCTTCCCACAGGCCGTCGCGAAAGGTGAGGGATTTTCCGGAGATGGCGGGGACGCGCTCGCCGGGAACGACGATGCCGACGAGGTTGAGGGGATCGGCGGCGGCGATGACGATGCGTCCGGCATTGGCGTTCGGAGGCAGATTGCGGTGGGCGCGCAGGGATTCGACGGCGACGGGAAGCGCGAACTGCTCGCCGAGAAAGCCATCGACGAAGCGGCCGCCGCGCACTTCGCCGCGGTCTTCGAGACGGCGGTAAGCGATTTGCAATTCGCGCCAGCGCGGCAGATTGGTTTCGCGCGCCAGCAAATCGCGGAAGACGACTCCGTAGCGGCGCAACAGCATCCAGCAGCAGGACTCGACGCTTAGGTCGCGGGCGGCGGCTTCGCTGTGCAAGAGCGACCAGCGTCCAGGAGCATGACGCGGGCGGCGCATTTTTCCGGACTTGCTGCTGGACGCGCCTTTTGGCGTGACTAGGGCGCGCAGGTTTTCGAATCCGTCGGCGGTCACCAGTCCGGCGGCGGCCAGCTCCCAGAGGCCGGTTTCGATTTCGGCTTTGAGGCGGCCGGTCGAACGCACCATGTCGGAAAAGAAGAGAGCGCCTCGCTGCTTGAGAAGTGCGAGCACGGCCTGCGCCACCGGGCTTAAGAACGAAGTGGCGGAATCTTCGGCTCCTGGATGATGCGGGCGCATCCAATCGGCATCTTCGCGGACGAAGAATGCGATGGGCGCGACACGCGTAGGAATAACGCGGCGGCGGTTCTCGTGGCCGCTCTCATCGTTTCCGGTCGCGTCGAGGGTTGCGGGATGCGGCGACAGGCGGCCCCATCCGACCGCGCCGGAAAGGCAGAGTTGGTCGAGATGTGCGGGATCGTAGTCGGAGATTCGGCGCGCGAGCACATAACGTTCCCACGCGCTTGCCGGAATTTCAAAGCCCTGCAACTGGCGGATCACTTCGAGCGTACCGTGCTCACCACGTACCTGGGTACCAGGAGCAAGGTGTTGCCAGCGCAAGAGCCAATTCATGAACTGGGCCGCTGTGACGGGCGCGATCTGCTTACGTAAGGTCGCGACCGTGAGGCGATGAATGCGGGCCAGCAGACGGCGCTCGCACCACTCGGATTCGGGTTGCTGTGGAGCGGACGGTGCGGCGTGCGGATCGGCAGATCGAAACTTGCCGCGCAGGACCGATCCGCTGGTTTCCATTCGGAATAGAGCCTTTTCTATCTCGGGAGCCGCCAATCCGAGTAACTCGCCAATTTCCGATGCGGTGGTGGGGCCGAGATGCGACATCCATCCTTGCACAGCGGTCAATACGGCATCGTTAAAATTCAGCGTAGAGGCACGGCTGGCCGCGTCTCTGGTCGCGGGATGTATTGCTCTGAACCATTCCGCTCGCTCAGCCGCCACCCAATATTTCCGGCCCGCAGATTCCATCACAATCGCGCGATTTTCGACCTGCAACCTATCGAAGAAGTTTTTCCAGTTGGTGGTCGTCGCTTGCTGCTGAGAACTGACAACTGAGAACTGAGAACCGCTCTCCGGCGCCATGACCAGCGTGTGCAGCGCGTCGTGGAGTTCATCGGCGTCGCGCACGTCGGGCCAGGATTCTTGCCGCACTTGCGCGATGGCTGCGGGATCGAGGGCCCCGACTTCTTCGAGGACCGACGCTGGCAATACACGGCGCATCTCGACGGCGCGGGCGCGGCGCTCTTCGAGCGGCGCATCGTCGAGATATGCGTTGGGATTCGCATTGAGAATTTCGTGAGAGAACTGCGAGGGCGCGGGCGTATCGACCGCGAGGCAACGAATGCGTCCCTGCTCGATTCCGCGCAAGACTTCGGCGAGACCGTCGATATCGAGCGCCTCGGTGAGCACGTCTTTCATGACCTCGGCGACCAGCGGATGATCGGGAATTTTGATGTCGCCTTCGATGTTTTCGAAACACGCCGCTGCATCGGGAAACACAGAAGCTAGCAGATCGTCGGAGCGCATGCGCTGGATCTGCGGCGGAACTTTTTTGCCGCCGCGAAAACGCAAGAGGGCCAAGGCGCGCGTGGCATCCCAGCGCCAACGCGTCTTAAACAGCGGAGAAGCGAGCGCCGCTTGTTCCAGTAGCGGCGGCATGGTTTCGGAATTCAAAAAATGAAAAACATCGGCCAGCGGGAAGCTATGTTGTTCGGCGAGGGCTATGTTCAGTCCGTTGTCGGTGGCGGCCGCTTGCAGTTCAAAATTGAAGCCGCGGCAGAAACGCTTGCGCAAGGCCAGTCCCCAGGCTTTGTTGATGCGTCCGCCAAAGGGCGCGTGGATGATGAGTTGCATTCCGCCGCCCTCGTCGAAAAATCGCTCGGCGACGATGGTGGTTTGCGTGGGCACATCGCCGAGCACGGCGCGGCCTTCGAGCGTGTACTGGACCAGTTGCTCGGCGCCGGATGGATCGAGCCCGCATTCTTCTTGCAGCCAGCTCGCGGCGGCAGCGACTAATGGCAAATTTCGCCATCCTTCTGTGGGAACCACGCTGGGCAAGCGGTCGCTGATTTCCCGGCGCAATTTGCCCAGTTGCAGTGAAAGTTCCGAAGTCCGCGCCAAACCTTCGCCCAGCCAGAAGGGAATTCCGGGCGCCGCGCCATGCGCGTCTTCAACCAGCAAACGGCCCGTCCGGTACTCGATGTGGCGGATGCGCCACGAGGTGTTACCGAGCAGCATGACTTCGCCCGCCATGCTTTCGGTAGCGAAATCCTCATCTACGGTTCCAACGACAACGCCGTCCGGTTCCGCGACCACGCTGAAGAGCGAGTTGTCTGGAATCGCGCCGCCGCCAGTGATCGCCGCCAGCCGCGCGCCGCGCCGCGCCCGCAGCTTGCGATGAATGCGGTCGTGGTGCAGATATGCGCCATAGCGGCCTCGTTGCGAGGCGATGCCTTCGGAAAGCATCGCGACCACCGCGTCGAAAGTTACACGCGCCAGATTGCGATAGGGATAGGCGCGCTTAACCAGCGCGAATAAGTCGTCCTCATCCCAGCCGTCGTTCGAGTTAACGTCCGAGGTTTCGTTTCGTTCGTCAACCGCGGCGGTGTTCACTGCGCTCGCGCAGCACGCCACGATTTGCTGTGCCAGCACATCCAGCGAAGCTTCGGGAAAAATCAAGTGGTCGAGTTCGCCCCGGCGAATCGCGCTCACCAGCACGGCGCACTCCGCGAGATCGTCGCGCGTTGTGGCAAAAAATCTTCCCTTGGGTACCGTACCTCGCCAATGGCCCGAGCGTCCGACGCGCTGCAACGCCACGGCAATCGAACGCGGAGAGCTGATTTGGCAGACCAAATCCACCGTGCCCACGTCGATGCCAAGTTCGAGCGAAGCGGTTGCGACCAGCACTTTGATCTGGCCTTCTTTCAGCTTGCGCTCGGCCTCCAGACGCAGCTTGCGCGACAGGCTGCCGTGATGAGCGGCGACGTTCTCCTCGCCCAACCGCTCGCCAAGATGGTGCGCGATACGCTCGGCGAGGCGGCGCGTGTTCACGAAGACGAGAGTCGAACGGTGCGCATTCACCAATTGCGCGATGCGCTCGTAAATCTCATCCCACATTTCGTTCGACGCGACCGGGCCGAGTTCGGACGATGGAACCTCGACTCCGAGATCGAGAGCGCGCTTGTGGCCGATGTTGACGATCACGGGAACGGGACGGGCTATTTTCCGGGCGAATTGCGGATCGGAGTTGCCAGCGAGAAAATGCGCGACTTCTTCAATCGGCTTCTGCGTCGCGGAAAGGCCAATGCGCACGGGCGGGCGTTTGGCGAGCGCTTCCAATCGCTCGAGCGAAAGCGCGAGGTGTACGCCGCGTTTGTCGTCGGCCACGGCGTGGATTTCGTCCACAATCACGGTCTCCACATCGCGCAAAATGGCGCGGCTCTTCTCCGCCGTCATCAGAATGTAGAACGACTCGGGCGTGGTGACGAGAATATGAGGCGGACGCTTCAACATCAGCCGCCGGTCTTTCATCAGAGTGTCGCCGGTGCGCACGGCGGTGCGGATCTCCGGCATAAGTAAGCCGCGAGCGCCCGCCATTTGCAAAATTTCTCCCAGCGGGATTTCGAGATTTTTCTGAATGTCGTTGCCCAACGCTTTGAGCGGAGAAATGTAGAGAACCTCGGTGCGGTCGCGCAGTTCGCCCGCGAGGGCCTTGCACACCAGCCGATTGATGCAAGCGAGGAAAGCGGCCAGCGTTTTACCCGATCCCGTCGGAGCCGAGATCAGCGTAGTGTGTCCGGCGAGAATATGCGGCCATCCCTGCTCCTGCGGCTCGGTGGGCGTGGAGAAGCGCGCCGTAAACCACTCCTGCACCAGCGGATGTGCCCAAGCCAGCGAAGCGGAGACTGCGGACGGCATGAAAGCGATTGTAGCGAGAAACTGAGGTTTCGTAAAATGTTCGCCTCGGGCAGCTCAACGTATTTTTATGTGTTGACTATGAGTATGAATGTGAATATGATGAATATGAATAATATTACCAGGAGAACTGACAATGCCAAGCCCAAGGGTCTCCGCGCTTACGAGGGAAGACATCACTGCAGCCGCCAGGAGGCTGCGCGCGGCCCGTCCGGCGAAGTGGACTGCGATCATTGATGGGCGGGAGTTGCCGGCCCGGCCGCTTATTCTCGAGGCGGCAGGAGTGCCCCCGAATGATCCTACGAATTCGCATCAGGCGGTCAAGATACTGAAGGATAGAGGATTCGACGTTCGTTACGACGGCAAGGCAACTCCGGACGAGAGCAGGGACCAGTCGCTAGTTGCGATGGAGAAGTTGATTGACCAGCTCCGAGGTTCCTGTAAGGGCGAAGACTCGCTCGTTGAGGCCCGGGAGCGCGAGCACAGGCTGGAGAAATGACGGGAAGCTACGTTTTGGATGCCAATGCGCTGCTCGATTTTGTCGAAGCGGGTTCTGGCATGCGCAAGGTCGAGCAGTTACTCCATGCATCTGCACGACGGCAAGTTACCGTTTACGTTTCGGTTATGAACCTCGGCGAGGTTTTTTATTGGCTCTGGCGGAAACGAAACGAAGAGCAAGCTCGCCAAACCCTCGATGACATATCCCACCTGCCGATTCAGATTGTCCCCGTGGATCTTCCGCAGGCCCTCGGCGCTGGTAAACTGAAGGCTCTCCACAAAATTCCCTATGTGGATTGCATTGCAGCCGCTCTCGCCCTGCAGCATCATGCAACCCTCGTCACCGCCGACCACGACTTTGAGAAACTTGGACGCCATTTTCCTGTGTTATGGATCGCGCGTCCGTGAATTATCGATTTGTTAACTGTTAGAATTTCCGCAATGCCCAAACTCACTACTACCGCCCGCGCCCGCAAAATTAAACTCATTCTTTTCGATGTCGACGGCGTTCTTACCGACGGCAAAATCTGGATTTTCCCCGCGCCCGGAGGTCTGCAATCTGGCGTTCAGCAAAGTGTGCTGGAACGGTCTGCTGAACATGGAGGACAGGGCGGATTCGGGTTCCAGAGCGCCAGTTTGATTGAGGCCAAAGGCTTCCACGCGCACGATGGCACCGCGATTTCGCTGGCGCGCCTGGCGGGAATCAAGACCGGGATCGTTACCAAGCGCATCTCGGAAACGGTGGCGCTGCGGGCGCGCGATTTGAAAATCGACCATGTGTACCAGGGCATTCAGGACAAGGCGTCGGTGTTTGCGCAGATTCTGAAGAAAGACGGAATCTCGGCGGCGGAAGCGGCGTTTGTTGGCGACGACGTGATCGATCTGCCGGCTATGCGCAAATCCGGTCTGGCAATCGCGGTGAAGAACGCGCGGCCCGAAGTGAAGGCCGAAGCGCACTGGATCACGCCGCACGCCGGTGGCGATGGCGCAGCGCGCGATGCGGTCGAGTACATCTTGAAAGCGCAAGGTAAGTGGAAGCGCGCGGTCGAGGAATATCTTTTGGAGAGAAGCTGAGGGAAAGCAGTTGTCAGTTCCCAGTTGCCAGTAAAAAACCGCTGCCACCTTTGTCTAAGGAACCTCTGAATAAGACCTTGCTATCGAAACTAGGCGCGACGGCAGTGTGGCTCTCAGCGGCTAAAGCCGCATGTTTAGCGGGTCTTAACGGCACGGCTGAAGCCGTGCCCTTTCAAAACCACTGAAAGCTGAACTTAATCAGAGGTTCCCTAATCGGAGATGGCCGGTGGCTTGGACGCCATAAGTTCGGCAAATCGAGGGTCTTTGCGCAGGGTGCTGAATTCGGCGTCTTTGTATACGTTCTTGATGTCTTTGTAACCCTCTTCCATCGCCTTTCTTAGATAGTGTAAAGAACGGTCGGGCGAGCCGGTCCTGGCATAGAGCTTGGCGAGGACGTAATCGTAGTGGGCTCGCTCCTCGGGAGAAGGGAGTTGGGCAAGGACCCCGCCGCGCGCAGTGCGCTCGAAAATGTCGGGATCGAGCGCCATCGCCTTGGAGTAATTCAGGATGGCTTGGTCGAATTGTTTCTTGCCGAAGTAAGCCGCGCCCAAGTTGTTGTAATAGGAGGCCGAGTCATTCTGCAACGAGATCGCTTTCTCGTAATGCCGAATGGCGGCGCCATAATTGCGCATCTCGTAATAAACGACGCCAAGATTGTTATAAGCGACGGCATCTTTACGATCGGCGTGCAGTGCGCGCTCAAAGCTCTTCTTGGCTTCCTTGTAACGTTGCATTTGCAGTTGGCAGATGCCGATCTTGTTGAACAGTTCGGCGCTGTCGGGTGCGCCTTTCAGGGCGGCCTGGTAGAAATCGATCGAGTCGAGATAGTTCTTGTCCACGCGCAGTTCGTCGCCACGTTTTTCGAGTTGCTCGGGCGTTGCTCCGGGAGCGGGCGGATCGGCGCGGTGCAGTGATGGAGGGCCGACTTCCAACCGTTCGGAATTCTGGGCGCGCGATGGAAGAACGAGAAGAGCGGCAAAGAGAAGCGATACGGAGCCGATGCGGATACAGGAAAGCATATTCACCCCCGGCCGAACAGGATCAATCTTCAAAGGTCCATGGTTTTCAGTTTACCGCGTTGCATTACTCGCAACTCATATTATTGCGGTGGTGTGCCGTTGTTAGTGTTCTTAGACGGCGCAGGCGCGTTTTTGTCATCCTTTTGGGAGCCGCTGTCTCCCTTGATCGCGTCGATAATTTTGCCGAAGAGGCTCTTCTTTTTCTGGGCCTCTTCTTCCGATTGGACACCGGCGGCGGGCGGCGGGTTCCCATTGGTGATGGACGGAGGCGTTGCTTTCCCGAAATTTCCACCGGACAAGCCTGAGTTAGCCCCCAGCACACCGCCGCTTTGGTCGCAGGTGTCGCGAGGCTCGGTGCCAGATACGAAGGCAATCGTGTAATCGTCGGGGCAGGAAGGCGTCGCCAGGCGGTTGGTGATTTTGTCGAGCTGCACATCGACCACGCCTTCGGGCTGTGTGAAAGGCTTCACGTCCGCATACTGCGGCAGGGTGACTGCCTTTTTCATGAATTCGGCCCAGATGGGCGCGGCGGTCTGCGCGCCACTCAGGCGAATGTCGCTGTAATCGTCATAACCGACCCAAACAATACAGAGCAGGTTGGACGTGTATCCGGCAAACCAGCCGTCGCGCGAAGTGCCGGTCTTGCCTGCCGCTGGAGCCGTGAATCCGCTGGTACGCACGCCGTAAGCGGTGCCGAAGTTCATGACTCCCTCGAGCATGTTGGTCATGACGAAGGCGATGCGGGGATCGAGGACCGGCTTTTTCTCCGTTTCGAAGTTGACGACGACGTCACCCTTGGCGTTGCGCACGGAATGCACAAAGATGGGAGAAAGCCGCGTGCCGCCGTTGGCGAAACTCGTCCAGGCTGCCGTCATGTCCACCGGCGTGGCGTCGTAGGCGCCGAGCGCCATGGCTGGCGTGGCTTTCACAGAAGCGATTCCAGCGGACTTCGCCAGCTCCGCGATCTTGTCGTAGCCCACTTCTTCCGCCACTTTGACCGTCGCGTTGTTGAGCGACATCGCCAGTGCGTAGCGGAGCGGCACGTCGCCGTGATACTCCTCCTTGTAATTGCGCGGTTCGTAAATCTGGTCGCCGTAAGTGAAGGTCGAAGGCTGGTCGGCGATCATGGAGACAGGCGTGATCACGGTGGCTGAACCGTCGAGCGCAGTATTCATGGCGGCGGCGTACACAAACGGTTTGAAAATGGAGCCGGTGGGACGCTTGGCGAGCGCGTGGTTGAGTTGGCTGATGCCGTAGTTGCGTCCGCCAACCAGCGCCTTGATTTCGCCGGTGTGCGGGTCCATGGCGACCAGCGCCACTTGCGCCTGCGGGCCGGGTGCGACCGTAGTTTCAATTTTGTTGCCAACCTTGGTTTTGCGCGTACGCATTTTGGCGACCTGATCGTCGACCAGCTTGATGCCAGCTTCGACGGCTTGCGCGGCCGCCCGTTGCAGGCCGGGATCGAGCGTGGTGTAGATGCGGTATTCCTGTTCGTTGATCTCGCGCTCGTTGAGTTTGCCAACGACGGTGTCGCGGACCATATCGACGAAGTACGGCGCATCGCTGGCCTCGACGTTGGGCGGGGCGAGATTCAATGGCGTGGCCTTGGCTTTCTCGGCTTGCGCGCGCGTGATGGCGCCGGTTTCAACCATCGACTCGATCACGGTATTGCGGCGCTCCTGCGCTCGCTCGGGATGACGATAGGGCGAGAGGGCGCTGGGCGCCTGGCACAATCCCGCGAGCAGCGCGGCTTCCGGCAGGGTGATGTCTTTGAGGTCTTTATTGAAATAAGACCGCGAGCCTTCGGCCAGGCCCGAGATGGTGAAGGAACCGCGCTGTCCCAGGTCGACGCGGTTGGCGTAGAACTCGAAAATCTGCCGCTTGGTAAATTTCTGCTCGAGCTCGACCGCGATCAGCATTTCGATCAGCTTGCGCTTGAAGGTTTTCTCCGGGCTCAGAAAGAACGCGCGAGAGAGCTGCATGGTGATAGTCGAACCGCCCTGCTGATGGCGCTGATGAGTAAAGTCGATCCAGGCGGCCTCAAACAGACGCATGAAATTGACGCCGCCGTGCTGGAAGAAGCGGCGGTCCTCAATCGCAATGACCGCGTCCACCATGACCTTGGGAATGTCGTCGTACTTCACCAGTTGACGCTTGGAACGCTGCCCGGCGTCGAACAGCGAAGTGAGCATCTGAGGCTCGAGTTCATAGGCCGCGAGTTCTCCGGCGGAGCGGCTGACGATGGAGGATACCGCGCCGTCGGAGACGGTGATGGTGGCGGCCTCGGGACTGTGATAAGACTCGGGGCCGGGCAGGACTTCGATTGAGCTGCCACGCAGACGGTAGCTGCCGAGCGGAGATTCGCCTTCTTTATCCTTTTCGGAATAGCCGGCGTGACGGAGCTCGGCCGCAATTTCAGAAAGCGCCAACTTCGATCCCAGCTTCACCACCGGCGGCGCGGCGAAAATCTTGGCCGATGTGGCGAACGCCGGACCGCGGAAGCGCTGCTCTATGATGCGGTCGTATTTTACATACCAGTAGGCAAAAAAGCCGACCACAACCAGCGACGCGAAAAGAAAAGCGAGCAGGGCAAGGCGCACGATGGGATCGCGGGACAGGCTTTTGCCGCGATTCATACTGTGGCTCGAACCGCGGCCTTTTCCGCTTTGCCCGCCGCTTCGAGCCCTCGGGATTTTCAGCTTAATGGCCATGGAGACGGCTGCGCATCGGTCCAGCAGCAATTCTCGTTCCGAAACCGATTTTTGGGCTAAGGTGCGTTTTGATTGATTCTAAATCACCGGGCGACGCCTACAACTTTTGAATGCGTGTTGAAGAATGGACGGGGTGTGCGTGGGTGGACTCGTTCAGGCTGAATTCGACGGGCCAAGGGCCAAAAGCCGATGGCTGGAAGCTGATGACTGACGGCTGCAAGCCGCTCCTAAAACACGCTCTTGTTCTTCGTCGCAGGATGGAAATCGAGGGTGGTCGAGTAGCCGGGCAGATCGAGGGGGACGCTGTACTCAACGTCAATGGCGAGACTGCCGTTGAGGTTCACGCCCACCCGCGTAACATGCACCTGCTTGGGCGTGATGTCAATATCGTACTTGCGGGCCAACTTGACGACGGTATCGCGAATCTCGTCTTCCGAGCGCGTGGTGTAAGTCGACTGCAGGGCTTCTTCCTGGATCGCATCCTCGAATTCGTAGTTCGAGAAGTACGGTGGGATGACCTTGATGCCCACCAGCACCATAGCCCCGAGGATGACCACGCCGAAGATCAATTTCACGGTTGCCATAACAAACCATCGCCCCATCGCCGGTTGCGAAGTTCCGATTGCGAGCTTTCCGTCGCGCGCTCAGGACCAACTTCCACCGCCAGCGAGTGGCCGGAGGCAGTTATTGGCGCAGTCTCTGGAAATGCTCGGTTATGGCTGAAATGGTAACGTCTTCTTTGAGGAGAGTCGAGCGCCGAACGACTTCGACCATACCTTCGGTAACTTTCTTGCCCACATTAACACGAAAGGGAATGCCCACTAGGTCGGCATCCTTGAACTTTACCCCTGGCCTTTCGTCACGATCGTCGAGTAACACGTCGTAACCGCAGGCTTCGAGCTGGCGGGCAACGTCCTCGGCGGCGGCGCGGATTTTTTCGTCCTTGCTGTTGGTGGAGACAACCACCACCTCAAACGGCGCGATGGCAGGCGGCAGCCAGAAGCCGTTCTCGTCGTTGTTCTGCTCGACGGCCGCGGTCAGGATGCGCTCGATGCCGATCCCGTAGCTCCCCATAATTGGGGCAACTTCCTTGCCATTTCGGTCGAGCACGCGCGCGCCCATCGATTCGGAATACTTGTAGCCGAGCTTGAAGATGTGTCCGATCTCGACCGCCGTGTCGATGCGCAGCGGAGCGCCACAATCGCCGTTCGGGCAGGCTTCTCCGGCGGTAACGCTGCGCACGTCGGCGGCAACGGTGTACTGAAAGTCCTTTCCCGGCGTCACGTTTTTCAGGTGATAGTCGAGCTTGTTAGCGCCGCAAATCATGTTGACGCGGCCCACCAGAGCTTCGTCGAGCACGACGGTCGCGGCGCGCGCATCGCCGGCAGGCGCCTTCACATCCCACACGCCGAGCGTTTTCGCGGGCTTCGGAATCATGCCCATCGGCCCGATGAAACCAGCCGGGCCTTGGAAATATTTCTCCAGTTCATCGGCTTGCATGGGACGAAGACTCGCGGCCTTGACCAAGGTAAGCAGCTTGGTCTCGTTGACGGTGTGGTCGCCGCGCAGGAAGACCACGACGGGTTGCTCCTGCGTCTTGCCGCCATTTTCGCCGGGATTCTGCGCCATGCAGGCCACGGCCTTTATGTCTTGCTTGGCGGAAATTCCCAGGAACTCGGCCACATCGGCGATCGCGCCTTTGCCGGGTGTGTGGACGAGCAGCGGCTTGCCGTCGCCTTCGGGTTTGAGGTCTTCGATGGGATCGAGTTTCGAGGTTGCCTTCTCCATGTTCGCCGCGTAGCTGCACTTCTCGCAGCTCACGACCTGGTCTTCGCCGGCGGGAGTGCGCACCATGAATTCCTGCGACTGCGATCCGCCCATGGCTCCCGAGTGCGCTTCGATCACCATGTACTTCAGACCGCAGCGGTCGAAAATGCGGCAGTAAGTGTCGTAGTGCTTGAGGTAGGAAACGTCGAGTCCGGCGGCATCGATGTCGAACGAGTACGCGTCTTTCATCATGAACTGGCGCACCCGCAGCAATCCGGACTTGGGACGAGGCTCGTCGCGAAACTTGGTCTGGATCTGATACCAAATCTGCGGCAACTGTTTGTAGCTGCGCAGTTCCTTGCGCGCGATGTCGGTCATGACTTCTTCGTGGGTAAAGCCCAGGCAAAGATCGGCGCCCTTGCGGTCCTTGAGGCGAAACATGTTCTCGCCAATGACCGTCCAGCGTCCGCTCTCTTCCCAGAGTTCGCGCGGATTCAGCGCGGGCAGGTAGAACTCCTGCCCAATCTTGTCCATTTCCTCGCGGACAATGCGCATGATCTTCTGGGTGGTGCGATTGCCGAGGAAGAGGAACGAATAGATGCCAGCGCCCAGTTGACGGATGTATCCAGCGCGCACCAGCAGCTTGTGGCTGGCGACTTCGGCATCGGCCGGAGCTTCGCGGAGAGTAGGAATAAAGAGTTCGGACCAGCGGTGCATGATTATGTTTTCCAATCGAAAGAGAATCTTTAATTGTAAACGACGGGGGATTGTAAACGATGGCTAGCGCGATCACACCTTGGGATAGATGCCAAGCCTACCCATTAACTGGTACTGTCCTAATTTAGCTATTCCACCACGGAGTTACGGCGACACCGAGAAACCCAAGCGCTTGGCAAAGCTTTCCCCTTCCGTTTTTTACGGGTTCAAGGTTTTCTCCGTGACTCCGTGACTCCGTGGTGAAAAAAGGCATATTTGGACACTACCAGCTGGTTGGATGTGCCGGCTTTGCGCGGGATGGTTATATGTCGGTCTTGCGCTCGGCATGGCGGGTGAGAAACCAGCAGGGAGGATCGCCGGAGTGCGGGAAAAGGCTGTGGACGCAGGTCTTCTGCACCGGTGGATCGAAAATAATTTCGGCCTTTCCGTCCTTGTGAGCCACCTGGTAGTAGTGTTCGACGGTGACGGCGCCAAAGGGCTGGCGCCCGGCTGCAAGACGATAGCGAAACACGGAGTAGTCCGTGGCATAGGCGATTGCGAGCAGGAGCAGAGCCGCTAAGAACAATCTCAGAGCGATGCGCTGGAGCCACGGGGCGGGTTGACTGTCTGCGACTGCGGTCACGGGCCGATTATATCCGTCCGCGAACGGAGCCGGGCGCTGGAGCGTTGACAATTCTTCACAAAATATTCGGCACGATTGGCTCTGCCGCACGTCAAAATGGTAGTGGAAGAAATGATAAGATTCACCAGAAGGAAAGGGAGAGAACTCTACCTGCCGCTGCATCTTTCCCCAGAATGTGAATTCCATCTTCACCAGAGAGCGGGCGCAGCTTCAATTTTCAACGGAGGGCTGACTCTCGCCGATTTGCCGATTTGAGGAGCACCAGTGACGGAACAAGCACCAAACGCAATGATTTCGCAGAAACACGAGCAGCATCCAACCGGGAATTCAACCGCTCGCAAGAGCCGCTGGTGGATCTGGCTGATTGCCGCGGCCGCTATCGTTGTCATCGTGGTGCTGTGGCAGCGCGGCGGAAATACATCGGATGCGAAAGCCGGCGGCGATGCGGTCTCCCGTCCGGTAACGGTAACGACGGCGGTGGCGCGCCAAGGCGACATCGGAATTTACTTGAACGCGCTGGGCGCGGTGACGCCGGTGTATACCGTGACCGTGACCAGCCGGGTGCAAGGCGAGATTACCCAGGTCTACTATCGCGAAGGGCAAATGGTGAAGAAGGGCGACCCGCTGGTCGAAATCGATCCGCGCCCTTATCAGGCGGCACTAACGCAAGTCGAGGGACAACTGGCTCACGATCAGGCGGTTTTGACGGAAGCCAAGATCGACTTGGAACGCTACCAGCAAGCCTTGAATCGCAACGCCATCGCCAAGCAACAATTCGACGATCAACAGCAAGTCGTGCTGCAAGATGAAGGCACGGTGAAGAACGACGAGGGCCAACTGGCGAATGCCAAGGTCAATCTGGAATACACGCACATCACCTCACCCATCGCCGGGCGCGTTGGACTGCGACTGGTCGATCCTGGCAATATCGTGCAGACCAACAGCACCACTGGCTTGGTTGTGATCACACAGCTCCAGCCCATCACGGTCATTTTCAGCATCGCGGAAGATTATCTCTCTCAAATTCAGCAGCAATTGCTCAAAGGGAAGAAACTGACGCTGGATGCTCTTGACCGTGAAGATAAGAAACTGGCATCCGGCACACTGCTGACGCTCGACAACGTAATCGATCCGACCACGGGGACCTTGAAACTCAAAGCCATCTTCGACAACAAGGACAACGCCCTTTTCCCGAGTCAATTCGTGAACGTCAAACTGCTGGTCGACACGCAACACGATGCAACTTTGGTTCCGACTCCGGCGATCCAGCGCAACGCGCAAGGGGCTTTTGTGTATGTGATCAAGAGTGACCAGACCGCCTCCATCCGCCCAATTACCCCCGGCACTACGGATGGGTCGGTGACTGCCGTGCAGGGTCTTGCGCCGCAGGAAGTGGTTGCGGTCAATGGATTCGACAAGCTTCTGGATGGCGCGAAAGTTTCGGTGCGCGCTCCGAAAGCAAACGACAGCCAATCCGCTCCGTCGGGAACCCACACCGGAGACGCCTCCGCTGGCAAAAAGGGAGGCTCGTCCCGGTGAGTCCTTCTCGCCCGTTTATTTTACGGCCGGTGGCAACGTCGCTCTTGATGGCGGCGATCTTGCTTGCGGGCTTCGTCGCCTGGCTACAGTTGCCCGTATCCGCGTTGCCAGAGGTTGATTACCCCACCATTCAGGTGGTGACGTTTTATCCGGGCGCCAGTCCCGATGTGATGGCGTCGGCGATCACGGCGCCACTGGAACGGCAGTTTGGCCAGGTCCCAGGCCTCAATCAGATGACTTCCACGAGTTCCGATGGAAGCTCCATTATCGTGTTGCAGTTTTCGCTCGAGTTGAATATCGACGTTGCCGAACAAGAAGTGCAAGCGGCCATCAACGCGGCGCAATCGTATTTGCCTTCCGATCTGCCGGTGCCGCCGATCTATAGCAAAACAAATCCGGCGGACGCGCCGATCCTCACCTTGGCGCTTTCTTCCAAGACGATTCCACTATCGCAAGTGGAAGACTTGGCCGATACGCGCTTCGCGCAAAAAATTTCGCAGCTTCCCGGTGTTGGGCTGGTGAGCATCAGCGGCGGGCAAAAGCCGGCCGTCCGCGTGCGCGTGAATCCCACCGTGCTCTCGTCCTACGGCATCAATCTCGAGGATGTGCGCACCGCCCTCCAGCAAACCAGCCTCGACCAGGCGAAGGGCAACTTCGACGGCCCGCAACAGGACTATCAGATCCAATCGAACGACCAACTGCTCACCGCATCCGATTTCGCGCAAGTCGTCATTGCCTACCACAACGGCTCGCCGGTGCGGCTCTCGGATGTAGCCACCGTCGACAACGACGTGGAGAACAACCGCCAGGCGGCATGGATGAACGAAACTCCCGCCGTCATCGTCAACATTCAACGCCAGCCCGGCGCGAACATCATTCAAGTTGTCGATCGCGTCAAAAAGCTGCTGCCGCTGCTCAAGAGCAATCTCCCCGCCGCCGTGCAAGTCGATGTGCTGACCGACCGCACCACTACGATCCGCGCTTCGGTCAAAGACGTCGAGTTTGAACTCATGCTCACCGTGGCGCTGGTGGTCATGGTGATTTTTCTGTTCTTGCGCAATGTTTCCGCCACCACCATTCCCAGCGTTGCCGTTCCTCTCTCCATCGTGGGCACGTTCGGTGTGATGTATTTCGCGGGCTTCAGCTTAAACAACCTCACGCTGATGGCCCTCACCATTTCGACTGGCTTCGTCGTCGACGATGCCATCGTCATGATCGAGAACATCATTCGCTTTATCGAAGAAGGCGATCCGCCGCTCGAAGCCGCCCTCAAAGGCTCGGAGCAGATCGGCTTCACCATCGTATCGCTGACCATCTCTTTGATCGCAGTGTTGATCCCGCTGCTTTTCATGGGCGACATCGTGGGCCGGCTTTTCCGCGAGTTTGCCATCACCTTGAGCGTGACCATCCTCGTCTCGGCCGTGGTCTCGCTGACGCTCACGCCCATGATGTGTTCGCGCATTTTGAAAAGCACGCACGGGCGCAAGCAGAGCCGTTTCTACGTGGTTTCGGAGCACGCGTTCGAGCGCATCATCGCTTTCTACGGCAGAACTTTGAAGTGGGTGTTGCAACGCCAAACCGCAACTCTGCTTGTGGCCGCAGGCACGCTGGTGCTCACGATCATTCTCTACATCGTCATCCCGAAAGGCTTCTTCCCGGTACAAGACACGGGCATCATTCAGGGCATTTCGGAAACCGCACAGTCCGCGTCCTTCGCCGCTGTGGCGGAAAAGCAGCAGCAACTCGCCCACTTGATCTTGCAGGACCCAGCCGTGGAAAGTCTTTCTTCCTTCATCGGCATCGACGGCACCAACACTACCTTGAACAGCGGCCGTATCCAAATCAATTTGAAGCCGCTCGAAGACCGCAAAATCAGCGCCTCGGATGTCATCCGGCGTCTTCAGCCAAAACTGGAAAAGATCGAAGGCATCACCCTCTACATGCAGCCGGTGCAGGACCTCACCGTCGAAGATCGCGTGAGCCGCACGCAATACCAGTACACCTTGGAAGATCCCGATCAGCGCGAACTAAACCACTGGACGGCGCTGCTGATGGCCAAGCTGAAAACGATCCCGGAGCTGCGCGATCTGGCTACCGACCAGCAAACTTCCGGTCTCGCCGCCTCCCTCGTCATCGACCGCGTCACCGCTTCGCGCATGGGCATTACGCCGCAAGCCATCGACCAGATGCTTTACGATGCCTTTGGCCAGCGGCAAGTTTCGACCATGTACACGCAGTTGAACCAGTACCACATCGTTCTCGAGACGCAGCCTGAATTTCAAAAGAACCCGTCGAAATTGCAGGACATCTATGTTCGTTCCGCGTTGGCTTCGACGGCGCTCACGACCGGCTCTTCGAGCACTGGCACTATTACTGCGACGACGGCCTCCGGCAATTCCGCCTCCATGGCTTCAGCAAGCCCTTCCGCTTCCCCAAACACCGCTGCCAGTTCGGGCTCCGCCAATCCCAGCACCGTAACCACACTGAATGGCGCCGCGGTTCCCCTCAGCGCCTTCACGCAGCTCGAAATGACGAGCAGCCCGCTCTCGGTCAATCACCAGGGCCAGTTTCCCGTCGTCACCATTTCTTTCAACCTGGCGCCGGACGCCTCGCTCGGAGACGCTACCAAGGCCATTGACGCGGCCCAGCGGGACATTAAGATGCCGTTGAGCGTGCAGGGCGCGTTTCAGGGCACCGCCGCATCGTTTCAAGCGTCCTTGTCGAACGAGCCGCTGCTGATTCTCGCCGCCCTGATCACGGTTTATATCGTGCTCGGAGTGCTCTACGAGAGCTACATCCACCCCATCACAATTCTTTCGACCCTGCCTTCTGCGGGCGTGGGCGCGATTCTGGCCTTGTTGATTTGCCACCAGGAGCTCAGCGTCGTCGCCCTCATCGGAATCATCCTTCTGATCGGCATTGTCAAAAAGAACGGAATTATGATGATCGACTTCGCGCTCGAAGCGGAGCGCAAGGAGGGCAAGAAGCCGGAAGACGCTATTTATGAAGCATGCCTCTTGCGTTTCCGTCCCATCATGATGACCACCATGGCCGCGTTGCTGGCCGGATTGCCACTCGCCCTCGGCACCGGAATTGGCGCGGAGCTTCGTCGTCCCCTGGGCATCTCGATGGTGGGCGGATTGCTCCTGAGCCAGGTGCTTACGCTCTATACGACTCCGGTCATTTACATTTTCTTCGACCGGCTCGCGCAACGTTTCGCTTCGCGCGGCGCGCCGGAAGCCGGAGCCGAGCCTCTCCCGGCGGATTGATGCGGATGAATTACGCGGATTGAATATTGAATTAAGATGAGCCTCTCCTCTCCATTTATTCAGCGGCCGGTTGCCACCACGCTCCTTACCACAGCCATTGTGCTGGCGGGCGCGGTGGCCTTCCGGGTGTTGCCGGTCTCGCCGCTTCCGCAGGTCGATTTCCCCACGATTTCGGTGGGCGCCAGTTTGCCGGGAGCCAGTCCCGAGATCATGGCATCCTCCGTGGCCACTCCCTTGGAGCGCCAGTTCGGAAGAATTGCCGGCATCACCGAGATGACTTCGTCCAGCAATCTCGGCACCACCAGCATCACCATGCAATTCGATTTGAACCGCAACATCGATGGCGCCGCTCGCGACGTCCAAGCCGCCATCAATGCCGCACGCAGTTACTTGCCCGCGAACCTCCCCGCCAATCCCACCTATCGCAAGGTCAACCCGGCCGACGCTCCGATCATGATTCTGGCGCTCACCTCGGATGTGTACGACCGCGGCAAACTGTACGACGCCGCCTCCACCATCATGCAGCAGCGTCTCTCGCAGGTTCAGGGCGTTGGGCAGGTGAGCGTTGGGGGCAGTTCCCTGCCGGGAGTGCGAGTGGATGTCAATCCCACTCAACTCAACAGTTACGGCCTGGGCTTACAGGACGTTGCGTCGATGTTGAGCCGGCAGAATGCCAACAGTCCCAAGGGCCAGATCGCAAACAACACAACCACCGCGGACATCACCACCAACGACCAACTTTTGCAGGCGGTCGATTACATGCCGCTGGTGGTCGGCTACCACAATGGCGCGGCCATAAAGCTGTCCGATGTCGCGAACGTCACGAACTCCACGGAAAACATACGCGCGGCCGGCTTCGTCAACGGCAAACCCTCCGTCCTCATTTTCATTTACCGCCAGCCCGGCGCCAACATCATCGATACCGTGGACCGCATCCGCGCCGCGATCCCGGCATTGAAGGCTTCCATCCCCACCGCTATCGACACGGAAGTTGTGATGGACCGCACGCTCACTATTCGCGCCTCGGTCCACGACGTCGAGCGCAACCTCATCATCTCGATTTCCCTGGTCATTTTGGTGGTGTTCCTCTTTCTGCGAAGCGTTCGCGCCACCTTGATTCCAGCCGTGGCTGTGCCCGCCTCATTGATCGGGACGTTTGGCGTGATGTACCTCTGCCACTACAGCATCGACAATCTCTCGCTCATGGCCCTCACCATTTCCACTGGCTTCGTGGTGGACGATGCCATCGTGGTCATCGAAAATATCACACGCTATCTCGAGCAGGGCATGGCGCCCATGCAGGCGGCGCTCAAAGGCGCCAAGGAAATCGGATTCACGGTGATGTCCATCACTATCTCTCTCGTCGCCGTCTTCATTCCCATTCTGATGATGGGTGGTATCGTGGGCCGGCTGTTCCGCGAATTCGCCGTGGTCCTCTCGGTCGCCATCCTGGTGTCCTTGGGGGTTTCTCTCACCACGACGCCGATGATGTGTTCGCGGCTGCTTAAGGACCTTCGGGACGAGCGGCACGGCAAGGTCTTCGGTGCCAGCGAATACGTATTCCGTGCGGTCCTAGGCCTCTACGAGCGTAGCTTGAGTTGGGTGCTGGAACACTCCCGGCTAACGCTGGCCGTTTTGGGTATCACCATCGCATTGAACTTCTACCTTTTTCATGTTACCCCCTTAGGACTCTTTCCACAGCAAGATACTGGCATTGTTTTCGGCGGCATTCAAGGATCGCAGGACATTTCCTTCCAGGCCATGCAGAAATCCACGTCGCGCATCGTCGATGTCATCAAGACGGATCCGGCCGTGCAAAATGTTATGGCGTTTACGGGCGGCGGCGGCGCCACCAATGGAGGCTTCGTCTTCCTGGGCCTGAAACCCCTTGCGCAACGCGACGCCAGCGCCAGCCAGGTGATCGACCGCCTGCGTCCAAAACTCATGTCGGTCGCGGGCGCCAACACTTTTATGCAAGCCGCCCAGGACATCCGCATCGGTGCACGGGGAGGCAGCGCCCAATATCAGTACACCATTCAAAGCGACAACTTACAGGACCTCGTGCAGTGGGGCCCGGTCCTGCTCCAGCAGATGCGAAAAATACGCCTGCTCACCGACGTCAATACCGACCAGCAAAATAGCGGCCTTCAGGCCATGCTCACCTACGATCGCGCCACCGCATCGCGCCTCGGCCTTACCCCGCAGACCATCGACGCCTCGCTCTACGAAGCCTTCGGTCAAGCCCAGGTTTCAACCATGTATACCGGCGTCAATCAGTACCACGTCGTGCTCGAAGTCGCGCCCAAGTACTGGCAATCGCCGGTGGGTTTGAGCGATGTCTATATCCGCGCCGCACAAGGAAAAGTCGTTCCCCTCAGCGCCATCGCCCATTACGAACCCAACACCGCGCCGCTCGCGGTGAATCACCAGGGTCAATATCCTTCGGTAACCATTTCTTTCAACCTTGCCCCCGGAGTCGCTCTCAGCGACGCTGCCGAGGCCATCGTCGAAATGGAACAGAAGATGGGCATGCCCAACACCATTCATGGCATGTTCGCCGGCACGCTCCAGGCTTTCGAAGCTTCCAAGGCGACGCTGCCTCTGTTGATCGTCACCGCTCTCCTGGCCGTCTATATTGTGCTGGGCATTCTTTACGAAAGCTATCTTCACCCCCTTACGATCATTTCTACCCTTCCCTCGGCGGGAGTCGGCGCCATTCTGGCCCTCAGGCTTTTTCATAAGGATCTCAGCATTATCGCCATCATCGGCGTCATTCTGTTGATCGGTATCGTAAAGAAGAACGCCATTCTGATGATCGACTTCGCGCTGTCCGCCGAACGCAGCGAAGGCATGAGCCCGCGTGACGCCATTTTCCAGGCTTGTATCCTGCGCTTCCGGCCCATCATGATGACCACCACGGCTGCCCTCTGTGGCGCTATGCCGCTGGCTTTCGGCAGAGGAACGGGTTCGGAACTGCGCAATCCCCTGGGCATCACCATTATTGGCGGCCTGATTTTGAGCCAGATGCTCACGCTCTACACCACGCCCGTCGTTTATCTCTCGCTCGACCGCTTGCGCGTGAAATGGCTGAGCGCCCACGGCAAGCTCGAAGCGCAGAGACATATCGGAGCCATCGGATGACAAGTTTTTATCGGCCCGTGGCGCGAGTGAGATTCGTATCAGGGCACGCCTTCAGGCGTGCCGTAAGTGCATCGGCATTAACGCGCCTTCAGGCGCTGGATTTTGAGAATCGTGCGGACCTCGCAAGGAGCCGGAGACACCCATGAAGCCAACCAACAAAATACGCGCTGCGGCCGCGCTTCTCTGCGGCACACTTCTCCTCATCTTCCCAGGCTGCGTCGTCGGTCCCAAATACCATCGCCCCACGATGCAAGCGCCGGACACTTATAAAGAAGTCACTCCCGACGATCTCAAGAAAATGGACGGCTGGAAAGTCGCGCAACCCCAAGACAGCGCTCTTCACGGCAAGTGGTGGGAGACGCTCGGCGATCCGCAGCTCAACGCGCTCGAAAAGCAAGTCAACATCTCCAACCAAAACGTCGCCGCCGCGTTCGCCAACTTCATGGCGGCGCGCGCCCTGGTGCGGGAGGCCCGCGCGCAATACTTCCCCACTCTTACCGTCGGTGCCAGCGCCGTTCGCCAGCGCCAAGTCGGCACTACGAGCGGGAAAACCAGTGCGACCACCTTCAACGATTTCTCTCTGCCCTTCGACGCTTCCTGGACGCCCGACTTGTGGGGCCGCATGCGCAACACCGTTCGCGCCAACGTCGCCAACGCGCAAGCCAGCGCCGCCGACCTCGAAAATACCCTCCTCACCGCGCAAGCCGAACTCGCCGTCGATTACTTCCAACTGCGTGGGCAGGACGCTCTCAAACAACTCCTCGATTCGACGGTGAAGGCTTATTCGGAGTCTCTAGATCTGACCAAGGCGCTCTATGAAACCGGCATCGACTCCGACGAATCCGTCGCGCAAGCCGAAACTCAACTCGAAGCCACCCGCGCACTAGACACCAACATTGGCATTCTGCGCTCGCAATACGAACATGCGATTGCGCTGCTCGTCGGTCAACCTGCTTCTTCCTTCGCGCTCGCCGTCGAGCCCTTGAAGACTCCCCCGCCAGCCATCCCGTTTGGCGTCCCATCGCAACTCCTGGAGCGCCGCCCCGACATCGCCGCATCCGAGCGCCTCATGGCCCAGGCCAATGCGCAAATCGGCGTCGCCCGGGCCGCCTATTTTCCAACCCTCACGCTTGGCGCTTCTGCCGGATTTCAAAACACCAGCGCCTCCAACTGGCTGACCTGGCCCAGCCGCTTCTGGTCCGTCGGCCCGGCCATTGCCGAGACGATTTACGATGGCGGCCTGCGCCGCGCCACCGTCGAGCAATATCGCGCGCAATACGATCAGACCGTCGCCAACTATCGCAACTCCGTTCTCACCGCGTTTCAGCAAGTCGAAGACAATCTTTCCGCCCTGCGCATTCTTTCCCAGGAAATTCAGGAACAAGACACCGCCATCGCCTCCGCGCAACGCAGCCTCAACTTGGCCACCGACCGCTACCGCCTCGGCATCGACCCCTACCTCAACGTCATTACCGCCCAAACCGCGCTCTTCAGCAATCAGCAGACCGCCGTGAACCTGCGCATCGAGCAAATCGTCGACAGCGTGCAATTGATCGAGGCGCTCGGCGGAGGCTGGGATTCCTCCACTCTTCCCACGTCGCAGCAGATCGTTTCGCGACAAGCCCAGCTCCCCTCGACTGCTCCCGCCGGCCCCTCCTCGACCCAGCCCTAAAGATCATCGTGCAGGGCGGACACTCCTGTCCGCCCGCCTTTGACTTTGCTTTTACACTTGATTTTGGGTGGCGCAGCGCTTCAGCGCTGCGATTACTGCATTGTTTTGAATGGTGGCTTTAGCCGCTGAGGGCGCACACTCTATACCATCACGCGAAATGTTCTGGCCGTTCCATCTTCATCCACTCCATGACCGCCCGGGCGCATATCTCCAGCGTCATCTATAATTCTGCCGTGGGCCCGGGTTCATGTTGCGCGATGCCAGGGGAGGAGAAATGGGCCAGGAGGCGATCTTCCTGCATTCGAGCTGGCGCGCGGCGAGCACCTATGTTTGGGCGAAGTTCCGGCAGCGGCCCGATACCTACTGTTATTTCGAACCGCTCAACGAACATCTATTCACTTTGACGGCGGAAGTTATCGACCGCTTCGTCCCCTGGTCCTTTGCCAATCACCCAGCGCTCGCAGCGCCCTATCTGGAGGAGTATCGTCCGCTGATCGCCCCGGTTGGCGGTATATCAGGTTTCCCCGCCCATCTTACCTTTGGGCGTTACTGCGCCGCGAGCGACGACTCTTTGCCGGAGTTAGAAGCCTATCTCGCCGATCTAGCGAAGCTTGCCGAGCGCCTCGGACGCCGTCCGGTCTACGGCTTCGTGCGCACCGATCTGCGCGTGGCGTGGTTCCGCGCGAAGATGCCCGGCGCGCATATCTTCATCCGCCGCGAGCCGCGCCGGCAGTTTCTGTCGATGTTGCGCCAAGCCGTGCAGGGCAATCCCTATTTCCTGCAACGCGGCACCGTCATTCTCCGTCACAATCTGGAAGCGCCCGCCTTCGCGCCGCTTCTTGCAGCCCTGAAGTTTCCGGCAGTCGAGTTGCCGCCTTTGCTCGATTCGTCCAGCCTGCGTGAGGCCTTTCGGGGCAAGCTCGTCGATGAGTCGCTCTTGCGCCAGCTTTACTTCATCTTCTATTTTCTGTGGCTCCGGGCGAGGCAACTCGGCGAGCCGCAATGCCATCTGGCGATCAACATCGACCGCCTCAGCCTCGACGATTCCTATCGCCGCGAGATCGAAAGCCGTCTCGGCGATCTGGTTGGCATGGCCATCTCATTCGCCGACTGCCGGGTCCAACGTTACGATGAGAATCTCGCTTGGTGCGACCGCCTCTTCGCGGCCCTCGAACGAGACATAGAAGCTCTTGCCGGCCCTGGCGCGCGATTGGAACACGGTCCCATCGGGCCGCTCGGCGCTGCCGCATGCCGCCAATGTGCGGCTCCCATTGACGCCAGCAAGCGCTAGAGCGAAACCAGCGTTGCTATAACCCGCCCGTGTAGGGCGGGCACTCTTGTCCGCCCATCCGAGCGAAGCTCGGATGGTGTCGTGGGCCACAGCAACTCTGGTTTCGCTCTAGTACCGTGACCGTGTGATGAGTTCCACAAGGAGCCGGTGCCCCAGAGCCTGCCCTGAGCTTGTCGAAGGGTTCGCGCCCGTTCTTTGGGCGCTAACCTGGGTGGATGTAAAGCGTACCAGCCTTCCCCCGTGTAACCCTGTGCCCCCCCGTGGTTAGCGCTTTTGACTTCCCCCCTAAGAAATTCAAATCGGCTCTGCTTTCCACGACCCCCGAAAACGCTGGAAAAGCTAAAAGCGAATAGCGAATAGCCAAAAGCGAAAAGCGCCCTTCAATTCCTGTCAACCCCCCATTTTCCCGCTCTTCCCCGTAACCCATTGCACAGCCACGGAAAATAATTCCCCCAAATCTGTCGGTGTACCCCCCTCCAATTGATACAATAAATTTAGAGATCAAAAAGGGTGCGGATTCTCTCCCGCACCCTTTTTCCGTGTGTGCCGAACATGTTCGACAGCTTGGGGGTGAAAGTCCCCTGCCCAACCTGGTGGAGGTGAAGGGCTAGCGAAGCGCAAGGGCGTCGTCGCGAGGCGGGGTTTGAAAGAAGCGTGGAT
>Ga0326727_10001964_pt1 | contig 73104 bp, 77 predicted proteins | sample MB2enrmetagenome_FD_207643 | JGI IMG/M metagenome (GOLD analysis project Ga0326727, IMG submission 207643) | Lab enriched peat soil microbial communities from McLean, Ithaca, NY, United States - MB29MY | ecosystem: Environmental > Terrestrial > Soil > Wetlands > Peat | place: USA: New York... | reverse complement strand
TCGACGCCGCCTTGGGATCGATTTGAAAAACGAAGACCATGGCAATGGCTCGACCCGCTTGGCATTAACACCGGAAGGAAGGGCAAGGCGGCGTCGAGCCGCCGCAGTCCAAGGCGCTTCGCGCATTTTCGTCAACCGCAACGTGCTACAATACGCGCAATTCTGATTCCTGCATTCGGGAGGCGGCGATGAGGCATTGGCCCGTTGCTACCACGTTGATGCTCATGCTCACCCTAATTCCAACCTTGCCCGCGCGAGCGCAACAAAAGCCCTTCACTCAAGACCAGGTGCAAACGGGTAGCCACAGTCAGCGAATTTCTGACTGTGGGCTTTTCTCTCGCTTGCGTCCCCAATTCGAAGGGCCTCGTCCTCACGGCAAGTTCACATTTCTCGCCAGGAAGAACCCGCGGTCAGGAAGGCGCTGACCGCGGCTACCAACTATGATGACGAGCCTACGGTCAATTCCCAAGACGAATTGGCCGTGGCCACTACCGCCAAATCAACTAACCCCTTGCGCTGCCTGCTTTACTTTATGCTATAATGTAAAGCGATGGCGGAAGCGACACTTTCAACCAAGAATCAGATTGTCATCCCACGGGAGGCTCGCGAGGCTTTGCAGTTAAGGCCCGGCGATAAGCTCTTGGTGGTGGTTTGTGGCAAGAGGGTCATTGTCCTGCAAAAGCCCAAATCCCATCATGCCGCAATTCGAGGGTTAGCTCGCGGCGCCTATCCCCGCGATTACCTTCAAAAGGAACGCCAGAGTTGGGAATAGACCGTCTCCGCACTTTTCTTCGGCATCACCACCGGCTCGCCCTGGATACAAACGTCTTCATTTATCAGTTAGAAGCGAACTCCCGATACCTTGCCCTCACGGATCACATTTTTTCCTGGCTCGAACGTCCCGGTTCCAAGGCGTTCACGTCAACCATCACCATGATGGAATTGCTGGTTTATCCTTATCGCGAGCTTGACGAAGAGCGGGTGGATGAGTTCTACGGGTTGCTCTCCACCTACCCCAACCTGGATTGGATTGCCCCAGACCTGGAAATTGCGGATCTGGCGGCGCGGATTCGTGCCCGACACCGCCTGCCATCTCCTGATGCTCTTCAGGCCGCGACCGCCGCACACGCCAAGGCGACCGGATTGATTACCAATGACCCGGTCTTTGAGCGGGTGGAAGCCTTTGAAACGCTGGTGTTGGACCAGGTCCTTTAAACATTCTGAGCAGTAGCCACCACGGTCACTGCTCTCGCGGCCGTGGGCTTTCGCTTCGATGACGAACCCACAGTCAATTCCCAAAACGAATTGGCCGTGGCCACCTCCGGGGTCACACAACCTCAGGCGCCGTACGAACTGTAATCTCGGCGCTCGCAGCTTCGCCCCTTGCAAAGGGAAATCTTGGTCGCGCAAGAAAGTGGTAAACTTGTTCCGTGCCGGCGCTTTTGCGGATTCGTGGTTACCGATTCTTCTTTTACAGTCTCGAGGGACGAGAGCCACCGCACATCCACGTTGCTCAAGCTGGCCGTTATGCGAAATTCTGGCTGGAGTCTGTTGCACTCGCGGACAACCGCGGTTTCCGCGGTCACGAATTGACGGAAATCCGGCAGCTCGTTGAGGAGAATCAAGAGTTCCTCCTGGAGAAGTGGCATGAGTACTTTGGTCGAGAGAGCTGAGGCGCTCGCCGTAAATGTGTCGTGTACCGACGACGATCTGAGCGTGGTCTTGTCCGACGGTCGGACGCTGGCGGTTCCCCTTGCCTGGTTCCCGCGGCTCGCGGGGGCGTCGGCAAAGCAAAGAGCCGGCTGGGAACTCATAGGTGGTGGCGTTGGTATTCACTGGGAGGCCGTCGACGAAGACATTTCGGTTGCCAGCTTGCTGCAACCGGAGAACTTCATGAGGCTGCCGGACAAGCCGCTGCAACCGACGAGCACCGCCCCGCGCCGCGCCAAGAAGGTCAAGCCTCTTCACGCGGCTCGCGGATGACGCGCGGTCCCGCTGCGGCTTTCCAGCGGGCAGCCGTTGTCAGTGCTCTCGTAACGGTGGGCTTTCCCCTCGATGACGAATCCACGGTCAATTCCCAAGGCGAATTGGCCGTGGCGACCTCAGGGTCACACAACCTCTTTGGGGCTCAAGAAATTGCATGGGGATAGTATCTAAACCCGGCCGTTGGCCTGGGTCAAAGGGCTCCAAACCGATCGGCGACTTACTCGCTGAAGCACTTTTTATCAATTTAGCCTTCAGAATGCCGACCCACGGCACCACGAATTGCTGATCAGCCACCGGATGATCAGCCGCCGGATTGACAGTGATGGGGAATTAAGTTAGCTTGAAAAGGCGTTCAAACCCACGACTCAGTCTGGTTACAGCGCTGGATTGACCCCTAGTTTTCCTGGCTGCTTGTAATAAGGGAGACTCTTTATCTGGGGGTGCATCCCGTGTGGACACTTACGGTTAGTTTTCTCACCCGAACCGAATGTCGTAACCAATGGGCCACCGTTTCCAGCTAAGATTCAACCCTGGCTTTTGGGGTCTGTTCCTGGTGGTGCTGATCTTCCCGCTGCCGGGACGCAGTACCGACGCCACCCTCCCGCCTCCCCGCGAATACAAACTCCGCTTTTATCACACGCACACCAACGAGCGGCTGGAGATCGTTTATCGCCGCGGCAATACATATTTACCGACAGCGCTGGCCCAGCTCGACTATTTTCTGCGCGACCACCGTACCGGGGATGTTCGTCACTTCGACCCGCGCTTGTTTGACCTGTTGTACGACCTCACCGACTCTCTGCACGATGCGGGCGGCGAGATCGACGTGATCTGTGGCTACCGCACACCGTGGAGCAACGAATTTCTCCGCACCCGCAGCGCCCATTCCGGGGTGGCCGAACACAGTCTCCACATGCAGGCCGAGGCCATCGACATTCGCTTGCCGGGCATCCCCACCTCCCAACTGCGCGATGCGGCACTCCGGCTGGGTCGCGGGGGCGTGGGATATTACTCCGCTTCTAACTTCGTGCACGTTGACGTGGGGCGGGTGCGGCGCTGGTAGCCGTTTTTCCCTGCGGGCGTGGATACCCCCTGGCCAGAGCCTTCTCCAAGTGAGCATCGTGCCCGTAGATATCCTGGAAGAATTTCACCTCTCCATCCGGCAGCACGACCGCCGTGGCGTAGATAATCACCACCGGGATTTGCTGTGCCAGATTGACCCGCTGTGAATCCGGGCCGCTGTTCATCGCCGCCACAATCTTGTCTTGGGTCCAGCCTCCGTTCCCCTGGAGGATCCATTCCGCCAGTCCCACAGGATCTTCCACGCGAATACAGCCATGGCTGAAGTCGCGCCGGCTTCGAGAGAACAACTCCGGCGCCGGGGTGCTGTGGAGGTAGACGTTGTGCTCGTTGGGAAACACGAACTTGACTAGGCCCAGCGAATTTTTGGGACCAGGCCTTTGCCGGACGCTGAGAGCGCCGGAGTTCAATTGCGCCAATTGGTCATCACTGACGGCCCCTGTGGATACCACGGTGCCGCGCCGGTCCACGACCTCGAACTGATTCTCCTTCAGGTAATCCGGATCTTTCTTGAGCTTGGGCACAATTTCACCGCGTTGAATGGCCAGAGGAACATTCCAGTACGGTCGAAATACCAGGAACGACATATCCTTCGCGAAGACCGGGGTGCGCGTTCGGTAGGAGCGGCCCACGACCACCCGCATGGTCAAATCGATGGTTTCCCACGGGCCGAAGACGCGCAAGACGAACTCCGGGATATTGACAAGGATGGGGGGAGGATTAAACACGCGGGGCGCCCATCGCCAGCGCTCCAAGGTGAGCTGCAATTGGCGGACGCGACCACTAAGCGGGGTGTTCAACTGCTCCAGAGTGTCTTTGCCAATCCGCCCATCCGCCTGCAGGCCGTGCCTCTCTTGAAAGTGCTTCATGGCGTCGACGAGGGGGCCCTGGTAGAGCGTCGAATCAGGCGCCACGGCGGCGTCGGGCGGGAGATCCCCCACCAGTTTCAACAGGCGGACTAAGCGCGGCACGCCCGGATAATCATCCCCTGGGTTAATCGTCTTCTTTTTTGCCGGCGGCAACTTCTCGCCATCATCCTGAGCGGCGAGCTGCATGTATTTGCGGAGCGCTTCCTCCGTACGCCGGTATAACACAGACGGCGGTTCAAGCTGGGACAGCACACCGGCAACGTCATTGGAATTGACGATTTGATCGCGGAGGAACTTCGGTATGTTGAATTTGCTGCGCGCGTCGTCGGCTCCCAGATGCACCGCCTGGGGTTTGACCCGCCCGAATTGCACTTCAGAGACGTAGCGCATCAGGGATACCGTCAGCGCCAGGTCGAAGCGCGCCGGCCCATCCTCAGGGGAATGTTGGTTCCCACCACGCAACGCCGCGATGCGATCCTGCCAGCGGGGACCATCGTAATCCTCAGCGTCGAGTCCGATTTGGTCCGCCTGTCGCAACGCGGTGATAACGGCCAGCGCCTGGCGGGTGGGACGTCCATCATTTAGCCAAGCAAGAGAGTAGTTGGAGGACTCATAGAAGCTTTTAACGTCATCGCGGTAGTCAGTAAAATTGGGCCAGCGCAACTCCTGGAGCGTTCCCGCTTCAATGAGAGTCCGCAACGCTGGCTGACCCGAAGAGGAGAGCTGCGGCGCGGAAGGCGACGCTGCCCGGGCAAGGGCTGGGGCGAACACGGAGAAGAAAACGAGCAGGAGCGAAAATTCGTTCAACCGGCGAACCAGAAGGGAAATTCTCATCTTGCGTATGCCTCGCGGGTGCCATCCAGAGCCACTGGGCAATCAGGAGATCGGGTCCACGGGTCATCGGGCCATGCTTCGAGAGGATGCGAGACTTGCGCGCGGACATCGCTGCACCCATCCATGACACATCTTAAGTACATCAATCTACGCTATGCACGTCAAGAGAAATCTACCAGAGTTAGAGGCTCCAAAATGCGCCGCCGAATATGTAGCGCCGGGCCCGCTCTGCCGCCTGGCGGTTTTTCCCACCGCGCCGTGATTTTTGCGGCGTGGCCCAAGGCATTGGGATTGTCTTGTTGGCGGCGCCGGGTTTGAAAGCGCATCTGGATTGTGCCAAACTCGTACCGTTCATTTTTTCGCGGCCCGGCCCGAATCGAGGACGACGGTTCGATGCGTCGGAAGCATCGTTTGGGAGCCTTCCTCGGTTGCAGGAGGGCTATCTCGAAGCAGCGCGTTTTGGATGAGGATGACATGGACCAATGGTTCTCCACAGAAGGATCCCCGTCTCCGTTAGGAGTGACTTGGATCGAGAAAGAGGAAGCGTTCAACTTTGCCCTTTATTCTAAGAACGCCACCGACGTTACGCTCCTTCTGTACTCGCCCCGCGAGTACTTTGAGCCGCTACACGAATACCGGTTCAATCCCCTTATCAATAAGTCCGGACGGGTATGGCACTGCCGACTGAAGGCCGCAGCACTCTCCGGAGCGCAATACTACGCTTACCGGGTAGCCGGCGCCAATGAGCCCGGAGCGGGTCACCGTTTCGACGATGCGAAGATACTCTTTGATCCTTACGCTGGAGCTTTGTTCCGCCCACCGCACTTCAGCCGTGAGGCGGCGCGGATTCCAGGGAGCAACGCCGGTCGAGCGCCCCTGGGAGTGATCGTCGCCGACCACGGGTTCGATTGGACCGGGGATCGACGGCCAGTCCATACCTCGGATACCGTCATCTACGAAATGCACATAAGAGGCTTCACGATGCGGGCGAACTCCGGTGTGCCCGCCGAACAAAGGGGGACTTATGCGGGACTGATCCAGAAGATCCCCTACCTGAAGGAGCTCGGAATTACGGCGATAGAGTTGCTCCCCGTATTCCAGCAGGATCCCCAGGAAGGCAGTTACTGGGGATATATGCCGCTGAGTTTCTTCTCTCCCCATCACGAATATGCGATTGCCCAATCCTCGGAAGGGGTGGTAAACGAATTCCGGGGCATGGTCAAGGCCCTGCACGCGGCGGAGATGGAAGTGATCCTCGACGCCGTCTATAACCACACGGCAGAAGGAGACCAGACGGGTCCCACTTACAGTTACCGGGGGATTGATAATGACACCTATTACCTGCTGGAGCCAGACGGAATCCACTATCGCAACGACACCGGTGCGGGAAACACACTGAATGTCGCGAACCGTTATGTCCGCAAGATGGTCATTGACAGCCTGAACTTCTGGGTGAGAGAAATGCACGTAGACGGATTCCGCTTTGACTTGGCCTCGATTTTCACCCGCAATGAAGACGGCTCCGTCAACCTCTACGATCCCCCGGTGATTGCGGAAATCGGCGACTCTCCGGGGATGGCCGCAAGGCGCCTGATTGCAGAAGCCTGGGATCTGGCCAGCTACGAGTTGGGGCGAAGCTTCCCGGGCCTCCCCTGGTTGCAGTGGAACGGCAAGTTCCGCGATGACTTGCGGGCCTTCGTCAAAGGCGACCCGGGAATGGTTCCCGCCGCCATGACCCGCATTTACGGCAGTAGCGACCTGTTTCCCGACGACATCATGAACGCCTACCACGCCTATCAGAGCGTGAACTTCCTCACCTGCCACGACGGCTTCTGCCTGTACGATCTCGTCTCCTACAACCAGAGGCACAACGAAGCGAACGGCCACTACAATGCCGACGGATCGGATTACAACCAAAGCTGGAATTGCGGTTGGGAGGGCGACGAAAACGTTCCGCCGGAAGTTATGGACCTCCGCAGGCGCCAGGTGAAGAACTTTTGCTGCCTCCTTTTTCTCTCCAACGGCACTCCCATGTTCTGTGCCGGGGATGAATTCATGAATACGCAGAAAGGCAACAATAATCCCTATAATCAGAATAACGAAACGACGTGGCTCGACTGGGACCTCCTCGGCAAAAACCACGACATCTTTCGCTTTTTCAAGAACATGATCGCCTTCCGCAAATCTCACCCCTCCCTCGGACGCAGCCGGTTCTGGCGCAACGACGTGCGCTGGTATGGAGTTGCCGAGGCGCCGGACCTCTCTTTTGACTCGCGCACGCTGGCCTGGTGTCTGCACGGCGCGTCCCAGAACGACAACGACATCTATGTGATGATCAACGCCTACTGGCAAGCCTTGACCTTCGTGGTCCAAGAGGGAGAGCCGCAAGGGTGGTTCCGCGTGGTCGACACCAGTCTTGCCACACCGGAAGACATCTGTGAGCCGGGGACGGAGCCAAGGCTCCAAAGCCTCGATTACCGTGTCGGACCGAGGTCCACGGTGGTGCTCATTCGTAGGTGACTTTCAGATACTCGTCGGAGCCGGGCGGAAAAAACGCGGCCCCTATCCGCGAAGGTTGGATCCCGAACCATACTGCCCCCAAAAGAGAGGGACCCGAGCGGCTACCCAGGATGGATTCAGGGAAGAACACCACACCGTGCCTCAGTCCGGCAGCCCCAAAACCTTCCATGCCGGATAACGAAGCAACTTGCCTTCGCAGACGTTGGCGATATAGCGTCCCTTGCAGCGGAACTGCATGATCCGCTTCCCCTCTTGCGCTAGGGCGGCCCATCGCGAACTCGTTGCCGGATTCTGTTCAATGCCGATGATTGGGAAATCGCCGTAAGGGAACGTTACGCTCCGGAGATTCTTTGCTCGAAACACGGTTACCGGGTAAGATTCCTGTCCCAGGTGAACTTCCTCCTGGCCCTCGGCCAGCGACTGTTGCCAGACCAAAATCAGTGTCTCTCCCAGCGTCATGAGTAAATCCTCGGTCCCTTTCAGCAGACCCGCAGCACCGCAGCGCCGTTTATGCGATCGTGTTTCAGCATCTGGAGGGCATCGTTGGCTTGGGCCAGGGGGAACTCCTGGGTCGTGGTGTGTAACGGGACAGACACCGTCAGATCCAGGAGGGAACGGCCATCCTCCCGCGTGTTGGCGGTGACACTCCGCAGGTCGCGCTCCAGAAAAAGATACTGCTGGTAGTCCATCGCGGGTATGGGCGTCATGTGGATGCCGGCCAGAGCCAGCGTGCCGCCTCGGTCCAGCGCCGCCAACGCCACCGGTACCAGTTCTCCCGCCGGCGCGAAGAGAATGCTGCTATTGAGTTTCACGGGGGGAGTGGAGGCCTCCGAGCCCACCCAGGTTGCTCCCATCCGACCTGCCAGCTCCTGGTGCCGCTCGTCTCGAGTGCAGACGTAGACCTTGCATCCCCAGTGCAGAGCTATTTGGATGACGATGTGGGCCGATGCTCCGAAACCGTAGAGACCCAGCGTTTCTCCTTTCTTTACGTTGCTGCGACGTAACGCGCGATAACCGATAATGCCCGCGCACAAGAAGGGGGCACACTCGCGGGAGGAAACGCCGGCGGGTAAGGGGTAGATGAAATCCTCCGGAGCGGTCATGAATTCCGCATAGCCGCCGTCGACATCGTAGCCGGTGAAGCGGGGCGCCACACAAAGGTTTTCATCGCCGCGGCGGCAGTAAGGGCACACCCCGCAGGAGGCGTGCAGCCAAGCCGCGCCTACCCGGTCACCGGCCCGAAAGCGACTCGCCCCCGGCCCCATCCGCTCCACATGACCCACCACTTCATGCCCCGGAACAATCCTTTCCTTATGCGGCGGCAAATCGCCTTCCACAACATGCAGGTCCGTGCGGCACACGCCACACACTTCGACCCGAATTAAAACCTCTCCTTTTCCCGGTTCGGGGATGGGCAGATCAACCAGTTCGAGAGGAGACGTTTCCACCGGAGCGCGCTTTCGTACTACCATCGCTCTCATAAAAGCTCCTTGGGCCACAAAATGTGGCCTCAGTCCGTGCAGGCTGGAATTCCTTGGATGGGTCACCGGACTACGTTCGGATAAAGTCTGGCTGTTACCAGAACCATTAGCACCAAGACAAATAGCAGTACCGTGAAGTCTTTACCCAGCCCGAATAGGGACTGCCCTCCTTGGACCATCAGGACGCGCAGGGCGTCAACCTGATAACTCAACGGGTTGATCTTAGCCAGGGCGCGCAGCCACGGCGGCATGATGCTGAGAGGATAAATTGCATTGCTGGTGAAAAAGAGTGGCATGGTGAGCACCTGACCGACGCCCATGAAGCGTTCCCGCGTCCTCACAATACAGGCCACCGCCAGCGAGAAGGTGGAAAACAATGCGGAGCCCAGGATGATGAATCCCGCCACTCCCAGGATCGGCCCTACCTGGAAGCGCAGAGGGATTCGGAGCGCGATGGCCAGCAGATAGATGATGAAACCTTGGGATAATCCCCGTACTCCCGCGGACAGGGCCTTGCCGAGGACTAACGCACTGCGGGGCGCTGGCGTCACCAGCAACTTCTGAAGAATGCCGAGGTCACGTTCCCAGATCACGCTGATGCCATAGAAGATGGCGATGAAGAGGACACTCTGGGCCAGAATTCCCGGCACCATAAACGTAAGATAGGTCTGGTTGCCGGTGGGGATGGCCTTTATCCGGCCCATGACTTGTCCGAATATCAACAGCCACAACGCCGGCTGGATCGCCCGGGTGAGGAGCTCCAGCGGGTCGCGCCTGAGTTTCCGAAGCTCCACATCCGCCAGCGCCAGCGTGTCGCGCAGGAAGGCCAGGATGGCAGGATCCTTAGCTGAGACGGCTGGCGGTGCGGCGCATCTGGGCGGTGTCGCGGTAGTTCCCTCCGTGCTCAATTGAACCTCCAGCGTAATGAATGAAGACATCGTCCAGACTCGCCTGCGGCCCCACCTGGGCCTTCAGGGTGGCGGGTGAGCCGATCGCCACCGCCCGGCTGAGGTTCATGATGGCGATCGTCTCGCAGAGCTCATCCGCCTCTTCCATGTCATGGGTCGTCATCAGGATGGTCGTTCCATACTGGTCGCGCAGCCCCCGAAGATGCGCCCACACCGCATGCCGCGCCACCGGGTCCAAGCCGACCGTCGGCTCGTCCAGAAAAAGAACGGCCGGCCGGTGCAGCATCGACTCGGCAATCTCCAGGCGCCTGATCATCCCACCGGAGTAGTTACGTACAATCATATGGGCAGATTCAGTCAGCGCCATGAACTCCAGGGCGTCGAGGATGCGTTGGCGGCGCCAGCGGTGCGGAATCCCATAGAGCCTGGCAAACAACAGCAGGTTCTCGTACCCGGTCAGTGCCCCGTCGGCCGAAAGCATCTGTGACACGTACCCGATGCTGCGCCGAACTTCGACGGGTTGGAGGACCGTATCAAACCCCGATACCTTTGCCGTGCCGGCGCTCGGGGGGAGTATCGTGGTCAGCATTTTGATGGTCGTGGTTTTTCCGGCGCCGTTGGGCCCCAACAGGCCGAAGATTGAGCCTCCAACTACGCTCAACGACAACTCGCTCACGGCAGTCACTGCCCCAAAGCGGCGAGTCAAACCGAGAGTTTCAACGGCTGGTGGCACGACCTTCCCTTCTTTTCGGCGGAGTTCGAAAAACCCGGTTTCTGCTCTGGCGCTGATGGGCTACCCAATGACGAGGGCATTCTGGCGCGCTCCCACTACATGAAATCAGGTCTGGACCGTGCCCACAGTACTCGTGCTTCCCGCCTTCAAGACATGAACTGCCAAGACCGGGCAGGGTCCCAACTGGATCACGCGATAGGTTGTCGAACCAAACACCGCCAAATCCAAGGCATTGCGCCCATTTACGGCCATGATCAGCAAATCGGCTTGTATCTCCAAGGCAAGTTGGATGATCTGTTCGTAAGCTCTGCCGATTCGCACCAGGGTTTTAATCTTGCCGGCTTTGACTCCCTCCGGTGGAATCAGCTTCTCGAGTTGCTTGGTCGCTGCCGCGATGGCTTCTTCTATGTCGGCCGAACTCGGGATGTCCTCTAACACGTGGAGCAGGGTGAGTTCGGCATCATACTCCGCTGCTGCCGAGAGCGCATAATCCAAAGCCCGATGGGATGGATCGGAAAAATCCGTGCAGAAAACAACCCTTCGCAACTCAACCGAACTCTGCGCGCCTTCCGGCGCGACAGCCTCGGGCCCCGGCTTCCGGACCACCAGCACAGGACATCGGGCTTTTCGCAACACCTTTTCCGCCACCGACCCCAGTGTAACACGGTCAAGTCCTTTCAGCCCGTGCGTCCCCAGGAGGATGAGGTCCACCATTTGCGCTTCCGCAAAGGAGAGGATCGAGTACATCGCATCACCTTCATGCACCAGGCACTCCGGCTGCACGCCATTCCTCGTATGCGACTTAGCGAACTTTTGCAGCTCCTCTCGAGCGTCGGCGCGAAGCTTCTGGTAGATCTCGTCGAAGTCGATCGCTGGGGAGTAATACGCATAGGGAGGAAAACCGAAATCAACGACGTGCTGAAGGAACAACTTGGCATGGTAATGCCGGGCCAGCGACTGCGCGTAGTCGTATGCTCTCACTGAAGATTCCGAGAAATCAACGGGGCAAAGAATTCGTTCAATCTGTAACATTTCAGCTCTCCTAGGCAGAAATTGCGTGCGCAGGATTCACCTCGCGCACGGACGCCGACATAGAGGATCTGCGGAACGCTGTGTCTACAACCCACCGCACCTCGTCGGTACGGTAAGGGAAGACAATAAAGTCAAACGCGCCACGATACATTACCTCCAGATATACGGCTGGATCATAGAGCAGCGAGCACACAATCACAGGGGCGATTAACTCCCCCGAACTGATGGTACGCGGAAGCTCCTCGAAACTGTCATGGGCAAACCCCGTGTCACAAAACACAACGTCGTCCGCTTCCGATGTCAGGATCGCTCTGACCTCGTCTATCGTCGAACAAGAAATCGGCTCCATGCCGCACAATTCGAGAACTTGCATTAAGGCCTCCCGGTTTTCGTGGTCGGCGATTGCCACTAAAGCTCTTCCGGCTCTCATCATTTCGCGCCCCCCGCCTATGCTTTCTTCGCCGCGTGATACTCATGGCGAATATGTTCGATATCGACAGTGGGCTTGGGGTATTTCATGTTGAGCGTCTCCAGGTGTTCGACAACGATCCGCGCCACGGCGAGGTTCCGGAACCACTTGTGATTGGCGGGGATGATGAACCAGGGTGCATCTTCAGTGCTGCACTGGGACAAAACGTCCTCATAAGCTGAAACGTAACTGTCCCAAAGGGGTCGCTCCTTGTAGTCGGCCTCGCTGATCTTCCACTGCTTGCTTGGGTCATCCAGCCGCTCCGCGAAGCGTTTCAATTGCTCGTCTTTGGAGATATGCAAGTAGAACTTGAGGATGTGGGTATCATGGTCGATGAGGCCCCGCTCAAAAGCGTTGATCAAGTCATAACGGCGGCTCCAGATCTCTTTCGGGACCAAATTGTGGACACGGACGATCAGCAGGTCCTCATAATAAGTGCGATTGAAGATCACAACTTCTCCTCTGGCAGGCGTGGCCCGGTGTGCCCGCCACAGGAAGTCGTGGGCCAGTTCCTCGGCCGTGGGTCGGCGGAACGCCGCCACCCGGCAGCCCTGAGGGTTCATGGCCCCCAAAACGTGGCTGATCGTCCCGTCCTTGCCTCCGGTATCCACAGCCTGAAGGCAGATCAGAAGCGAATGCTGTCGTTGCGCATAAAGCAGCACCTGGAGTTCTCGTAGCCGATTCAGGAATTGTGCGATATCTTCATCCGCCGCATCATGACTTTTGTAATCGTCCGTGAACTCAGGGTCGATATCCTTAAGCTTCACCCTGGAGCCAGGTTGCACTTTGAACTGCTGTAAATAATTCATTTTGCCCCTCCTCCAGCCCTTGATTGTCCCCGGCGCACATTAATTAGATTTCGCCTTACTCATGCTTTCTCTGCTTGATTTTGCACCCTTGAAGCGGTTTAGCGAGGTTCCATGAGCTCCGCTCCGGCACGGCAAAAATGTATCCAGAAGCGCAACAATCTCCTCTGCACTCAATGGTCCCTCGAGATAATCCAAGGCACCCGACTGCATGGCCTCCAGATAGCAGCCTTTGTTATAAGACCGCGCCAGCACCAATACCCGCAGTTCCACGTCGACTTCCATGGCGTGCGCGAGTACCTCCTGCCCTTCGAACCTGGCGCTGCCCTGGTCCAAAATTATCAAATCAAACGGCTCGCACCCAAGGCATTGCACTCCCTCAGCGAAGGACGAACTGGCTCGCACCTTGCAGCCCAGCTCTTGAAGAATGGCGTGGTAGTAAACGAGATCTCGTGGATCTTTGTTCACGAGAAGGACCCTGGCACGCTTTTCAAATAGCCCGTGCCCTGCCCATCCTCGGATGGGGGTTAATGATGCCATTTCGAACCTCGCAAAAGGTCAGCTTCAGACAGGCATAGTTCTCGGTGGAACTCGATGCCGCCCTGCCTGGGATTACATGAATCTTTCTTGCCTTAGGGGCGGCTGGATAACCGCCCCCACTCCTGGCAAGCCCATCTAACTGTGACTCACGTTGATCTTGATAGCTCCGGCCTCTACGGGTACTCAGATCATGGGAGTCCGACCGGATTCATTGCCCCCCCACCTCGCTCCGCCTACCAACGGGCTCTGGGCATTCTCGCTCCAGACCGGTCCAGCAGGACAAGGCCGCCTCGCTCTTCTCGATCACTCACCTTCACGGCAACGAGGTTGTCTCCGTTTTTGAATAGCGGGATGCCCCACCTCGCCGCGGCAAGTGAAGATCGCGGCAATAAACGACCTACCTGAAGTGCAGCCCTGTAGAGAATTTGAACCAAAGCTACGCATGCCCAACCCACCGCCAAGAGCGCAGCCACTACGCCAGCGACCAAAATCACGCAAGCAACGTATTCGCGCAAGATATACATTCAAGCTCCTCCACCCACATCCAGTGGTCCCACTTCGAGTTCATGAGGAAGCATTTGGATTGCCAGATTCGTATCGATGTTGAAGGTTGCCAGAAGCTGTTTGCACCAGCGAGGTTAGGCTGGAAAGGAGTAAATTGCGAGGCGAAGGGAAACCGTCGAAGGGACGGGGGGATGACCTCGTGCGGTCATGTGACGATACAGAGTCATGCGCCCCCCTCGCGCCGCTCGTAGACATGGACTGTCAGCGGCACATCCTGAAATTTAATCGCAAAGGGGGAGCCAATTAGGTGTGGTCCAGGTGGGGATAAGTTACCGCGGCGATGCCATCGTAGGGGATGAGAAGGCCCTGGCGATGTTCGACGATCATGAGGCTGACGCCATGAAGGTATGCAAGCTCGACGATCTCATTGACAATGTTCTCTGCTGGAACGAGTTTTGCGCCACAAAAAGGACAATCCGTTTGTTCCAGCGACAGGTAGTGGTGGGCTTTGCAGGCGTAACCTTTCTGCCGGAGGTTTTCTCCGATGACAAGCTCTCGAACCAGGAACGAATTGAAAACTTCAATCACATCCCGGAGGCCGAAAACCAGTTGTTCTCCCGGTTTGTAGTGGGCCAGATCTTCAATCGCCTTTGCCTCGCGCGCGGCCTTGTGGTCACGAAGCGCGGTTTCGATCAGTTCTTTGCGATCGCGAGGGTCGGCAGCCGGTGAGCCATAGATGCGGCTGATGATGTTTGCTCTCAGCGTTACATGCAAGAATTCTTCCAGCGACGACAAAACCTGGTTTTCTCCCATGAGGATCAAACCGGTGCAGGAGCGTTCCAGGAAAAGGCGATAAGCCCTGGTTGCCGTGGCCTTGAGATGCCATTGCAAATGGGTCAGCCGGCGCAGCTCGTTTCGCTTAAAGGGCGGCTCCCCTGTCTTCCGCGGCACAGGGGTCGTGATGCGGTCAGCCTCCAGATCCCCGAGATGATAGACCAGCAGATGACTTTCGCCGATGGAGACCTCCACGAACAGTATCTTTTCGTTTTCTTCGAGAATAGCTTCCAACGGAGCGATGTGAGGGTCGCGATCGATCACCATGGCGTCGATGGTCCATGCCGGCAGCCTGAAAACTCGATTCAACTGCCCACCGGACTTGAAGACGATGAGTGACCGGGGGCCGGCGGGGATAAAATACTCTGCGAGAAGTACCTCGATTCCCTTTAGATCATCGTTCAGGATCTCCTTTTGCGGCTTCGGGAGGGCCTCGATGAAATCTTTCTGCTCTTCGAGAGCGCGGGTCTTGAGCGAGTGGAAGAATCGAACCAGGGCCTTGCTTTGCGGCACGACCTTCTCCGGATCCATTCGTAGATAGAGGCTCGTAACCGGGCTGCTGTACTCGACTTCGGCCAGAGCCTTGATCACTTCCGCCGACGGCGGCTCGGGCCTGGCAAGTGCATCGATCAGGGATTGCGGCCGGAGCAGGTCGTTCTCCCGCTTCTTTCTGCTCTGGCGATGCACCGCTGCGATTTGCTCTTCGCGCTCCTCGCGAGTGTAACCGTTAGTCATGTTTTATCCTATCCGCCACCGGGTTATTCCTTTTCGTCGTCACAGCGACTTCGACCATCGACGGGCGCAGAAGGCGGCCCTTCAGCTTATATCCCGGCACTAATTCCTCCACGATTTCCTGATCGCGGCGCTGCGGGTCTTCTACGGTCCCCACCGCGTGGTGCAAGTGCGGATCAAATGTGTGGCCCACGGCCTCGATTGGTTCCAGCCCGTGCCGCTTCAGGACACCCAATAGTCCGTTGTAAATCAGCTTCAAACCATTGTAGAACTCGTCTGGGACACGCCTGTCGCGGTATTTTAACGCGCGCTCAAGGCCATCGAGCGAAGGCAAAAGAGCCCGGATCAGATCTGCGTTAGCATGTTCGCGAAATTCCTCCTTTTCGCGCTCCATTCGTTTGCGGGAGTTCTCGAGCTCAGCCTGCTTCCGCATCAACCGATCGTAAAGCCCCTTCTTTTCGGCCTGTAGCTTTTCGATCGTGGCCGTGAGTTCAGCAACATCGGCAATGGGCAACGGATCTGAGGCGGCCTGCGGAGCCACAGCCGGCACGGATACTGCACCCTTTTCATTATTCTTGGCTGATCCCGCCCCGGGTGCAACCTTGGCCGTAATTGATAATTCCTTTTCGTCTTCCATGTTCAACCGATACACCAGGAGCAGGCTTGGTTTATCCAGGTCGTTGCCACTCTGGGGGAGGTGCAGATCCTCGGCAGGTCGGACCTGTGTTACTCGCGCTTAAGCCGCCTCGCGTCGGATGCGCCTCAGTACGTGATTGCGATGAGGTCCTTTACTTCGTTGACCCCAGGCGCGGACCAGGCGGCACTCTCCGCCTCGTCCCGCTCCGCCCAAGAGCGGACACTGCCGCTCAGCGTCACCTTACCCCCGTCCGCCTGCACTTTGATCTGGTTCGCGTCAAGAATCGCGTTGCGCTTGAGTGCGGCTTCGATCTTTGCCTTCACATCGGCTGTTGTTACCGTCGGCTTGACGGTGATCAGGTTGGCTACTCCCTTTACTCCCAGCAGATAGTTCACCGCATCCCCAGCCGCCGACTTCTGGTATTGCCAGTCAACCCGGCCTTCCAGGGTCAGGAAGCCATTCTCCACGGTTGCCTTAATCCCGTCGGGTACTGAGACATTCCACTCCAAAGCGTTCTCTGCGGCCCGGGCGATGTCCGCGTCGGTCCGCTCGCTGGAGCCGGGAAGCTCGACTTTGAGCTCGAAGGCCAGCGCTTTAACACCAGGCAGCCGTTTCACCGCCTTCTCGGCGGCCCACTTCTCTGCGAAGCTATCCACGGTTCCCTCAAGCGTGACCACCCCGTCCTTCACCGTGACCCCGATATGGGTGGCGTTCACCCCCGGCTCCCACCGGAGTTCATCGAGAACATCAATTTGTAATTCCCTGTCACTTTTCATAACGCTTCTCCTTTCCTTGTACAAGCACACCGCGCTAGACGATCTCACTTGACCCAACCCTGCGGACTGCGCTTGACCTCCTCAATGACCCGTTTCATCAGAGGTGAATTCGCTATGAAATCAGCGCCTCTTTGGTCCATCTTCGCCAGAAGATCTTTACCTGAAGCGTCTACAAAACTTACGTCAATCAAATCGACTAAAACGGCTTCGGTGGCATGCCCGGAACGCCAAACGTCCTTCAACTCTTCCACCCATGGCCCGGCCAGTTTGCCTTCCAACTTCAGAGTTACCGGACCAGAACCCTTTTGGATGGTGATTCTGAGCAACCTCGTCGCTCCTCCGTCAGCAACGAGATAGCATCCGCGTTGCCATATTTCGGAGCATGGCAGAAGGTGCGCAATCCCCAAGGAACACGGAGGTTAGGGTGGGAATGAGTCCGGCTGATCGGCATCAGTTGCTTTCATCTGACGCCTTGCGGTCACATCATCCGGTCAGATGACCATACACGGTCACCTTTCCTGTGCACCATCGAGAGCGGGCGCGCTTCCGCCACGCAGTGCATCATCTCTTGCTGAAATGGCGGTGAATGTCGGGCCAGAATTCATTAAAGACGATAGAAATCGTGTCGTAGCCGACTTGCGTGCCCCAGACACTCAGTGAATTTCGCACCGTACGTTGGTCGCTGGGATGATAGCTGTAATTGGAAATGCCGGCGGAAAGAGCACTACCGACAATTTCGGAAGCGTTGAACTGAATTCTTCCCGAATCGGCGCGGGCAATGAAAATGTAGCTGATGGCATAACGGGTGCGGCGCCAAAAGCCTCCCTTGCCGAGCTGATAATAGCGAGGATCCTGCCGCAGGATTGAAGGGAGGATGGCGCCGGTCATGAAGCCTTCGATGGTGCCGTCGGCGAAGGCCGCGCCGTAGCGCTTGCCGTAGCCTGCGCCGCCCCGGCCGTAACCCGGCTCGCTATTTTCCGTTAGGCTGATGCCGGCAAGCATGCCGTACACGGGGTATTCGATGTAATCGAAGGAGCTGCGCGCGCAGACTTTGAATTTGGCGCCGGTGCTGAGTGGAGGAAGGCTCTGGACGTTTTCGATAAGGTAAAAATCGGGAAGAACCCAGAAGAGCCGCTCGTTGGACGTTCCGGTCTGCCGTTCACGAGCCGTCGGGTCTGGCGCCTTCGGCTTTTTCTTCGGATCAGCGGAGGACGGCGGTGACGAGGGTGAGAATTGCTGCCCCTGCGCTTCGGGAGGTGCAACGGACGCTGATGGTTGCTGCGCCCGCACCGAAGGAACGGGGAAAACCAGAGCGGCGAGAATCACTGTCTGGGGAAGGAGCACGAGGCGAAGGCATCGATGAATCTTCATTAGCCAAATCCCAGACAAGGCTGAGTTCCATCTCACGTACCAAACACGCCAGGAAACACCACCGCGTCATAGCTTCCTGAGCGCCGCCATTGCACCCTTCAGCGACTGGCGGGCGCGAAAGAAGTTTTCCCACGGGTCCGAGCCTTCAAGGCGTTTGCGGAAGTTGCCCATGTTGAAATCGGAAGGGATCAGCGTAAGTTTGACCTCCGACCATTCCAAGGGGGTCGAAATGGGCGCTTTCTCGCGTCGCCGGACGGAGTAAGGCGCCACCACGGTTTGACCAAAACCATTTCGAAAGGGATCCAGGTAGACACGATCGCGCCGCGCCGCGATCGAATGCTCGACAGTCATTTCATCCGGATGCGCAGCCGCCACGCGCGCCACAAACGCCTCGGCGAAGGCGAGAACTTCGTCCGCATCCGGCCCCGTACGGATCGGCACCAGGACGTGCAGGCCCCGGCTACCCGTAGTCTTGGCGAACGACACCAGCTTCAAAGCGTCCAGGGCGGCTTTGACATACAATCCTGCACGAGCGGCATCGGCAAACATTCCGGACTCGGGATCAATATCAACACACATCCAGTCCGGCTGCCGGGGCGCACTCGCGCGGCTCGCCATGACGTGCACGGCAATGCAACCCAGGTTGGCAAGCGCAAGTTGCGTGGTTAAGGAGCCGCCCACCACATAATCAGTGAACTCGCCGGCGTTGGCTTCATGCGCGATCCGTTTGGTGGGCGTTCCGGAAGGCATGCCCTTGGGTAGCTGTTTTTGAAAGAAGCACTCGCCGCGCATTCCATCGGGGCAGCGCTCAAGAGTCAGGATGCGATCCTTCACGTAGGGTGAGAGTTTGGGGAAGATCGCGTTGTAATACTCGACCAGGTCCAGCTTCGTGTAGCCCTCCTCAGACCAGAAGACCTTGTCCGGATGCGACACTGCGATGGGCAACTGACCCGAGGCCGTATGGTCACGTCTTGCGCTTGTCATCCCGTCTCTCCTGGGAAAAAACATTCTTTCGCACTCTTATCGTCGCGCAGCCCCAAAAAGACCGGCTGCCGCAACTTTTTATCAGCCGTCAACTCCTCATAAGCGATCTGCGCCACGAGCTGTGGGGCGAGATACGTCACTCCCTTCTCCGGCGGTGGATCGACGAGAGAGGGCTGTTTTCGGACCAAAGGTTGGAACACTTGAAAAAGCGAGGCGAGCAACTTTCTATCAAACCCCGTGCCCACCTTGCCTACATAGTGCAACTGTCCTTGATGATATGCGCCGAGCAAAAGAGCGCCGAAATGCGTACGTGAGCCCGCCGGACTGGTATAGCCCGCGATGACAAACTCATCCTCCTGATGGACCTTGCATTTCAGCCACTTCCTGGAGCGCCCTTCGATGTAGGGCGACGTGACGTCCTTGGCGACCATTCCCTCGTAACCCTTCGTTTTCGCCACCCGGAAGGCCTCCAGCCCGTTTGGGTTCAAACGGTGAGACGGGAAAAGACGTTCGCTTCCCCGAATTGCCGCCTCCATGGGGCCGCGCCGCGCGGAAAGTGGCTCCGCACGCAGGTCACGCCCCTCTTGGTAAAGGCAATCGAAAACCGCGTAGAGCGGCGGAACCTTGCCTTCCTGGAGAAGCTGGAAGCGGGAGACCCGGCGGCTATCAAAGGCAACTACCTCGCCGTCGAGGAGCAGGGTGCGATAGGGAAGCTTGGCGACGGCGGCCGCGATGTTCGGGTACGTCTGGGTGCGGTCCTTGCCGTTTCTGGACAGAAGGCTAACGCTGGCCCCTTCCTTATAGGCGAGAATCCGAAAGCCGTCGTATTTCTCTTCGTAGACCCAACCCGGTTTCTCGAAGGGCTGGCTGATGAGCGTCGCCAGCATGGGCTGAACGCGAAATGGGATCCTGTCCGTCATAGCGACCGCCTCCGCCCGATGCGTCCTGGCGCCGGCTTCGCGCTCGTTGCACGTCGCGCTTTGCCGTCCAGATCGCCCATCGAAGCCCTTTCGATGTCGCCACCTTCGTCCCGCGCGATCTCCGCAAGAAGACGCTGGCTCGCTACGGAGCGCGGCTCTTCCTGCGTTACGTCCTTCGTGGATGCGTACTGATCCCGATGCTTGATCAGGAGCCAAGTGGATCGAGCGGGATTGCTCCCAAAGCCCCGGGTGCGAACCAAGACCCACGAGCCTTGGAGTTTCTTGCCCAGAAGCGTGAACTTGATCTCTCCCGCTTGCATTGAAGCGTCAACATCAGCGCTTTCCGGTTGCCAGGTTCCTTTATCCCAGAGCATCACCGTTCCCGCGCCATATTGACCCGCGGGAATCACTCCCTCGAAATCGGCATATTCCTCCGGGTGATCCTCCGTCTGCATCGCCAGGCGCTTCACCGCCGGATCGAGCGAGGGGCCCTTGGGCACAGCCCAAGAGAGCAGCACGCCGCGCCATTCCAGGCGAAGATCGTAGTGCAAGTGCGTGGCCATGTGCTTCTGCACTGTGTAAATAAGCGATCCATTCCCCTTTTTCTCAGCACTGGTTGCACCCTGTGGCTCCGGTGTCGCAGCGAAGTTGCGCTTCTTGCGGTATTCATTGAGCTTCATATACACCTCAAACCCGGGTCCCTCACGACAAGGCACGATTCGAATTTAGTGTAGGGGCGGTTCGCGAACCCGCCCCTACTCATCCGGGTCTTAGTAGCTGACGCAAGGAGTGCCGCCGCTCAGGAACTCAATGAGCTTATCGCCTCCCATGATCGTCGCTCCCGCAACCAGATTATTCTCCGCCAAACCGCGGTTCTTAGCACAGACCGTGCACACGTAGATTTTGCCGCCCGCCTTGGCGAACTTGTCCATAAGCTCCTTCAGCGGAGGAAATCCCTGTTCGTTGATGCTGTCCGCGTAGCCTTTCTGGGAAAGTCGAACCCCTTCGCTGCTGAGAAACACCATCGTATCCTTACCGGACGCAACGGCAGCGTTGCCCATGGCGAAGCCGATTGTAGCCTTATCGCAATTGTCCTTAGCACAAGTAATGCTGACGCAAAATTTGTCTGACATAATCCCTCCTTTGAAATTGGCAATCATTTACATTAGCTGGGTTTTGTCGGTACTTGGGCGCCTTCCTTGCGCGCTTCCGAAAGGCCTATAGCGATGGCTTGCTTTCGAGACGTAACGAGCCCGCCTTTTCCGCCTTTGCCGGAATAAAGCATGCCGAGCTTGGCTCGATGCAGGGCGCTTTCAACGCTCTCGCTCGCCGCTTCATCATATTGCCTTTCTGAGCCTTTTTTCTTTGACATTGAAAGCCTCCTGCTAGTTAGATTGCGAATCCCGTTACAGATATGGTCATCCCAAAAGAGAAGACAGAACCTTTTGGACCGCAAGAATGTCCTGCTCAGTTCGGTATCGTCGTCGCGGCCAAAAAAAACCTCGCAAACCGTCTCCCTTACGTCGAGGCACGACGTGCATGTGAATATGAGGCACGCTTTGGCTCACCGTATTGTTGATGGCCATAAACGTCCCCTCGGCTCTCATCCCGCTTTGCACTGCCTCGGCCAAATGTTGCGCGTTCAAGAAGAGCGGACCGATAAGGTCGCGAGGAAGATCCAGAAAAGTCTGGTAATGATCCCGTGTGATCAGCAGGCAATGCCCCTCGAAAAGCGGTTTCTCATCTAGAAATGAAACGGAGATGGAGTCTTCGAACACAATTGCTGCTTTAACGTTACCAGTGGCGATTTCGCAAAATCTGCATGACCCAGGTTCGCCTGGGGAGCCATGATGTGAAGGTTTCTTCATTCTCGCAACCCGAGTTCCTGTCTCTGACAGAACCGCCGGTGCTGGCATGTCATTTCTTCTTAAGTGGGCTGGATTGCTGGTGCGAAGCTTCGCGCTTATCCAGGAGGGTTCTTCCGCCCTCACACGCTCAGAACCGGAATCGGCACCGCGCAAATGATTCCGTAACCGTGGGTCCGCAGGTGACCGCCATAAGGGTAGCACCCGGTAACGAGCAAATCCGCCTTGGTCTGCTTCGCAGCTTCGCTCAGCACCTTGGGCACATCCCCACTGCCGATGAATACCTCTGCCTTGATGCCCTTTTCTTGCTGGAGCTTTGCCATCTGCTCGGAAGCGTTGCCGACGAGCTCCTCTTTCCACTTTTGATTGACGTAGCTGCCGCCGGGTCCCCAAAACTCCACGCTGGCAGTGACGTTCGCGAGGGTAAGATGAGCACCAAATTCGGCGGCCATTTCGGCGGCCCAAGACACCGTTATGTCGGCACGGGGGCCGAATTCGACCGCGCCCAGGACGTTGTGAATCGCAAACTTCTGCCCTGGCGATTCTTGCTCGTGCGCACCGGTCCAAACCGGGCATTCGGCCCCGTGTAACACTTTTGCGGTCACTGAGCCCAGCAGAAACTGGTAGAAGGTAAAGCTATATGACGGCATCATGATCAGGTCGGCTTTTTCGTCCTGCGCCGTTTGCACGATGGCCCCCGCCACGTCGCCCTCGACCAACTTGCGCCGAATGGTGAGGCCCTCCAGCTCCGGCGCTAGAGACATGTCATGCTGATTCTGGGCCTGTCGGATGATCGCCGCGAGCAAGTCCCAGCGAGCCAGTTCGCGGCTGTCCTCCGGCACGCCGGCGGCATGGCTCCGTTCGGTGATAACGTGCAGTATCAATATCTCAGAATTGAAATGGTGCGCCAAGGTGGCTGCCTGATGCGCCAAACTGAATGAAGCAACCGGGAAATCAACCGGCAATAGAATTTTCCTAATATTCAACATTGTGCCAATCCCCTGCCATCTTCCTTTGCCTGAATTTCCGAGTTTGCGATCGAAGCAATTCGTCAGCGATACGCCCCTCATATGGCTCCGTCTGAAGGTCATACAAGGGAATTTCTCTATGTTTAAAGGACGAGGCCAAAGCCTTTTCCGCCGCAGCCCAATCAACTTCAGGCGAGCCAAACGGGCGACCCCGGCGTTCCCAATACATGTAGGCCACCCTTTCCGTAAGATGATGTAAGTCCCCGGCAAAGAAATCAATCATGGTATTTGCCTCCTTCCACTCTGCGTCTTAGGTGGTACCCTCTACCCAGTGATGAACCCGAGGCCGGGTACCTGCAGGTCACTTCTTCTCTAGCATGCTCATAACAAACAGGAGCACGGAAACCATCACAATAGTCGGGCCCACCATCGACGTCTCGAAAATCAGGGTGCTGACTAAAAACCCTGCCGCGACCGAGACCAAGCTCGCCGCAGACGCAAGAACCACAAATGGGGCCATTTTGCCCGTAAGCTGGCGCGCCGTTGCGGCCGGAATGATGATCAAAGCACTTGAGAGTAATGCTCCCATAAAACGCAGGCCGACCAGTACTGTGAGGCTGAACACAAGCAGGAACCCGAGGTCCAGGCGCGCAACGTTCACTCCGGTCGCAGCCGCCAGTTCGGGAGAGAAAAGATCCAGGATCAATCGATTCTTCATGCCAACGAGGAAGACAACAATCAGAATGACGGCAGCCGTCCCGAGAAGGAAACCGACCAGTGATAGCGTCTGGAAATTGCCAAAGAGGGCATCCAGTAGATCATCTTGCGGTGTGACGAGCGCGCCGATTCCGAGACATGCGGCGAATACCACGCCGATCGAAGCGTCTGTCGCCAGTCCCGTCTTCTTTTGAAGCTGCCAGACGAGCAGCGTTCCCAGGAATAGAGTCGCTCCCCCGCCGACCAGTGGGTTGCCCTTGAGAAGAAAGGCTAATCCGAGCCCGGGAAGCGCCAGATGCGACATGACGTCACTGGCGAGCACCATGCGCTTCATCAAGGCAACAGACCCCACCAGCCCAGCCGCAATGGCAAAAAGCCCGGCAAGCAGTATCGCGTAAATGTGACCTGCGTCCATGCTAGATGACCCCTCTTCTTCTTTCCGCGAGCGAACCGCGCATGCTTCGTTCAAAGTTCCTGGACGTGACGATAGTACTTGGGCGGAGCCCCGTACAGTTCCTCGAGCGTCTCAGGCGTCATGATTTCCTTGGGTGGTCCCATGCAGACCTTGGCCTTGCTCAAACACAAGACCCGGCTCGCATAGCGGTACACCACGCTCAGGTCGTGCGATACCAAAATAAGGGTAATTCCTCTCTGCGTTTGCAACTGATGAACCAATTCATAGATGCGCTCTTCGGTGAGTTCGTCGAGACTCGCCGTCGGTTCGTCGAAAAGGAGCACGTTGGGACGCCCAAGCAGTGCGAAGGCAATCAAAACTTTCTGAAACTGGCCCCCCGAGAGAGTTCCTATTCCCGCGCTGAGAAACTCTGGCGATAGACTCAATTCGGAAGAAACCTGGACCATCTCCTGATCGGCAAGGTGCAGCACATGGGCCTTCGCTGCCAATAACTCTCTGACTTTTAGGGGAAGCTGCCGGTCCGCTGCGACACTCTGGGGAACATACCCAAGCCGCGCCCCCTGGCTCCAGTGGATTTCTCCCTGGTACGGGATCAGGTGCTGCAAGGCCTTGAGCAAGACGGTCTTCCCAGCCCCATTCGGTCCAATGATCGCAAGACAGTCCCCCGAATGCACTTCGAAACTCAACTGCCGAAGAACGACACGATTCCCGAAAGCAACTCCGAGATTTCGAACCGAAAGTAATGTGTCTGCCATGTTTCGTTTCTACGTTCGATCGCCTTTGACGACGGCATCAAGACAATCGTCCCGATGATAGGTGAAGCAATCCGAACGCCAATGGTATGCCTTTCAAAACACACGGGTTGGCGCATCACAGAGGCTTACCTTCTTCGCGAATTCGCGAAGTTCGTGAAAGCCCATATTGGATTCTTGAATTTCTCGGTATGGCGACAACCTGATATGCCGGTCAGGGCGACCCACCAAAGGCCAGCTTCGAATTGCGGGCTCAAAGGGCGGGCCTGACTCTTGAGTTGAATGCCTGTCAAGGGCTCGGCGGGGTCCGCACCATCAACACCGAGCACCAGGCACGCCCGGCACAGATTCGACGGCCTTGGAGATCGTTCGCGCCGTCCCCGCCCTCCCCTCGATCATCCCTTTCGGTGTTTGAAGAATTCGACTTCGCGGAGGCGCTTCTTCGCCTCTTCGATCGTTTTGTATGGGCCGCCGAGATTCTTCCCCTTGCTCGAAACTACCTGGTACCCCTCCGGAACTTTGACGATCATGATCCGCCCCCTCCTTTTCTCGTACAATAGGACTATCTGCTATTCACCACAAATCCCGTTTTCCTCCCTTACGCGGGTGCTTGCGGGCACGATGTTGACCTGAACCCCCCATAGGTCAGATAGACGCCTAAAATGAGACAAATCGCGACGTACAGGTAGAAAAGCTGTGCGTAGTGAAGCCCACCAAGGAAAAGTCCCGCTGCCGCCTCCGGCGACAGGAACAAAAAGAGCGCGCCTTTGATCAGCGTCAACCAACCGACGAGGGTGACGATGACCGGCAGTGCGCCGCCGCACCAGACGTTGTGGACCAGAACCAACGCCAGGCCAACGGCCAGTGCGATCAGACCGACGATGAACAGCATCGGCGCGTTGTGAAGTATCACCGTCGCCATTTCCACAGTCGCGCGCTTGTGTGTGAACATAGATAGCGAGACGAGAATGCAGTAGAGTCCGATTAACTTGCTAAGAAACGTTGTACACTGTGACATAGTGTCCTCCCCCTCTTCCTTAGACAGTACCTGGAATTGGAAGGCTTGCAGCTCGTCTTAGTAAATCGCGCACCTCTTCATCACTTGTTTGTGAAAACTCCCTGTACCATTGGCCAACTGACCGAAATGGCTCCGGGGTAACCGCACAAATGACCTGATCGACTTCCGATTCGAACTCCGCGCAAGTCGTGGGGGCAGCCACTGGCACGGCGACCACGATTTGGGCCGGCCTCTTCCTGTTAAGCGCCAGCACCGCAGCACGCATCGAGGAACCCGTTGCCAATCCGTCGTCAACCAGAATTACTGTGCGGCCTTGCACATCGACAGGAGGCCGGCCTTCACGGTAGTCACGTTCCCGGCGCTCCAGTTCGCGCTCTTCCTCTGCGGTCACCCTGTCGATTACTTCATCGGGAATGCCGAGGGTTCGAACGACATCTTCGTTCAATACACGTATTCCACCCGACGCGATTGCCCCCATCGCCAACTCCTCGTATCCCGGCACCCCCAGTTTGCGCACCGCCAAAACATCCAGGGGAACATCCAACGCTTTGGCCACTTCGAATCCAACCGGCACGCCACCGCGCGGCAGTGCCAGCACGACCGTCTCAGACCGATTCGCAAAGGCACGCAGCTTGGAGGCCAATACTCGTCCAGCGTCGAAGCGATCCTGAAATTGCATGAGAAAACCTTGTTCTCCAGTCATCTAGCCACCACCACTAAGGCCGCGTATTCGAAAATGAGGTACATAAAACCATCCTCTGCGGCTCTGTTCGGGCGCAGTGCCAACTTTGCCTCAGTAGGTGACCGCGATGACGTCCTTCACTTCACTGACCCCGGGCGCCGACCAGGCAGCGGCCTCCGCCTCGTCCCTTTCCGCCCAGGAGCTGACACATCCGCTCAAGGTCACCTTACCCCCGTCGGCTTGCACATGGATCTGCTCCGCGTCCAATATGGCATTCCGCTTGAGCGCCGCTTCGATCTTGGCCTTGACATCAATTGGCGCCACGTTCGGCTTGACGGTGATCTCGTTGGCTACTCCCTTGACTCCCGTCAGATTTAGCACTGCCTTCTTCGCGGCCGACCTCTGATATTCCCAGTCAACCTCGCCTTCCAGAGTCAGGAAGCCTTTCTCCACCGTCACCTTAATCCGATCCTGGGGCGCCAAAATATCCCACCTCAATGCGCTCTCTGCGGCCTCGGCGATGTCTGCGTCGGTCTGCTCACCGGAGCCGGGAAGCTTGACTTCCAGCTCGAGTGCCAACGCCTTCACACCGGAGACGCGCTTGGCCGCACGCTCTGCGGCCCATTTCTCCGGATAGCTATCCACCACGCCTTCGAGCGTCACTACACCATCCTTGACAATGACACCGATGTTCGTCGAGTGGACAGCCGGTTCCCACTTAAGTTCGTCGAAAACATCTCTTTGCAAATCCAAATCGTTTTTCATTTTGATTCTCTCCTTTTGTCAGCCAGTCCGACGGTGTCGGATCGCACGCAATTCATCTGCAGCCCGCACGCAGGACTGGGGAAACATTATCCGTGAGCAATTGAACTTCTCCATCGAGGAGCGCGACGGCTCACGATCGACCCCTCCCATTTCACTAAGGTGATTGCAATCTTGCTGCCAGATCACTCGAGTTATAAAAACGCCCGAAGCCCCTTACCAGCATTGACCTTGGGCAGATATGGATTTTGCCTGATCTTACTTTGAAGGCTTGAGGTGACCGGATGCGGTCACGAAACCAAGGTAAGTGGTCATATACGGTCCCAAATCATCGTGGACGCAGTTACAAATCCTTTCGAAGTATGCCCAGGCGACGCATCATGCCGTTCAACGTAGTTCTTTTGACTCCGAGACGGGTGGCTGCGCCATGAGGACCCCCAATCACCCCTCCCGCCTCCCGAAGCACACGGATAATGTGCTCCCGTTCGGCCACTTCCAAAGAGGTTTCGCGCGTCGTCTTCACCTCTTCTCTCGGGGCCTTGAGCTCGCTCAAAGGAGCATGGAGGATCGGCCCTTGGGAAAGTATGACAGCCCTTTCGATAAAGTTCTCCAGTTCGCGAATGTTTCCTGGCCAACGCCAGCGTGTCAGGGCCTCCATGGTTTCGGCCGGAATGGTCTGAATTCGCTTATTCATCCGCGGGGCGTATTTCTGGACAAAGTAACTCGCCAACGCGGGAATATCCTCGGGGCGCTCTCGCAAGGGTGGCAGGACGACCGGAAAGACGTTCAGCCGGTAGTAAAGGTCGCTACGAAACCGCTCCTCAGCGACCATTTGGCCGAGGTCACGGTTTGTAGCCGCAATCAACCGCACATCAATGGAGACGGTCCGCGTGCCCCCCAATCTTTCGAATTCCTTCTCCTGCAAGAGCCGGAGGAGTTTGGGTTGGAGTTCCAGCGGGATGTCGCCAACTTCGTCCAAGAACAAGGTTCCCTGATGTGCTAATTCCGCGCGGCCGACCTTCTGCGCGATGGCGCCGGTGAAGGCGCCTTTTTCGTGGCCGAAAAGTTCGCTTTCCAGCAGGCCGGTGGGGATCGCCGCACAATTCAGCTTCACAAACGTGTGCTCGCGGCGGGCGCTCATGTTGTGGATGGCGCGAGCGACCAGTTCCTTTCCCGTTCCGGTTTCCCCCAAGATCAGCACCGTCGCATCCGTGGGCGCTACGGTTTCGGCCTGCTTCAAGACGCGTTTCAAAGCCAGATTCTCGCCTATAATCTCTTCAAAGTTGTATGCGGTTTGAAGTTCCTCTTCGAGATAAAGCTTCTCTTCCGCCAGCCTGTCCTTCAATGCCGTTATATTCCGAACTGTCAGGGCGTTATCGATAGCAATGGCTATCTGGTTTGCTACCTCTTTTAAGAGATAAACGTCACTCTCCGCAAAAGCATCCTCGCGGCGGACTCCGACACTCAAGGTCCCGAGCACACGGTCGCGGGCGATCAGCGGTAACCAGCACGCTGATCTCAAGCCCAGTCCATTCAAACGTCGCCTGACCTCGGGATGATAGCCATCGAGCTCCAATCGGTTCCGCACCAATACTTCACGGTTGCTGAATGCCCAGCCGGACGACGAACTATCCACCGTCAGATGCATGCCTGCAGGTATCAGTTCCTCCGTGTACGGATCGTCGAGGCTCTGTCTTCGCAACTCTCCGCTCTTCTCGTCGTAAAGCTCAAGACTGGCGTAGTCATGAGGCATGATCCGACGTATGCTGGCGGAAATCGCGGAAAGGAGCCTGCGGATGTCGAGATTCGAGACAAGCACCTTCGTAATTTCAGACAGCAGCGACTCCTCCACCCGCCGGTGCTCAGTCAGATCGCGCGTGACCTTGGCAAAGCCGCGCAACCCGCCCGCCACGTCCCGCAGGGCTACAATAATCACAGAGGCCCAGAACCGGGACCCATCCTTCCGCACGCGCCAGCCCTGGTCTTCAAGGCGGCCTTGTGCCGCCGCCATCGTCAACTCCCGCTCGGGCTTGCCGCGTTCGATATCTTCATCGCTATAGAAACAAGAAAAATGCCGGCCAATGATTTCTTCAGCCCGGTAACCCTTGATCCGTTCCGCACCTGGATTCCAACTGGCCACCCGCCCGTCGGGGCCCAACATAATAATGGCGTAGTCCTTGACGGCGTCGACCAGCAGACCGAAGATATCCGCCCTTTGTTGAAATACCTCCTCCGCCTGCTTGAGCTCAATGCTGTCGTGGGGGGATGACAAATGACCTCCAGGTAAAAGGTTGCGCGTATCTCCGTGGATCAGCCAGGTCGATTGGGTGGGTCCCATGAGTTCAACCTATTGGTGCTCTGATTGGCGTGCTTTGGCTTCTTCACGTTGCCCTTTGGGTCGGTACCATTTGAAGTAGACCAGGGCGCCGATGCCGGCCGCCACTGCCAGGGCGATCAGGAGATACAGCATCAGCCGGTAATGCCGCGAGAAGAAGTCGATCATTTGCTGGCCATAGATCCCGCCCAAGAAGGCCTCGGCAAAAAAACGCACGGCACGCCCCCCCGTCAGCGCGGAGGAGAACTTTTTGCGCGGATAGTGCATGACCCCGGCGGCCATCAGGACAGAAGTAAAAGGGAAGGGTGGCGGCAGGATAGCGCCCGCGAATACCGTCATGAACCCGTGTTTCGCGAAATGGTGGTAAAGCTTCTCGGCGCGCGGTTTCCCAATTTTTCTTTCCAAGGTCTCCTGGCCGCCTTTCTCGGACAGCCGGTAGGTCAGGTAGCCCCCAAGCACCTCCCCCAGTGTAGCCATCGAGGCGTAATAGTAGGCCCACCATCCGTGGTGTGCCGAGAACAGGATTATGCATACGTCCACGCTTCCCGCCGGGACACCGACAGGGGCGTTGTCGCCCATGCCAAGCAGGAGCAACCCCGGTCCCCCAAGCCGACGGATCCATTTCCACACTGGGTCAGCGCCGACGATTATGGAGAGGATTTCCATACGCAACCCCGACGGGCACTCTGCGGAGTTTTAATGATTCGATTCGTTATGTCCATCTGTTGGCCTGCTCGCATAACCAGCTTTTGCAGAATGGATCAGGTTTCCGCAATCCTCCCGCGACACCGCGCTGAACCCGTGATGAGGCCATCCGCATCGACCACAGCTTGAGGCAAGAGAGCAATCGCGCCTGGGTGCTAGACGTGTCTCTGCGCCGCCTCGGCTTTCATAGCGTCGGCCCTGGCCTTCAGGAACTCAGCCTTGGCCTTTGCCTGGGCCTCCGCTGCCTGTCGCCGCTGCTTGGATTTCTCGAGCTGTGCCTGTATCTTGGAGTCGAGTTGGTTGATCTTTTCCTGGAGCTTGGCCTTCCGGTCGGCGTGCGCCCTGGCGTGCTCGGCCTTCATTTGCGCGCGGTCGGCTTTCATCGCCGCGACGTTTTCGTCGTGAATCGTGTGCTTCACTTCTGAAAGCGCCCGCCGGAATACCGTTCCCCCGAGCGCTTCCATGCTCATGTCCACCGGAGTCGTAGTATCTTCTTGAATCTCCGCAACGAGCGCGAACTTTTCCGGCAACAGCTTCTGTCTCACGTCCTCAACGAAGTCTTCACTTATCCTGGCTCTGTCGATGTCCACCGCGGCGCCGGCAGCTAAGCCCGCAGCAGCGCCAAGCGCGGCGCCGACGGGCCCGCCGAGAAGACCGATGAGGGCTCCCAGGGTGGTTCCGGTCAGAGTCCCGATCGGTCTCGGGTCATCACTTTGCCTTACCATTGCGGAACCATCCGCATTCCGGGCAACCACGGCTTGGTCGTAAACTGCGATGACATCCTCCCTATCCAATTCATCCAGCGCCTTCTTCGCTTCGTACGCTTTGCTTTCCGCGTCAAAGACCACTACCAGCATTCTGTCCATGATTTTGCTCCTTTTCCTCTGTCTTCCCATCAATTCCTCAAAGGCATCAATGCAATGCAAGCGCCAATTGGCAAGTCCATCAAAACGCATGGGTTAGCAGATCATAGGGCCGCCATCTCTTCGCGAATTCGTGAAGTTCGCGAAAACCTATGTTGTTTTTTGGGGGGGAGGCAGAGAGTGCAGATCCAACCTTCGTCCACCTGAGCCTACTGGGATTTGGGGGCGGGCGGGAAACTTTTCAGGGCCTTGGTCATGAGATCATCAACCTTCTTCTTTAGGTTGAGCAAAACCTTCTGAGGATCCTGAATCTTCTCCGAGGCCCGTGCCGTCCAAACGGGCTTCCCCGAGCCAACATCCATTACGGTGAGCTTCAATTTGGCCAGTGCGTAAATCCACACGGCGGCAGGAATGCCCTCGAGACCTACCTGGCCGAGAGCGGGACTATCAGACGGCACTCCGTAGTAGATGTCGGGTGGCGCCGAGGTGTCGGCCTTGGGGAGAGAGCCCGCTTCATACGTGATCATGAAGTCTGGATGATTTTCGTCAAGGATAAAGCCCTTCGCCTTCAAATGACGGTTGAGCGATTCCACCAGGACCTGGTCAATGTGGGCCTGTACCTCCGGGGCCTGGTGCGTCAGGAGAAAGTTCCTACCCATGGCATAACGCTTATAGCGTGCGAAATCATTTGACTTGTCGTAGTCACAGTTGATTTTGATTTTCTGGGCAGAGATGGATGCGACAGCAAGGACGAGCACGACCCCGCCGACCGCCAAATATCGAAGGCTTGTACTCATATAGTCTTTTTGCCCGAGCGGCGATGGCAAGCGGTGCGCCGCTCGCTTGAACCTGATTTGGTACAATCTTCAGAGGAACAAGGGCAATAATCCGAGCAGCCCTAACATCGTGAGGAGAGCGAGCCCCTGCGTGCCAGTACGGCGGTCTCCGAAACCGTAGGCGTAAGCGCCCTTAATCAAGTTGTTGCTTGCTGCGGCGATGACGATGGCCCCCCCGGCGAGCGCAACCGGCGTCAGAGACGAGGCAGACTCCGCGAGGCTCAAGATAAAGGGATCGACATCCGTCACTCCCATCGCTGCCGCCAGAGCGTAAAGTCCTGCACGACCCAGATAGATCAGCGCAAGATGCGTGATGAACAGCATTCCCACGAACAGTCCTGCGAACAAGAATGCCGCACCCAACTCCAGGGGGTTTTTCGGCTGCAAGGGTTGCTCGGCCTCTGTACCACCTTGATCCGGCCTGCGCATCCATAGCCATCCACCGAAAAGCGCGGCGGCAGCGAGCAGCAGGAACGGCAATCCAAGCCGGTGGAACAGTTGACGGTTAAAGATGCCCAGAAGCGCAAGCAGGCGCAAGTACATGACACCGGAAGCAGCGAGCATCGCGCCGGAATATAGATGTGTGCGTGACTGCTCGCGGGCCCGCTTGGCAAGCACCACGGTGGTGAGCGTTGAGGAATACGCACCACCCAATAAAGCCGCAACTAGAACACCGCCACGTCCTTGCGTCCACACCTGCAAGAGGTAGCTACCGTAAGAAATGGCGCTCACCGCGACAACCACCAACCACGTTTTGAAAGGGTTAAACCCAAAAGAGCCATACGTCCGGTTCGGCACAATGGGAAGGATTACCGCCGACAGCAGGAGAAACTTCGTGAACGTCAGGATTTCATTGGCTGGGACACGCTTGGTGAATCCCTCGAGTGCCACCTTCAGCTCAAGCAATCCGACGCCGAGCACCGTAACCGTGGTTGCGACCCAATATTGATGGTACGCGACGAGCGCACCGATAACGAAGGTCACCAGCCCGGAGAGCTCCGTGGTCATCCCGGCGAGCGCTTCATGCGCAAGCTTGTACCGGTAGGATTGCCATAGAAACGCTCCCACCACAGCCAGGCCAACCGCGGGTAACAGGAGATTCCCTTGCGAAAACAGGCTAAGTGCATAGCCGAGCAGGCCGAGAAGCGGAAAGGTGCGAACTCCGCCAAATCGGTACTGCCCCGATGCCACCTTTTGTTCTTCGCGCTCCAAACCGATCAGAAACGAAAGGAAGAGCACCAACAAGATCTCTGCGCCTTCCTTGGGGATGAATTGGATCAGAGTGTTGCCCATAACCCCGCCGAACCGCCTCGATTCTCGCTCTTCTTTCGCGTCAAAACAATAGCCGTCGCTAGGGAAATCTGAGATTGGGGGTCCGCTTGTCTCCCGCGGCGCGTGTGTGGAACTACGCGGATAGTCGGCGTCTCACGCACGTATCGCGAGCCTCGTGTCATCCAAGAACTAATCGTCTTTCAACCCTCTGCCGCTTCTGAGGATAGAGGTCAAAAGCCAGAACCCTAATACCGCCGCTATAAGGAAACCCGCAAGGCCGATAACCGGCATATCGTGCCACCTGGGAGGAGTGTGAGAAAGAATGATAATGGACGAACCGACGATCAAAGATGCGAGCACGATCGCCGACGCGATACGGTCGCTGATGAGATCGAGCCTGAAGAGAGTCCAGTCCAAGGCTTGATACTCAATTCCTATCTTGAGTTTACCATCTCTGACATTTTTGAGAACTTCCCGCAACTCCCCGGGAATTTCTCTAAAAAGGCGAAGCAACTCCGTTCCTGAATCCACCAGGTCGCCGGCAATTCTCTTGGGAGCATAGCGGAGGGCTTTGACTTTCTGAAAAAAAGGCTTGGCATGTTTCTCAATCTCAAAATCTGGATCCAAAGATCTGCCTAGTCCTTCCGCGGTAGCCAGCGCCTTGATCATTAGATATAGATCCGGCTTCAAGCTCATGCCCTGCTTGGTGAGAATCTCCAAAACACTCTGAAGCATTTTCGCAATTTCCAGTTCCTTCAAAGGGAGGAAGGCATACCGGTCAATGAATTCCATCAAATCTCTTTGCAGCTCGTTTCGATTGGGAGCCTCAGCGGAATTGGTAAGCTTCAGCAGAGCGTCCACAATCTTGTTTTCGTCTTTTTTGATCAACAGTTCCACGAAATCCGTAAAGTCTTCACGCTCCTGCTGGCCGATCCGTCCCATAATGCCAAAATCAATAAAACATATGACGTTATTCGGGAGAATGAAAATGTTACCTGGATGTGGGTCAGCATGGTAGAAACCGTAAATACAAATCTGTTTCAAAATCGAGTCTGCTCCACGGCTGGCAATCTCTTGCAGGTCGTACCCGTCCTTTTTGAGGCGATCTAAGTCGGAGGCTTTTATGCCGTCGATGAACTCCATGACCAAAATGCGTTGCGTGCTCAAGTCCCGATAAACCTTCGGGACGTACATGGTCTGGTCGTCAAGGAACTGGCGGGCAAAGTGCTCGATATGTGAGGCCTCAAGCGTATAGTCCAGCTCGTCTTCAATGCTGCGGGCGAATTCGTTGACAACCGTTGTGGGGTGGAAGGCTTCCATTTCCGTCACGTGCCGCTCCATGAGGAAAGCCATATGAAGCATTATTTCCAGGTCAACCTCGATGGTCTGTTGGATGTTTGGACGCTGAACCTTTATCGCCACTTCGTCTTCGCTGCCCTTCAAGGTCGCCTTATGCACTTGTCCTATGGAGGCGGCAGCAATAGGTTTTTTGTGGAAGGAGTGGAAAATTTCTTCCGGGAACTTGCCCGTCTCCGCTTTTACAGCCGCCCTTACATCGTCATAAGGAAACGGTGGTACATTGTCCTGGAGCTTGGAAAGTTCCTGCACATATGCCAAGGGAATCAGATCAGGCCGGGTAGAAAGTATCTGACCAAGCTTGACAAAGGTCGGCCCCAGCTCTTCCAAGGTCAACCTTACCCGCTCCGGACGGGACAATCTCTCAATTCGCTCCGGCTCTTTTCCGGTAACCTTTTCGATGCCGATTTCGATATGCTGTTTTATGTTCAGGGCATCAACAAAATCCCCAAAGCCGTACTTAATAAGGACGTTGAGTATTTCTTCATATCGTTTGGCGTGCCGAAAGGTGCGGCCCATGACGCCGATCTTTTTAATACTTATCATTTGTCCTTGCCCTCAGCGCTTTCAAACGCGGACTGCTAACACCGAGCAGGATCCTAGCTGGATTGCCCGATAGGTTGTGGAACCAAAAACGGCAAGATCCAAGGCATTGCGCCCACGTACTGCCATGATCAGTAAGTCGGCTTGTATCTCCGAGGCAAGCTGGATGATCTGTTCATAAGCTCTGCCGATTCGCACCATGGTTCTAACCTTGGCGGCTTTGCCCCCCTCCGGTGGAGTCAGTTTGTCGAGTTGCTTTGTCGCCGTCGCGATGGCCTCTTGGATGTTGACCAAACTTTGGACGTCGTCCAACACGTGGAGCAAGGTGATCTCGGCATCATACTCCGTTGCTACCGAAAGCGCATACTCCCAAGCCCGGCCCGCCGGGTCGGAAAAATCCGTGCAGAAAATAACCTTGTGCAACTGAATCGAACCCTCTGCGTCATCCGGTGCCACAACTGCGTGCCCCGGCTTCCGGCTCACCAGCACGGGGCAGGGGGCCTTCCGCAACACCTTCTCCGCCACGGACCCCAGTGCGACCCGGTCGACTCCCTTCAGCCCGTACGTCCCCATAACGATGAGGTCCACCTTTTGAGCTGCCGCAAAGGATAAGATCGAGTCCGTCACCCCACCTTCGTTCACGACGCACTCAGGCAGCACGCCGCACCTCATATGCGACCTCGCGAAATCTTGCAACTGCTTTCGCCCACCGTCGCGAATCGTCTGCAAGAGCTCGGTGATGTAGATCGCGTCCGCGTAATACGCATAGGAGGGTAGAACGAAATCGACGACGTGTTGCAGGAACAGCCTGGCGTGATAATGCCGGGCCAGCGACTGCGCGGAGTCATACGCTCTCGCGGAGGGTTTCGAGAAATCGACAGGGCAAAGAATCTGCTTAATCTGGGGCATATTTGCACCAGGAGGCGGAAGTTCCGCCATCAAATGTGGACGACCAGGACCGGACAAGGCCCTGACTGAACCACCCGGTAGGTCGTCGAACCAAATATCGCGCGATCCACGGAATGCCGCCCGCGCACGCCCACGACGATCAAGTCGGTTTGCGACTCTAAAGCAAGCTCGATGATCTGCTGATAGGCCTTGCCGATCCGTACTACTGCCTTCGTCGTGCAGTTCTTATTCATTTCAGGAGTAATGCGTTTCTCCAGGCTTTGCATCACTTTCGCTAGTTCATTTTCAATATCAACTGAATCCGCAATACCCTCCAACACGTGGAGCAGGGTGAGCTGGGCCTTGTACTCTGCTGCGAGGGAGACAGCATGGTCAAAAGCCTTCTCGGAATAATCAGAAAAATCCGTGCAGTAGAGTATCCGGTGTAGATCCGGCTCTCCTCCCGGGGTGACCGGAGCGTGGGCCGGCTTGCATACGGCCAACACCGGACAGCGGGCTTTTCGCAATACTTTCTCCGTGACCGATCCCAGTGTCAGATGGTCAATCCCGCGCAGACCGTGGGTTCCCATGACAATCAGGTTCACCGCCTGCGCATCGGCAAAATCCAGAATCAAGTCTGTCGCTACGCCATCCCCCACCTTGCATTGGGGCACGATTCCGTGCCGGGCATGTTCTTCCGCGAACTCCTGAAGCTCTCGCTCGGCGGCGACGCGCAGGTTCCGGCACATCTCGTTGTAGGCGTCTGGATAAGCCTGGTAAGGATAGAAGGGGGTCAGGGAATCTATCACGTGCTGCAAGAACAGAGTGGCCTTGTAATGCCAAGCCAGCGACTGCGCATAGTCATAAGCCTTCTCTGAGAATTCTGAGAAATCAACGGGACAAAGGATACGTTCAATTTTCGGCATACTTCATCGACTCCTCTTCAATCTCGGCCACCTCAAAGAGGTGCGCCGGCTGCCTTGTGGCCCACCCGAATCATACCAGGGCGCCTAAGACGATCCAGGTCAAAAAGGTGAGGGCTGCGCCCGGCAGGCTTCAGTACAGGATCGTAATGTCGCTCTTAACTTCCGACACGCCCGGGGCGGCCCACGCAGCGTCCTCTGCCTGCTCGCGCTCTGCCCAGGTGCCCACGCTGCCGCTCAATGTCACCTTTCCCCCCTCGACCTGCACTTTGATCCGGTTCGCGTCAAGGATCGCATTGCGCTTGAATGCGGCTTCAATCTTTTCCTTGACCTCGGTGGGCGCTACCTTCGGTTTGATGGTGATCTGGTTGGTGACTCCCTTCACCCCCGTAAGGTGAAGCACCGCCCGCTCGGCCGCCGACTTCTGGAATTGCCAGTCAACTTCGCCTTCCAATGTGAGGCGACCGTTCTCCACGGTGATCTTGATCCGATCATGGGGTACTAAGACATCCCACTTCAAAGCGCTTTCTGCGGCCTCTGCAATGTCCGCGTCGGTCCGCTCACTGGAGTCGGGAAGCTCGACTCTGAGCTCGATGGCCAGCGCTTTGACTCCAGGCACCCGTTTCACCGCCTTCTCGGCGGCCCACTTTTCCGCGAAGCTATCCACTGTCCCCTCCAGCGTCACCACCCCGTCCTTTACAGTGGCCCCAATGTCTGTGGCCTTCACTCCCGGCTCCCACCGGAGTTCATCGAGAACATCGATCTGTAATTCCCTGTCACTTTTCATGGCTTTTTCTCCTTTGCTTTCATAAGTACGCACCTTAGCTGAGGTGGATTGGCCCAAGCACCGCTTTGGGGACTTGAAACCTTACGCCGGCTTTTCCTCTACCCGGACCTTCTGCGTCTTGGCGGCCTTCGGCATCGAGAGTTCCAGCACTCCATCCTTGAGTGTGGCCGTGACCTTCGACGAGTCAACCTCCGCAGGCAAGTCAATGGTGCGAAAGATTTGGTTTCGGCAGTGTTCCGAGTAGATGGTTTTTTTGCCTTTGCGTTCTTCGCTGGCTTCACGCTTGCCACTGATGGTAAGACGATGGGGTTCCACGCCGACCTCGAGTTCTTTGGCGCTGAATCCCGGCACCTCGGCCCGGACCGTCACCGCAGCGTCCGATTCTGCGATATCGAGATGAATGGGATGTAGAAACTCTGACTCCGCCCGGAGCCAATCTTCCAGGTCGTGCCCGAAGGCGCGCCCGCGGTCCTCAAATATTTCGAAGGCACGCCGGGCGATCGAGTCGGACACATCCTGGATACGATCAAGCAGATCGCTACCGGGTAGCAGCTTCATGGGCGTGGCTTCCTTTGCCTGCGGGGTTATTGACACTGACTGCTTCTTCATGTGATTTCTCCTTTGGTGGAATGTTGAGTCCTACTTCACACCTTCCTGGCAGTTCTCAGCCTTGTCAATGCAATGCAAGCGCCAATTGCAAGCCATTGAAAACGCATAGGTTAACGCAAATCGGCTCGCCATCTTTTCGCGAATTCACGAAGTTCGCGAAAGCCTGGATTGGTTTGTTCAGGGAAGGTAACCTTGGGCTATTGCCATTAGGCAGATTAGGTTTTCGCGAGTTTCCTGAATTAGCGAAGAGATGGCGCCAGTGAGATGCGCGAAGTAATGCGTTTTGAAGAGCTTACGATTGGGCACGTAATGATACGGCTAAAGCGTCCGCGGAAATTCTCTTCGCGGTCGAGGGTCGTTCGCAGGAGTTTCGCTACCCGTTACCGCACTCTGGTCATAACCGCGCGCAGGATGTGGTTGATGCGTGTGGAATAGCCATCTCCATATTTCCTGAGCCAGTCGTAGATGTCGCGATCCAGACGAGCGGCCACCAGCACTTTGGGAGTGCGGCGGAATTGCGCCAATTGCTCGTCCGTGAGTGGAAGAATATCAGAATAGTCCCGCGCGGAACCGTCCTCAGCAACCTGACGCTTGGCGATCCGGCTCAACACTGTCCTTTGCCGCTTATTCAGCGACCGGCTGATTATAGATTCGGCGCACGGTCAGCACTGGACAAGGTGCGGCGCGGACGACCTCGTAGGTAGTGTCAGGTTTGGGAAGGTGAGCAGCCATGACCGGGTCCGAACGTCGCACGCCCATCACGATCAAATCCACGCCGTGATTGCGGGCGAATTCAAGAATTGCTTCCGCCGCCGGGCCAAACCCTGGCTCAAAGCTCGTGCGTCCCCGCAGGTCTGATTCCATCGGGATATGATCATCCATCCAGTGCCTGACAGGCTCCTCGACAGCGGCATTCACGTCCGGAGGTGGGACCATCTCCGCAAAGATCTTCATGATGGTCAGCTTGGCATGGTATTCCTCAGCTAATGAGACAGCATAGGCTGCGGCAACGCTTGTGTCAGGAACGAACTCCAGCGGGTAAAGGATGTGGTCCATACGGACATCCACCGACTGTATCGCCGAGGTTTTCGGGCCCACGGTGAGCACCGGACACGGCGCCATTCGAAAGGCCTCCTCCGCTACGGAACCAAGCATTAACCTACGCAGGCCTCGCCGTCCGTGAGTCCCCAAGACAATCAGATCCAGGCCGTTTTGTTGGATCATTTCCTGAAGAACATCCCAGATCGCACCTTCCCCGATTAGGGGTTGGCACGTAACGCCCCATTCACGTCCGGCACTGAGGAAACGCTCCATGTTTTGTTGTGCGAATTGCTGGGCCTCCTGGCGGATGGTTGGTGTCCGCTCAGGTGCTATGAGTTCTGCAAACTCTGGGGAGATCACGTGGGCAACGAAAAGCTCCGAGCCATACTGGCGGGCGATCGTCAACGCGTAAGGCAGCGCCGCATCCGACGCGGGGGAGAAGTCTGTGCCCAACATAATTCTCTTCAGCGAAACGCGACTTATTGGATTCAGCGGTGGCATTCTGCACCTCCCAGTGATCTGCCGGCATACCATCGAGAAATGAACTTGCTACACTCGCAGTTCTCGTCACTTACTGGCCGAGCGGCTGACGTCTATTGGTTACCTTCCAGCGTGCCCTTTATGGTCATGAGCGCCTTTTGGAGATTTGAAACCGCCCGGCCCACCGCGGCTTTGCGAACGATCGATCCCTTGGTGCCGGTCAGACCCGCCTGCTCGGAGCCCAGGGCCTGGATTAGATAGCAGCCCGTTCGCTTCGGGTCGTCGCGGTCGCGGACGCAGATGGAGAGGTCCAAGGCTGTCCGGAAGTAGTGGCTCGAATATAGTTGTTTTTGGGCGATGGCACAGGCTATAGGGTCGGCAGGGTTCCCGCGCATGGTCACCATGTGCACGATGCGCAACGTCGGCTTCAATCCGAACTTCACCTTTGCCCAATAGAATGTCTCCTCGTAATTCGCGGGCTTCGCACGGGGGTAGACGAGAAGGTAATGGTAGAAATCCGGCTCGTGCTCTGACAAAGCGTTGCCGTAGCTGAGCAGGTAAGCGAACTGCTCAGGCACCGCGGTCGGGTCATGCTTATCGTTATATTCCCCCAGGGCCTCATTGCCATTTCGCTGGTAGGCAAGTAGACGCTCCAGTGCCGTCTTCTGTAGGTGTCGATTCACTTGGTCGTCCACGTCAGCGGCAGACCAATTGATGAGTCGGTGAAGCTTTTCGATGGAGGTCGCGGGCATCTGAATCCGACAGTTGCCGGGTTCGCATTTCTTCAAATCCTGGATGTCATCGCTGTCGAGCGCAAAACCTCGCAAATCAGAAAGCTGCGGAGGAACGGTGAACACCCCAAGCGCCAAAAAGCCGGGAACCTTGCGAAGGCGGTCGAAATTGCGGGCAAACTGGAAGTAGGTCTCAGGATTAGCATGGATGTAGACCGCGCCAAACACCAAGACCTCGGCTGGCATGCGGGGCGGAAGAGCCGTCGTGACCGCCTGTCCGCTGCGGATCGCGGCGATTTGATCCTCACTCAGTCCGATGTTCTGCCGAAAGAAGGTTTGCAGATCAGAATTCGACTGAGAGAAGCCGGGCAGGGCGGCCGCCGAAAGCAAGACCACCAATGTGGCCGCAGGCATAACTTTTCGGATCATGGAAACTTTACCTCTCCTGATATCTCCTTGGCTTAGATTAAGCTGCGACCGCCAGAATGTTTCGAGGGTTGATCGCGTTTTTGGCAGTTTCCTTGCGAAGAAGCACCCGTTTGGCGCCCTCGACCAGCAAGAGATAGGCTCCGGTCGCGACGGCCACAAAAGCAAAGTATGCACCTGGCAGCCGCGTGAAACCGAGCACGCCGGCCAGCGGGCTGAAAGGCAAATAGAGCCCGATCGCCACAACCCCAAGGCATGTTGCGATCAAGGGATTACTCGGGCGGCTGCGTAACGGGTTTTTCGATGTACGGATGACGAACAGTACCAGCGTCTGGGTTGCCAGTGATTCGACAAACCAACCGGTGTGAAACTGCGCTTCGCTCGTGTGGAAAAAGTGCAGCAACACATAGAAAGTCAGAAAGTCGAAGATGGAACTGATGGGCCCGATGAACACCATGAAATTGCGAATCAGATTGATATTCCAGCGTTGGGGCTTCTCGAGGTAAGTCTCGTCAACATTGTCCGTCGGAATGGTGAGCTGGCCTACGTCATAAAGAAGGTTATTGAGCAGGATTTGAGTTGGCAGCATCGGCAAAAACGGCAGAAAAAGAGAAGCCGCGGCCATGCTAAGCACATTTCCGAAGTTTGAGCTTGTGCCCATCAGCAAATACTTCATCACGTTACCAAAGGCTTTGCGCCCCTCCACGATGCCGTCATGCAGGACCCGCAGGCCAGGTTCGACGAGAATGACATCGGCAGATTCGCGCGCCACGTCCGCAGCGCTGGATACTGAAACGCCAACATCGGCCGCGTGCAGGGATGGCGCATCATTGATGCCGTCGCCCATGAACCCCACCGCGTGGCCGTTGTGTTTGAGAGCGAGGAGGATGCGATTCTTCTGCACCGGGGAAATACGCGCGAAGGCGCGCGTCTCTTCAGCGAGGTGGGCCAGCGCCGGGTCCGTAGTGCGGTCCAATTCGTCGCCCGTGACGATGTGGCTGGATTCGATTCCCACCTGCACGCAAACGTGGCCGGTGACGAGGTCGTTGTCACCTGAGATGACCTTGACCTCAACGCCATCCTGCTTCAAAGAAGCCAGAACCTGGGCGGCATCAGGCAACGGCTCATCAGAAAAGCTCAAAAAACCGGCCAGGATCAGATTGCGCTCGTCCGCGACTGAGTAATCCGGGCGCGTCGGAACTTCGACGTAGGCCACCGCCAGCGAGCGAAATCCCTGGCTGTTCAGCTTATCGCTCGTCTGTTGAATACGCTGGGCAGCGTCCTTGCCGATGGGTTCTACTTTGCCTTCGACCTCGTAACCGGAAAGTAGTGGGAAAATCCCTTCCAAAGCTCCTTTTGTAATGAGAATCCGCTGGGACTGCCGCTCCGCCACCACGGAGAGTCGCCTCCGGTCGAAATCGAACGGAATCTCGTCGCATTTGGTGTAATCGTCAATCTTGGGTGGAGGCTGGTGAAGGATGACCTCATCCAGCGGACTGCGGATGCCCGTCTCGAACTTGCTGTTGAGATAGGCAAGTTCCAGCGTGCGCGGGGATAGATTGCCAAAGGGATTGAGAGAGCGATCGAGCGACATGGTTCCAGCGGTGAGCGTTCCCGTTTTATCGCTGCACAGCACATCCAGACTGCCCAGGTTCTGAATCGAGGAGAGATGCTTGACGATGACCTTCTTGCGAGCCATAGCGATGGCGCCTTTCGAGAGCGTCACCGACGTAATCATGGGCAGGAACTCGGGTGTCAGGCCAACGGCCAGCGCCACCGCGAACATCAGAGATTGAAGCGGATCGCGGTGGCGTACAATGCTGACGACAAGCAGGAAGAGAACGAGGAAGAAGACCGTGCGCGCAATGAGATGGCTGAAATTTCGCAAGCCCTTATCGAAGGCGGTCTCTTCCGGGTGTGCGGCGAGGCGGGCCGCAATATCGCCAAAAGCCGTTCGAGGGCCCGTCGCCACGACCTCGGCGGTGGCTGTTCCGCTCACGATGGAGGTGCCGAGAAAGACCATGTTGCGGGCATCCGCTTTGGTCGAGGCGGGCTCTCCGGTCGCTTCTTTATCGACGGGGAGCGATTCGCCGGTTAGCATTCCTTGCTGAACATAGATGTCGCGGGCAATCAACAGGCGCGCGTCCGCGGGAACCAGATCTCCTGCCGAAAGCCGGATGATGTCTCCCGGCACCACGTCACGCCGCAGCATTTCTTTCCACTCCCCGCCCCGGAGGACGGTGGCAGTGGGGGCAACCTGATCGCGCAGTTTTTCCACGGCGCGCTGGGAATGATAGGTCTGAGTTAAGTCGATGGCGCCGCTCAGCAAAACAATGACGCCGATGATTCCCGCATCCACCGCGTCGCCCGTGAATGCCGATACGATGGCGGCAACCAGCAGAATCAACGTCAGCGGATTCATAAACACATGCAGGAGATCGGAAAGAAAGGAATGATGCTGGGTCGCCGCCGGCTCATTGGGCCCGAACTGGTCGAGCCGAGCCGCAGCTTCCTCTGCGGTCAAGCCGGCAATCGCGACCGGGGTTTCAGCAGCGTTGGGTGACATAGAGAAGTTCCCTAATGGGAGGCACCCCCGGAGCCCTCAAACAGTCGAGCGGTAATTGCCCCAAAGATGAAGCCGCCCACGTGCGCCGCATAAGCAACGCCCCCGCCCCCCTGGGCATCGGCCACGGCACCGACCTGGCTGAAAAGCTGAATCAGAAACCAGAGCCCGATCAAGAGCACCGCGGGAATGAAAGCAATGCGGCTGAACCAGCCAAACAGAAGTACCGTGCGTATCTCATCATGCGGATAGGTGATCAGAAAGGCGCCCATCACCCCGGCAATCGCGCCGCTGGCGCCCAGGTTGGGGACGGTGGAATGCGGCATCATGACAAGCTGCGCCAGTGAAGCCGCCAGGCCGCTGAGCAGGTAAAACACCAAGTACTTGAGCGGCCCCATGGAGTCTTCGACTTCCGGGCCAAATGCCCAGAGGAATACCATGTTGCCAATAATGTGCAACCAGCCGGCGTGCATGAACATCGCTGTCAGGATCGTGACCCAGCGATGGCCGGCGGTGATCGTGGCAGGGATCTCCGCCCAATGTGTTACAAAGGGATCCCCACCTATCAGTTCCATAACAAAGACCACGGCGTTTGCAACGATGATTGCCGTGGTCATGGCGGGGAAATTTGCGGGCTGTCGAGATGCGTCCGATAATGGGATCATTCCACCCACGTTATTTTCCTCCGTTTCGCTGGACACGCGTCTGCATGCGCGATACGCGCCCATGCGTTTGCTCGCCGTTCATACCCTCGCAGTGGATCTCTCCTCAGTATTTCGTCCGGTAAGACGCTTTCCGGGGAGGTACTCGACGGCGGCGCGAGTGCGAACAGCGTGCGGCCGGACATGGCGTAATGCGGCACGAGGGCCGGGCCTTTACCCATTCGACGATTTACGGCGCGGGCAATTTGTACCGAGGCCCATACTAAACCGCCTGGGGTGTGTGGCACAAGGCCAATAGGAAGGCGCAGCATAATAAGTACCCAGAACACCTCCATGAGGCTTATATTCATGGAAGCTGCGCCCATCTTCGTCTCCTCAAGCCATCACTCGGCGGCTCTGGCGGGCGAGAATAAGGAAGCCTTTAATTTCGGTGAGCGGCATCGGCAGGAGATCCTGGGCTCGGACTATTCTCCAGTGCCTTTTTGACGTCACTACCGCTTACCGTCTCTTGCTTCAGCAGTTCCTGGGCCAATGTGTTATGGGCCGCTGTGTGCTCCTTCAGCAGCGCCTGAGCACGCGTGTACTGTTCGGTCACGAGGCGCTGCACTTCCGCGTCGATCACTTGACGAGTCTCGGGACTGAGCTGGCTATTGTCCTCGACCGATCCCCCCAGGTATTGGAGTTGTTGACCTGCGTAGCGCACCGAGCCGAGCTTTTCACTCATGCCAAATTCGGTGACCATCCGGCGGGCCAGATCAGTTGCCCGCTGAATGTCGTCGCTGGCCCCGGTGCTGATGGTCCCAAACTCCACCACTTCGCCGGCCCGCCCGCCCAACATGACAGCGATCCTGTCCTTTAGTTCGTCGACCGAGAGCAGATAGCGGTCTTCGGTTGGCGTCTGAATGGTGTAGCCCAAGGCGCCACGGCTGTGCGGAACGATGCTGATCTTGGTGACGGGTTCACCATGCGGCACCAGTTCCGCCACCAGCGCGTGGCCCGCCTCGTGGTAGGCAACCGTAGTCCTTTCCTGCGGGTTCATGACCCGGCTCTTTTTCTCGGAACCCGCAATCACCCGTTCGATCGCAACCTCGAAGTCAGTCAGGTTGACCGCCGTGGCCTTGCGCCGGGCAGCGCCTAATGCCGCCTCATTCATGGCATTTTCCAGATCAGCGCCGCTGAAGCCTGCCGTCATCCGGGCGGCCTGGTCCATGTCAAAATCTGCCGCCAGCTTTATACCCTTGCTGTGAATCCGCAGGATTTGCGCCCGGCCAATGAGATCCGGATTGCCGATGGCGACCTGGCGATCAAAGCGGCCCGCGCGCAGAAGTGCCGGGTCGAGCACTTCCGGGCGGTTGGTGGCAGCCATGATAATCACGGGCGCGCTGGTATCGGTTTTGAAGCCGTCAATCTCCGCCAGCAACTGGTTGAGGGTCTGCTCACGCTCGTCATTGGTGCCCATGCGCATCGCGCCTCCCCGGCTCTCACCAATGGCATCAATCTCGTCAATGAAAATGATCGCCGGAGCCGCTTTGCGCGCCTGCTCGAACAGGTCGCGCACGCGGGCGGCGCCCACGCCCACGAACATCTCGACAAACTCCGAGCCACTGGTCTCGAAGAACGGGACATGGGCCTCGCCGGCCGTGGCTTTGGCCAGCAGCGTCTTGCCGGTGCCCGGGGGCCCGACGAGCAATACGCCCTTGGGGATATGCCCGCCAAGTTGCGCGAATTGCTCTGGCGCCTTCAGAAACTGAATGGTCTCTTGGAGCTCAGCAATGGCTTCATCCGCTCCGCCCACATCTTTGTAAGTGACCGTGACATCCTCGGGCTTGACTTCGACCGCTTTGCTCTTGCCGACCCCAAAGATGCCGGCCATCCCGGCGTCCCCGCCCGCTCGCTGGTAAGCCATGTACCAGAAAGCGCCAAGGAGCAGGAGCGGCAGAAGGTTCAGTAGAATACCACCCAGGGGGCTCGGCGGGTGCTCGAATTGGTAGGTTACATTGGCGTTCTGCAACTCTTCAATCAGCTTGGGGTCGCCGGTGGGCGCGGGTACGGTATTGAAGGGGATGACTGGAGGAGTTCCGTCCGATTTGGGATTTTTCATCTCACCAACGATGCCCTTTTCGCCGATGGTTACCTGTACGATTTGAGCACCAGCTAGTTTTTTCTTGAATTCGCTGTAAGGAATTTCTGTCTTCCGGGTCAGGGGAGTTAAAACGAATACCTGGAACAGCCACAAGGCAATCAGGCTGGTGATCAAGTAACTGATGGCAAAATGAATCTGACGCCGGCTTTGTTCCTGGCGCTTCTTTTCATCGTCATCGTGTTTTTTGGGTGACGATTGCGGTTCGTTCATGGTCCATCCCTCCTATGCGCGAGCAGAATCACGCGTCATCCGCGCTTTCGTTCAATGTTGGCGGCCAATCGCCGCCTTGACGCCTCAAGCATTCGCTTGTTCAGCCCCAGCTGTAGTGACACCAGCATCATAAATACGCAGAACACATCCATGGGACCTATGTTCATAGGAGCTGCGATCATCGTCGCCTCCTCCAAGCGCTCCCATCAACCCTTGACTTTCAGATAGCCACGTTTTCTCAACACGAGCGCGATAGCGCTAACCTCGAGCGATCGGTGCAACCCACATGCCAGCTTCAAGCGCGCGCGAAAGATCCGCGATTTGATGGCGCTCGCTGAGACGCCGAGCAACTTGCCTGAATGCGTCGCGGAAAAGCCGTATATAGCGTGAAGTCGAATGGCCATTTGCAGTGCCGGCGGGAGTTGGCTGACATGCTCTTCCAGCCGGGCGTCGAGCTCGGTCTCGGCATAGAGTTTTTCGGGGTTGGACCGCTCATCAACGATTCCGCGCGACAACTGTTCTGGGTGACTGTCCAGAATCTCTTCCAAGGAAGCTTCCGGATGGACCCTTTTCCTGCGGCGAGTCATCAAAGCCGAGTTTATGACGATGCGCGTAAGCCATGTGGAAAAAGACGACCGCCCCTCGAAGGAGTCCAGGCTGGTGAACGCCTTGCACAAACCGTCCTGCAATGCATCCTCTGCATCTTCTGCATCTTCTTTGTTGTGAAGCAGCGCGAACACAATTCGATAGAGCCTGCGCGCGTGAGGGGCAAAGAGACGCTCTTGGGCATCAGGATTCCCAGCCATGGCTTGCTGGACGACCGCCCACTCTTTGCCCAGGTCGTGCGGAGCGGCACTGCGCTCAGAGTTCACCGGCCTGGAGGCAGGTAAGTCAATCCTCCCTGGCATTCCGTTTCGCGGCTTTACGAAGGGCGGAGGACCGACCATGGACCCAATATTAGATGGACAAGCTTGCGACACTTCCAGACACGCAATTCCCATATATCTTCCTCTCTGACTCATCCTTCCAGGAACTGGCGCTTGACTCCCGCTCGGAATTCCTGTGGCATTCGCTCCCCAGGCTGCACCCGCGCCAGACGAAGGTTACTTTGCCTCGACCAGTGGCTCCTTCACGAGGTGTTCGCTCAGAAACCAAACCTGCAACTCGTTGGTGCGTAGGACCTTGCTGATCAGGAAATCATTGCTCCCCTCCTCGCCAATTTGACTCGCGCGCCGCGCCAGTTTTCGGGTTTCAAGAATGATGACCTGGTGCGCATCCAGCAACCGGGATAGTTGCACAGGCACTTCCTCACGATCCCGTGGAGGGCGTGTGATTCGTGTGGTCTCCGCAACGTCGGCGGCCATGGCAATGCTGACACCCCCGAGCAACTGAACCCGCTCAGCGATGGCGTCGACAAGTTCCGCTTGCTCGCCATAATGCTTGTCAAAAAGCAGATGGAGTTGATAGAAAGTGGGACCCGCCACTTGCCAATGGGATTTCTTGTATAAATCGCGGAGGGTCATGGTATCGGCAAGCAGCAGGTTGAGTTGTTCCGTCATTTCCAGACGAACCGGCTCCTCAAGCCCGAGTGGCAGCAGGTGGCTCACTGTTCCGTAAGGCTGAATCTCACGCGCCGCTTGATGGAAATAAGGTTGTGCGCTGACCTTTTCCGGGTGATGCTCATTTTTTTGTTTTCCTGACACTGCGGTTCTCCTTTTGTGCTGGCATTTTTGAATTTTGGGCGGTCAGGCTTTTGACTACTGCTCCATGGCCGCCCTTGTCCCTTTTCCTCACATTTTGCGGAGGTCAAGCGCCAGCGCGACCCAAACCCAACCGTAAAGAATCAGATCGATCCCCACGAAAAGACCGATCGCATAAAGCCCCGAGAGCGGCCATTGCGCCAGGAGCAGACCGCCCAGAAGGAAGGTGATGACTCCGTTCAGGGCATGCCAACCATAGCCCGGCATGTGGGTCCAGAAAGCGATGACCAACTGATACAGTCCAGCGATCAGAAAGAACATGGACATCACCAAGGTCGCAACTTCGGCGCTTATCCCCGGACTTTTAAGGAATATCACCCCGGTTATTCCGAAGAGAATCGCAAGCGCCAGATGCAGGAAGAACCCTGCCCATTTCCCCACCATGAACGCACTGACAAGGTCGATGATGCTTGCAAACACCATCAACCATCCAAAAAACAGCATTGACACTACCGTGGCGGTCAGGGACCGGACCACAGCGGCGATGCCGAGCAGCATCAACACGACGCCAAACGCCAGAAACCATCCCCAGTTGTGAATCATCTCCTGGGTAACTTGAATTATCATCACATCGATCTGACCTGACATTTTCAACTCTCCTTTCCGTGAATTCTGGGCGGCTCCCCAGGGTCGGCCAATAAAAAAGCTAGGGCATTGGCCGGATTTACAACGAGACCCCTACTGAGCATCGATGTCCGACTTGCCAACCAGCTAGTTCCGTTCTCGCACGCTCAGTTCTTCGTGCTACCTACCTCTTCAGGCCGCAACTCCGCTCGGAGTTTGGCCAATTCCTCCTTGTAGGCACGAGCGTCGCCGAAGTCGAAAAACTCGTCATAGTGTGAGTGCGCTCCCGAACAGCGGAAGGCATGTTTGATCGGGCAAAAGTACTGCTCCGTGCGTGCGGCGATCTCCCGCGCGTAAGCAACCAGTCCGTTCGCATAACCGCAATAGTTGCAGTTGACCCTCTCAATCCAGTTGAGGTACTGGAGGTGGCCCCGGTCGAGCAAGACATAGCGCGAGCGGTCCACCTTGGCAATCCTGTATACAGGGAAGCACACCGCCTGATACAACTGGACCCAGAAGTCCAGTAGGACAAGTGGGACGATCAGTGAGTAGATCATCGGGGCAACCAGCAAGCTCGCCATGGGCGCTTCCCAAAGAAAGGCCACCACGCCCTGATGCAGTTTCTTGTGCAGCGCGGATGCCTCGCTCTCGAAGGTGATCTTGCCCTTCTCGATGCTGTAGTGGAGTTTGCGACGCTTCTCCTCAATGTCCAGCTCGATTTGACGTTCTAATTCCCCTTCCAACATGGCGATCCGGGATGCAATTGCAGAGATGTTCATGTTCATGATGCATTCCAATTCATGGGACGGTGATTCTACTCAACAGCCAGCTATCCCAATGTACGAGATCAGCTTCGCCAGCTCCCATGTTCGCTGCTTTACTTGCTCCGTTGATGCAGTTTGTGGAGGATCTCATTCTGCTTGGCCAGTAGTTCTGTGATCGCCTTGATCTCGAAGTCCGCTTTTGCGGTCTCAGCCTCTGCTTTGAGTGTCTCCAGCTTCGCCTTGGCGGTCCCGACTTCGGCCGCAAACTTATCTCGGATTACCTTCCTTGCCGCCTTCCCAACGACGCTCATACGGTCCTCCCTGGATTTCCCATTTGCTTTCCTACGCGATTGTTGTGCAACCACATCCTGCCGTAGTGCAATGCAAAGACCACATGTAAGCTCTTGAAAACATTGGGGTACACGGATCAGGGGGTCACAATTCCTTCACGAATTCGCGAAGTTCGTGAAAATGACTTGCGACAGTTAAGAACTTAATGGCCTCCTCGTCCTCCCCAAGGAGCCGTCGTTCGAGCGATGCCGGGCGACTGGCCCGCTTTTGGATTTCCCCCTGTCGGGATCGGCCTGGCGAACGCGATTGACGTTGCTGCTCAAATTTTGGTTCCGCGGGTGGCGCATGGATTGCTTTTTATGTACGCGTCCCCTCGGTGTGCCGTGGGCAGCGGACGCGAGGGGTCGCAATACGACGCATTGCGTCGCATCCGTCCTCAATGTATGCGCCGCCCACGACATACATTGGCCGTGAGCAGAGCAGAAATCGCTGCCCATAAGATTGGTTTCCGCCGCAACCCGGTTGGCGTATCATTAAGAGAGGAGCGTTCCCCAGAGTGATGATGAATGACCGCGAGAGATGCGGATGGTTCAGCGCGACGGTTCTTTGGCTTCTCGCTTCTCCTTTGGCCGGCAGTTCGCACCAGCCTGACGTACCGAAAATCGTGCAGCTTTCTGCGGAGGCCATCCAGGCGGACTGGCAGCACGAGCCTTACCTTGATGATGTCGAGCGCGATGAGGACACGAAAGGCGGCAAAACCACGTCGGAAACCTATGACTCGCTGATGCTTTACGGTTCACCCTACAACCGTATCATCGCACGCAATGATGTGGCCCTTTCAAGTGAGGAAGAAGCGCGGCAGAAAGCACAACTCCAGGACGAGTACGCGAAACGGGCGAAGGAGTCACCACAGGAGCGCGCCGAGCGGATCGCAAAGTATCGGAAAGAGTGGAACCGCGTGTTTATCCTTTTGCGCAACCTGAAGGGGGCTTTCGATTTTCAACTGACGGGCGAAGACACGGTGGACGGCCACAACGTGTACGTCATTCGGGCCACGCCCCGCCCCGGTTACCAGGCGGATAGCCGCGAGACCAAAATCCTGACCGGCATGCAGGGCACGCTTTGGATCGATAAGGAGACCAACCGGTGGGTCCGGGTCGAAGCTGAGGTGATTAAGCCCGTGTGGTTCGGATGGTTCATCGCCAAGGTTGATCCCGGCACGCAATTCCTCCTCGAGCAGGCCCCTTTGCCGACGGGAATCTGGCTGCCCAAGCATTTCCGTATGCACGTGGATGCATCAGTGCTCTGGCATCGCAAAGACTATACCCACGATGAAACCTATCAGGACTATCGGCCGATTTCAGAACAATGAAGAGAGGCGTCCTGCGGATTTCATCCCACCGAAGATTGCAGCGCCTCCGCAGCGCGCCGATGCTGCCCTGCCAGCGGGAGTGCGCCATGTCCCGCCGGCATGGCCCTGGCCAGGCGTGCAGCCAGCAAGGCGGCTGTAAGAATGAGAATACTTCGACCGATTTTTTCCTGCGTCAATACCCCTCCCTGTCTGCTCGTTCCGTCTCTGGATGCGAAACTCCTGGAAATCCCGACGCATGAGAGTCGAGGATTTAATGGCCTCCGCGTCCTCTCCACGGAACGGTGGTTCGGGGTATGCCCGGCCCCTGGCCCAGGTTTTGGAATTCCCCCTGCCGGGATTGGCCTAGCGAGCGCGATTGGCGCTGCTGCTCAAGTTCTGGGTTCGCAGGGGTTCTTTGCCACTGCCCGGCCTTGTTCTGCTGATACCAGCCGTCCGATCGGTGCTCGTAGACCTTCCTATCCCTGCCAACGTACAAATCCGGACGGGCGCCGCGACCCTGAGGCGAGATCCTTCCGGGTGGCTGGAAACTGCGTGTGACGACACCGTTCCCTCCCCAATGGCTGTAAGCGTTCACGTTCCCACGAATCCATGTCCGGTTGGGAGCGCCCCGCTGCACATTCCAATGTTCTGAGAAGATTCGATGGCTGACCGGCGTGTTGTGAAACCACCAGTAATTACCTGCCGGCCGCCAGAACCACCCGCCGCCCCAGTAGCTGAAGCGGAACCCAAATCCCCAGGTCCAAGGCCAGCCAAAGCAATAGAACGGCGGGATGAAACCGCACCACCCTGGATACCACCAGCCGGTGCCAAACACCACTACGCCGTCGGATACGAATGCTCCCATGTAGCCGGGCGTATAGCCAACGTAAACGACATCCGGAGTCGCTCCATATACGTACACGTAGCGGAGGTGATAAAGAGGACAACTCGGCGGAATGGTATAGATTTCGGCTGGGATCATGTCCGCGACAGCCCAAGGCCCCAGCGCTGAATCGGCCACGAACCAAACGCCATGTTGGACGGCGTAATAGCGTCCCGCGGCGTGGATCACCTCGGCGGAGGTATTGATGGCGTACTCCATGCCCGTTCCTTCAATCGGCTGGAACTGGGGTGGGCCATCGTATTTCACGTCCAGCTTGGCTTCGCTGCGCCGGACCGTGGCGGTTTGGGGAATTTCATTGGCGATGACAGCTTCGCGAGCCTGCTCGGTTCCCGGAATCGACGCCAGCACGTGACCCTTGGGGTTGTCCGGGGGAATTCGAGTGAAATCGCCCGGTAGTTGTTCTCCCGGCACCCATTCCCACGTTCCTTGCAGTGATTGGGCGCGGAACCACCGGCCAGCGAGGAGCGTGTAATATTGCTGCGACTTTATGTCCATAAAGATGTCATTATCGGAGTTTGTGGCATACAGCAGAGCGGTCTGCGCGATGGGAGCGTAGGCCGGGTCACCTTGCGTGACCAGCAACTCGGCGGGAACCATGCTCACGTAGACCACCGGCGGATTTCCCGGGAGCGCGACGGCAGCTTCGGAAGGTTCCTTTTCTTCGTCTTTCGCCAGTTGCTGCTTGATCTCCGCAAGATCCTGGGGCGGGTTCGCCGCCGCGGCCCACGGCCCGGTCAATGACGACGCGGTCATCCACCAACTCCCGCCGTCGAGGTAAAACGTTCCAGCCGCGGAGTTGAACAACAGCAACGCCGGTGTGTTGACGACGCGCGTGTAAGGCGTGCCTTCGACGGCGCGGTACACCGGATCCCCCTCGATGAGGATCAACACGGCCGGCTCTTTGCTGAAGATGATCTTAGGCGGATCGTTCTTCAAGCGAATCGTTTCGGCCTGGGTCTCCGTTTGGGTGATCGCAAGGTCGGCCAGGAACCGGTCAAGCGACACGGTTCGTGGCCAGCTCGGAACACTCTCGCGAACAGCTTTTCGTAACTCTCCTTGCAGCGAGGATGCCGACGGGAAGTTCGCTTCCTTAATGTCGATGTCCTCCAAAGAAACCAGCCGCGCTTCCTTATCGACCTCTGTCCTGGCGCTGATCGTCACGGTGCCAAAGATCTGGCTCGTATCTCCCTTCAGCGTGACAATCACGGCGGAGCGGGCCTCGAGCTTGTTGCCCTTCCAACTGTCCACTTGAGGCTGGTAGAGAACCAGATGAAGATTGTCGGTGTCGATTTCCTTTGGCCAGTATTCGTCGCCGCCGGGTGGCGCTTGAGCAAACAGCAGCGGCAGGGCAATGGAAGTCAAGAATACTAATTTTCCAATACGCATGATATTCCTCATTTCTGCGATAATGGCGAGCCATCGATCGCGCCTAGCGATGTGCCTTCACCGAAATTCCTAACTGTCGACCGGACTCAGGAGGCGTTCAATTCGCGCCCTCCTTCCGGCCCAGCAAATGGTTCAGCGTTGGGCACTCAGTCCATCCTGGGGCTTGCTTCCCACTTCCTTCTCCGAAGGAATCTGCGAGGAATCCCATCCGCCACCCAGCGCCTTGATTAACTGAACGCTCGCCACCATCTGTTGCATTCGAAAATTTACAGCCACTTGCTGGTCGGTCAACAAAGCGGTTTGTGCCGTGATCACATTCAGATAGGGATCGAGGCCCGCCTTGTACCGGACCTCGGCTTCCTGGAGGCTCCGCGCGGCCGCTTGCACGGCGGCATCCTGTTGGTCGATGTCCTGCGACAAGATGCGGAGCGCCGCGAGATTGTCCTCCACCTGCTGAAAGGCCGTGAGGGCGGTTTGCCGATAGTTGGCGACGGTTTGCTCGTACGTCGCGCGGTATTGCTGAACGGTTGCTTTGCGCAATCCGGCATCAAAAATGGTTTCGGCAAGGCTGGGGCCCACCGACCAAAAGCGGCTTGGCCATGTAAACCAGCTCGCGGCGGAGGAATTTCCAAATCCCCCGGAGGCGCTGAGCAGGATTGTCGGGTAATACGCAGCTTTGGCCACCCCAATTTGCGCGTTCGCCTGAGCCATGGAACGCTCGGCAGCCGCAATGTCCGGGCGCCTCTCGAGAAGCTCGGACGGAATCCCCACCGGAATGGCAGGAGGATTTGCCGCCGAAGTATTCGGCGGCAGGGAGAATGTCGAGGCGGGTTGGCCAATCAGAACCGCGATAGCGTGCTCATACTGGGCACGCAGGATTCCCAGGTTCGTGTCCTGAGCTTGTGCAGATTTTAGCTGAGCCTCAGCTTGCGCCACCGCTTCATCGGAGCTGAGGCCAGCCCGGTACTGGGCGCGAGTGAGATTGAGAGCATCCTGGTAGGCGATGACCGTGGAATCAAACAGCTCCTTCAGGGAGTCCTGGGCGCGCAGCCCATAGTAATCGGCAGCGAGCTCCGCTTGTACGCTCAGGCGAACGTTCTGAAGATCGGCGGCGCTCGACTGTGCTGCATAAACATTGGCCCGCACCGTACTCCGAATGCGTCCCCAGAAATCGGGTTCCCATGAGGCATCGAAAGGCAGGGAGTAGTCGGTGTACGATTTAACGGACAATCCAACCGCCGAGGAGCTTCCTGCCTGAAGGCCCCCGAATTGTCCTGGTGACGGCCGGGAATTGAGGATGCTCGGATTGGTGGTCACAGTCGGGAAATATTGCGAGCGAGCTTCACGAACCAGGGCCCGCGCTGCCAGAAAGTTATCCGCCGCCGCGGCGATTTCCTGGCTGGAAGAACTCGCCTTTTCTTCCAATTCGTTCAATTGCGGATCGTTGAAGACCTTCCACCAGTTCCCGCGGTTTGTGCCATCTTTTGGCTGGGTTGCCCTCCAAACCTCCGATCCCTTCGCCGCGGCCGGTGGAATCTCCTTGTAGGCTGGCGGGCTCGGAACCGGTGGGCGCACATACTTAGGTCCAACGGTGCAACCCGTAACCAGCAGGAGAATCATGGCGAGCGCAGCTAACAAAACGGTCCGGTCCATCCTGATATAGCGTTCCATGTAGCGTTCCTTTTGATCGCTCTCTTGCTGGGGAGGTTCGTCCCTCTCCCACGGCCATCCAGCGTTGTCGATCAAAGCGGGTACTCGGCCGCAGCCCTGTCCCATCTCATTCGCTGATGTACACATCGACCAGTTCACCGGGATAGAGATTCACATTCGCGCGCTGCTCGATCTTGAAAATCACGGGCAGAACGCGAACGTCGACGCGCTCCTGGCGTTGATCCGAGAGCTCGATTTTTGGGGAAACATATGGCTGCACCCGGACGAATTCCAAGGGAATCTTGACATCCGACCCACGGATGGACATTTGCGCGATCATTTTGGAGCCCAAGTGCAATCTTGGGACCAGAATTTCATCGACGTAGCAGCGAACGTGAAGAGAGGACGGTAAACTCCCCAAGGTAATAACGGGATCCGCGCCCTGCGTGTAGGAGTCATAAGCTCCCTGCGGGGATACATAGTTCCCGACGATGGTGTTGATGGCGAGCACAACGCCATCCCGCGATGCTCGCAGGGTATACTTGCCAAGCAGCGCCATGGAGGCCGCATAGGCCTTTGCCAAGGCGTGCTGCTGTCGTTCCTGATTTTGGATGTCGTAGATCCAAGCTCCCGCCTTAGTCAAATCATCCTGCTTTTGGGCAACGATAAGATTCGCTTTTGCCACCGCGGCGGCATTGATTGCGCTGTCTAACGCATCTTTGCTCACCGAGCGCGGGTCGATCTCGTAAGCCGCCTGATCTTTCTGCAACGTGTCCTGGGCGGTTTTCAAGGTGGCTTCGGCGGCAACCACTTGGGCATCGGCGACATCGAGAGTTTCTTTTCTCGGCTCCGCCTTCAGCTCTCGCAACAGCGCCGCGGCGGCTTCCGCTTGTGAGCCCTGTTGCTCCGCCGTCGCTCTTTGGATCGAATCATCAATCAGAAGCAACGGCTGGCCCGCTTTGACTTGCTGACCCTCAGAAACGAGGATTTCTTTGACCGTGCCCGCCACTTCCGGATAGATGTTGATATTCTCCCCGCTGGTCTGTGCACTCTCCACCATGCCTTCGGCATAGATCGCGTTCGTATAGGGACTCGCCGCAGGATTGTAGGCTGGAGGCAGCGGAGGCTCCGTAATGCCGGAGACGATTGCGGCTGCGATCCCACTGAGAGCTCCTATGAAGGAGATGATGAAAACCATCTTGTTTTTCATATTGCACTCTTTTCTGACCCCTTCAGCCGGCCGTCTTCCATATTCAAAATGCGAGTCGCGAATTTATAAATCCGGTCATCGTGGGTTACAACGACAATGCAGCGATCGTTGTTGAGGACGTTCTTCTGTACAAAACTCAAAATCGCCACGCCCGTATCGCCATCCAGAGAGGCCGTCGGTTCATCCATAATCAGAATGTCTGGCTGACTGGCGATGGCCCGGGCAATGGCCACGCGCTGCTGTTCTCCTCCGCTCAACTTCACGGGAGGCAACTCGGCACGGCTCTTCAGCCCCACAACGTCGAGATACTTCTCCGCTTCCTGGAGGGCTTCATTCCAGGGCTTTCGCTTGAGGATCAGCGGAATCGCCGCGTTCTCCGCGGTGGTCAAACGGGGGAAGAGGTGGTAGTCCTGAAATACGAAACCGATTTTCCCCAAGCGGAAGTCCGCAAGCTGGTCGGGATTCAGTCCCCAAATGTCCGTTCCCTCCAGCAAGACCTTCCCCACATTCGGTTTGAGGATGCCGGTGAGCACGCTGAGCAGAGTCGTTTTCCCGCTGCCCGAGGGCCCTACGACATAAACCATCTCCCCGAATTGAGCTTCCAGGCTGACGTCATTGAGCGCCGTCGTCTTGGCCTCACCTTCGCCAAACCATTTGACCAGTCCGCTCGCTTGAATGGCTATTTTCGGCATCTCATCCTCGGAAAATTTCGAATGGTTCAATTTTGAGAACCCGTCGGATTCCGAAATAGCTGGAGACCGCGGCAATCACCACCACCATGCCAAATGAAATCCCGAGATTGCCGAAGGTGACCATGGCAGCGTAGCTGGGCAGCCGGGCCCTGGCGAGGAGGATCAAGAGCACACACAGAGCGATCCCCAGGCCAAAGCCGGTGAATGCCGTGAATGTGGCCTGAAATAGAATCATACCGACAAGGTCGCGGTTCTTGGCACCGATGGCCTTTAGCGCTCCGAACCGTTCCAGGTTCTCCAGGATGAACGTGTAAAAGGTTTGACCGGAGAGCGACAGCCCGACCGTGAAGCTGATCAGCATCATGATGAGCAGGTTGGTGCCACCGCCGGTCTTGTATAAGAAGAAGTCCTCGGTATTTTTCATAAACTCTTCCTTGGTTCTTGCGCGGTAGCCGAGCGCTTCGACTTGCTGCTTGATCCGGGGGATATCGCTCGTGCTCTTCGGTTCAACCAGCACGTACGAGATTGTGAACCGGGGATTGGGAATGTATTGGATGGCCCGCTCGTACGTCGTGTACAGGGTCGGGATGCCGTACAAGCCGGAAGTCGCTACCTTGGCGATTCCCACGATGACCCCACGATTATCATTCAGCTCGAACTCCGAGCCGATGTGGGGATTCTCGAGCTTGGAGAATTCCGCATCCTTCACCACCATGAATCCATTCTCCGCATAAATATCCTGGATTTTCCCGGCAATGAGTTCGGGTCGGCCATACAGGCTGGTATCGTCCAATCCGATGACGGTGACGGTTTGATAGTTTCCATCGGAAAGTTTAACCAGCGCCCCTCCCGAATAAAGAGGAACGGCATACTTCACGCCTTGCATGCTTCGAACCGCGTCCAGGACGTAAGCGGGCATGCCGACCGAGTTGGACACGGTCTCAACGTACGGGTCCATGACCCACAGGGGTGCTCCAATGTTAAGGATATTGGCGGACGCGTGCACCATGACTCCGCTGAACATCGAGGTTACAAACATCATGAGATAGACGGCAAACGTAATGCCAACCAGCAATGCCGAGAATTTGGCCTTGTCATTGACCAGCAGCTTATAGGCAAGCTTGAGGATTCCGGTCATGGCCGTCTCTTTCGTGTTGTTGGTTGGAGCTCCGGGGCCCAAAGCCCGGAAGTTCTGATCACGCTTGTGAAATAGACGCGCTCACCTGGCACCTGGGGAAAGGACTTTTTCCAACTTCGCCTGTCCCCCCCCGCACCATGGTTCAGGTTTAGCAACTGGTTGAGCACCTCCGATGCGCTGTACACGTCTTGCCTAAAATCCCTCACCATCAACTCTGCCATGATTGTTCTGCTCATTCTGCTCACAGCGGCGTGCGCATTGATTTGATCGTGAGTTTTTGTCACGCCCGTGACCCTCCTCCTCGATCTCTCCCTTCGGTTTGGCAATACGAAGGCCAAACCTAAGCTCTTGAAAACACTTCTACCAGGGAACCGTAAAGTGGCAAGCTCGTCGCGAATTCGCGAATCTCGCTAAAACATGAGGGGTGGGGCAGGTTGTTATAGCGGCCCCGGGGCTGTCTCTGTGCCTTCTGTGGCGAGAAAAGATCCCACACACATGCCACTGAGTCCCTCCCTGTGCTCTGTGTGAAAGCTTGAGAAGCACAGAGAACACAGAGAGTTACCTTTTGCTCACCACCTTCCCCGCTTCATTGCTCTACGTTTGACCGAACATTGGTCTCGTTTCCGCTGGACGAGCCGCTATTAGTGATGTTTGCGGAGGACGCGCTTCTTAACGTCGGGCCAAAATTCCTCGAAAGCATTGCTCGCCAGGAGTCCGCCGAAGCCTTCCGAGGTGCGCAAGAGCGCGTCGTGCGAATTGGCTTCGCTGTGAACGCGCCAGGAGTTGGAGACGAAGTTATTCCCGAAAAGCGCCATATAACGGGCATAGGCTGGGCCGAAGCTGCCGCCGCCTCCCCGCGCAGCAAACGCCAGCCGTAGTACATTTCCGACGCGAGCCTTGAAGGGCCGATCCGGCAGGCGAAAATAGCGCGGATCTTGCCGGAGAATGAGGCCAACGCCTGCTTCTATGGCATTTCCTGTGACGCTGCGGGTCATGCCCATTCCATAGCGATCGGCAAAACCTCCCCAATGCGGTCCGTACTCTCTCGGTCGATTGGGAGCCGTTCCGAGGGCAGACTGGAAAATTCCTCCTACCAGATTCGCTGGGTCCATCGTGTTTGTGGTGAACCAACGGAGATATTGTCGAGGCGTGAAAGATTGATAGGGCGCCTCCAGCGTCTCTGGCTTGAGAGGCGTCAAAAGTGAGGGGAGAATAGGACCTTTGGACCTATCATGCGTGCGCAAGAGGGCCGATTGACGGGGCCTTATTGTGCTGCCAGAGGGGAGGGATTGGGCCGATGCCACAAAATGAATGGCCAAGAGAATGGCAATGAGAATTGCGAACCGCCGCGAGAGGGCGGGACCACGACCTTTCTCTGTACCGCCTGCGGTTAATATACGTATTTCTTTAAAAGACTTCAAAGAAGACATGACGCTACGACTCACAGTGCTGAAAATGCGACCGCCCGGGAAAGCCTGTCCCACCGCAGAGGGATTCGAACCCCCTGGCGATATTGGGTCATTCCGCGTGCGGTCGTTGACCCGCAGTTTCAGTTATTTCGAGGCCGTGCGGCTCTTCAGCTTCGTGGCCGCTTGTCCTAGCATGACGTTGAATTTGTCCAGGTCTGCCACGATCTCAGCCTTGGCCTTTGTGTCGGCCGAAGTCCTCAGTCCTTGGAGCTTATTGGCGATCTCTTGCCTCTTGTTCTTGAGGCCGTCGACTGTATCGTTCACCGCTTGAGACACGCTTCCTTTGGCAACAGCTTCGATCTCTTCCATCTGCGATTTGCTCTTCTCCAACTGTGACCTGACGGTCTCTTCAAATGTCTTTGTCTCCTCTGCCATGATCGTTCTCCTTTGATTTGATTTAACTTCTCGCGTAAGACGTTCCTCCTCGCTCCTCGTCTATCGTTGGGCAATACGAAGGCCAAACCTAAATTCTTGAAAACACTTCAACAAACGCACGATAAGATCGCAATCTTTTCGCGAATTCGCGAATTTCGTTGAAAATTTTCGGATACGAGCACGCGTCGGATTTCGCTACACATGCTCGGTAATTGGCGGATGATGCGTGGGTGGGAGATGCAACTCCGACCGAGCCTGCAACAGCCGCATGAGTTGCGAGCGGGAGACAACCCCTTGCAAAGTGCCATTCGCGACTACCGGGAGCTGGTTGACATCATTGCCGGCCATGAGCTTCAGAGCCTCCAGAACCTGCGTGTCAGGAGTGATGATGTGCAACTCCTCCAGCGGGCGCATGGCTTCGCGCACGGTAGTCATACCCCAACGCTCGCGCGGGATGGCGCCAACATCGCGTGGGGTAATGAGGCCCACCAGGCGACCATGGTCTTCCACGGCGTAGCAGCGCCGGCCGGTCGTCAGAAGGTGCGAATCCACAAACTCCTGCAAACTCATGCCGCGGTTCACGATGACGCAGTCACGCGACATCACCGAGGAGACTGGCACGCCTTGAAACGCGGCTGTAATCTCCGCCTGGCCGTAACTGGCTTTCGCTGCATCCATCAGAAACCAGCCGATGAATGCGATCCACAACCCCCCAAAGCCGGCGCCACCAAAGAATTGCCATATCCCGTAGAGAATGAATAGAAAGGCCACGACTTGGCCGACGCGCGCGGCGATACGGGTGGAGCTATCTGCATTCTTGGTGATCGCCCACACGATCGCGCGCAGCACCCGGCCGCCATCCAGTGGAAAGCCAGGAATCATGTTGAAGACGGCGAGAGCCACGTTGATATATCCCAGCCACACCAGGACCGCGGTCATCCCGGTCCGCGGTTCGGCCGGACGGTGCCAGCCCAGGCTGACCGCGATGGCGAGGCAGCCAAACCCTATGATCAGGCTGGCGATAGGCCCGGCGATCGCCACCCAGAATTCTGTCTTCGCGTCGGTGGCATCGTCCTCGATTTGCGAAACCCCGCCGAGCGCGAATAGGGTGATCGCCTTGACTTTCAACCCACGGGCCTGGGCCACCAATGAATGGGAGAGTTCGTGTAACAGCAAGCTGACAAAAAACAAGACAGCGGTGAACAGCGCCGTGATCCAGATCTGGCTTGTGCCCCAGTTCGGATTGACCTGACGGAAGTGCTCACCGAGGGAGAACACAATCAGGGCGGCGATGATGAACCAGCTATAGTGAAGCCCGATCTCGATTCCATGGATTCTTCCGAGTTTGATGTTGGATTGCATCCGCCGCCCCTCAGCAGAACCGATACAACTAAATGTGTGTCTCCGCCGCCCTAGTCTTGGCGATTGCTGCCTTCGCCTTGAGTATCTTGGCTTTGGCCTGGGCCTCGCGCTCCGCCGCCTGACGTCGGTCTTTGTCTTCCTCCAGCCAAGCTTGTAGCTTGGATTCAAGCTCGTTGATGTTTTCCTGGAGCTTTGCTTTTCGGTCCGCATCAGCCTGGGCATGCTCTGCCGTCACTTGGGCAAGGTGGGCTTTGATGGCGGCAATGTTCTCGGCGTGAATCGTGTGTTTAATCTCTGAGACGGCCCTGCGGAATGTAGTGCCGCCGATCGCCTCCATACGGACGTCCAAGGGCGTAGTCGAGTCTTCTTCAATTTCCGCCACTACTGCCGCCCGGCTCGGCAATAGAACCTTGGCCACGTCAACAATGAAGTCGTCACCAATCCTGGCTTTGTTCAGGTCCGCCGCAGCGCCGCCAACAAACCCCACGGCACCGCCAATGGCGAAACCGGTCGGCCCTCCTAGTAGACCGATCAGGCTTCCCAGCAGGGTTCCGACCAGGGTCCCGAGGGGGCCCCGGTCATCACTTTGCCCCACCGTGGTGGTGCCGTCTGGATTTTTCACCAGCAGCGCGTGGCCGTAAACACTGATGCTGCCGTCGCCATCCAGTTGCTGAAGCACCTTGTTTCCTTCGTAGGCTTTGCTCTCGTTATCAAAAACCACGACCAGCATTCTGTCCATCACGTTCTCTCGCCTTATTCGTTTGAGTTCAGGGCTTTCCTTAAGCGGCCTTCAGCGTCTTGCTGACGGCATCCGTCAGGTCCTTGTTAAAGGCGTCGACGTCAGTGCTCAGTTCCTTCTCAAACTGCTTCACGGCGTGCTTGGTTGCGTTCGCCAAAGCCTCTTGCAGTTTCGACCGGCCGATCACGATCAGGGCTGCCGTGCTCGCCTTAAGCGTATCGCCGATCTCCTTCAGGTCAGAACGCGACATTCCTGCCCAGAAGTGCCCGATCAGGGATCCCGCACCGGCGCCGACCGCAAGCTCCCACACCAGATAGGGCGGGAAAAAGATGCCGACCAGCGCTCCCACCGCCAAACCACCCCATGCCCCGTATTGGGTCGGCATCTCGGTCTTGTTAATCTTGACTTGACCGGTCGCGTCTTTACTGATCACTGCCGCATCATACACGCCGATGACGCCGTCAAAATAAAGCTGCTTCACCGCTCCATAGTCTGCCTTCGCGTCCTCGAAATTCGCGTAGCTCGCGACGTACACAAAAGCTGTTTTGTTCGATTTGTTTGCCATAAGTCCTCCTTTGGACTGATTGCCCTTTGATTTGATCGTGAGTATTCGTCACCCGGGCAACTCTTCTCCTCGATCTCTCCCTAAGGTTGGGCAATACGAAGGCCAAACCTAAGCTCTTGAAAACACTTTAATTCGCGAACCGTGAAGCCGCTATTCCCTCGCGAATTCGCGAATCTCGTTAAAATGACGGGGGGTGATGGTCAGCTCGGGGGAGGTCAGCAGGTGGTCAATTGATATGAAGGTGGCGTCATGTCTCAGAAATTCGTCGGGTAAGTCATTCGGTCCCAGGACGATGCCGCAAAGCCCCGCAGGGGCGATATTGCGTAGCCCAGGGCACAAGCCCTGGGAAAGGACACCCTCACCCCCGCCTTCGGCTCCCCTCTCCCGCTTGGGCGGAAGGGGGATGGGGGATGGGGGAGAGGGAGGGCGTTCTGACCCACGGCTCACGCCCTGGGCTACGAGATGTAAGTTCGTCAATAAATGTTACAGTGCATCCATCACGCGTTTTTCACGGTGACGGTATCGCCGTCCACAACTGTCGTAGTAAATGGATTGACGCTTATTCCGTTTCTTTTGGTGGTCCGCCAAAACAAGTGGTACTTGGAAGTCGCCACGTCGCGAACGGTTGCGTCCTTACTTATCTCCACTGTGAACTGCATCTTGTCAGGCCCGAATAGAGTAATGGTAATCACCTTAGCTCCTTAAACGCTGCGCTGCCGCCAAGACAAGGCCGCTCCGGCGCATACAGCAAATCATGCCTTGATCTGCATGAGCGGTCGATCAGTGAGGGCCGTCGGGGACCTCCGGATCGCGAGACATTCCAGCCACACGATTCGGAGCACCGCGACAGTAGGTACCGAGAGGTACACGCCCGCAATTCCACCCACCTGACCTCCCGCCATGAGCGCAAACACGACGGTCAGGGGCTGGAGCTCCAAGCTGTTACCCATGATGCGCGGGGAGTTCACATAATCCTGCACCAGCCTCCACGCCACCACCAATCCCGCCATCCAGATCCAGTGGGCGTGGGTCAGAAAGCCGACCGTTAGAATAGCCGCGGCCGAAATGATCCATCCCACCACCGGGAGGAATTCCAGAGCGCCCCCCAGGAGACCCAGCGCGAGCGCATAGGGGAATCTTAGGACCAGCATCGCGAAGCTATAGAAGCCGAAGGAGAGGCCCGCCAGGGCGACCTGGGCGCGAATGTACTTGGCCAGCATCGTGTCAACCCGCCTCACGATCCTCTTGAGCGGTGTCTCCTCCTGACCCGGTGCAACGGCTTCCAGCATTGCCTCCGCCATTTGCCGACCGTCACGCAAGATGAAGGCGGCCAGGATGGGAATGGGGAAAAGCCAGACCGCGCTCGCGGCGATGTACCCTATGGACGCCGCGCCGCGCTCGAAAGCACGGGCGATGAAGTCACGGTTATGGGCCAATAAGGCTTGTATCTGTTGTTGCTGGGCGTCGCTCAAGCCGTGCCTGCCCCCCAGACCAACGGGAGGCTTTCCAGTGGAAAGATCCTGCAAGATTTCGGGCACAGCCGCATTCAGGTTCCTTATTTGCGCCGCAACGTGCGGACCTAACTTGTAGCCCACGCTGCCCAGCACAAGAATCCCGATCAAGTAGACCTGTACTACCGCCCAAGTGCGGTTCTTCTGACCGAGCCGCGAATGCCGTTGGAGCCACGTGACCGCCGGTTCGAGCAAGTAGGCAAAGAGCAGGGAGAGCAGCAAGACGAGGAAAGCCCCGCGCGCGATGTAGAGGATCGTCGCCGCGATCACGAAGAGCGCCACGGTGGTGACGACATTGCCGGCACGATCGTCGATTCTGAACATGCTGCTCTACCCTCAATATCCGCCCTCAGCGCTGTCCCACACCTTGCAAGCCATGTGCCCCGGGCCATCCGGCTGGTCGCAGGGTTGCGCTTAAGGCAAGCTATGAATGGCGCTGCCGAAAGCTACCAGGGCTCCGCCGTCAAAGATGAGGTCCACGCCGATCGCGATACCCACGAAGTAGGTAGTAGCGGTCGGGAAGGTGGCCAACAGGAAGACACCGAGACCGACCGAGACGAGTCCCGCAAAGACCATCCACCCCCACCAGGGGAACTGAATAACCGCCGCCCCAGTTATGCGGAACAGCCCGCCCACGATGAACAGTACCGCGAGCAGCATGGTCACGCCTGCCGCGCCCGCGTCCGGGTGACGGATGAGGAGGTATGCAACCACTCCGCTCATGAGCGCGTTGAGCAGGTAGATGAAAAACCCGCTCCAGCCCAGCGCTTGAAACGAACCGATGAACCAGAACACCGCGCTGATCGCAAGGACCCAGCCCAACGCCAGGATCGAGAACGTGGTTGCGGTCTGCGCTTTGACAATACAGGTGGCGCCAAGAATCACCAGCAGGATCCCCAACACGAGGAACCAGCCCCATGATTTTCGAACTTCTTCTATCCCCGCCATAAACACATCAGAAAGTTTCGTCATCGTCATGCTCCCTTCAAATAGAATATTTTCGACTCTGCCTATCGCTACTGCCAGCTCGAGCCATGAGGTGGCGCTTTTCCTGGCTTCAGTGTAAAAACACCTCCGCGGCGTTTTTCGAAACTGAAATCGGTTTCGCCGCCTTTGGATCAGAGCTGAACTTCCCAAAAACCAATGGATGTGCGCGGAAATGCCACTCGAGTAAACTGACGCGATGCTCAAAGGCGGGATGGTCGGACAATAGTTGTGGTAACTCCTCCAGATCGGAATTCTGGAAATCCTGGAAGAGCCACACCAAACCCCAGGGGTTGTATCCCGCGGCAGCGCAAATATCGGAGCCGCCCAGGTCCGCCCGTGACTCCACATAGCGCGAGAAGCCGAGGGAATGGAGCTTCCCGATCAGGGGAATACCCAACATTTTGGCTCGATCGGCGCCCAGAAGTCTGGCAGCTCCGATTTCCCGCTCCGTGATTTTACGCTGCTCCTGCATCAACACCACGGTGTCGTGATGGATCGTATGGGAGACCTCGTGACAAAGCGTTCCGGCAAGCTCGTCACTATTCCTTACGAAATACAGGAGCGAATCGACCACATACACGTTGCCGCCCGGGGCTGCGAACGCATCCGGTAAATCTTCATGAAGCAAATAGAACTTGAACGGATGGTCGTATTGCGGTTGCGCCGCTCGGGTGATGGCGTCGGTAATCGGTCTTAACTGATCGTACAGAGGGGAAGATTCCACGATTTCACCATTCGCCTTCAGCTCATTGAAAATCTCTTGCCCCATCTCGAGTTCCTCGTCCTGATTACGCCCCTGAGCCGGTACAGAGGTCCCTCCGCTTCCCCACCCCCCGAGACACAACACCGCAGCAGAAGCGTACAAAAGGGCTTTTCGAACCCATGCAAGCGCATCCATGGTCTAATTCCCGCGGGCACAACAGCTTCAACGCCCTTTCATGCCCGCGTTTGCTTTGCCCGCCTTCAGTGCAAGAACACCTCCGAGGTGTTTTTCGAAACTGAAATCAGTCGCGCCGACTTGGGATCAGAGCTGAACTTCCCAAATACCGAGGGGTTATCACGGAAATGCTTCTTAAGCGCGCCGATGCGCTGCTGATTGCCGGGATGGTCCGACAAAAGCTGAGGTACCTGATTGGGATCGGCGTTCTGAAAATCCTGGAGGAGCCAAACCAAACCCCACGGGTTGTACCCTGCCGCGGCGCAAACGTCGGATCCGGTCAGGTCCGCCCGCGATTCCACGTCGCGCGAGTACCCGAGGGAATGGAGCCTCCCGATCATGGCGATCGCCAATATTCCGGCGAGATCGGGGTCCAGAAGCACGGCCGCTCCGATCTCTCGCGCTGCGATTTTCTCCCGCTTCTCCATCAAGGTCACCGTGTCGTGATGGATGGTATGGGAGACCTCGTGGCATAGCGTTCCGGCGAGCTCGTCGGTACTCTTTACGAAATACAGGAGCGAATCAACAACGTAGACGTTGCCGCCCGGAACGGAGAACGCGTTCGGTTGCTTTTCATGAATCAGATAGAACTTGAACGGGTGGTTGTATCGCGGCTGCGCGGCTCGAGTAATGGCGCCCGCAATCGGTCTCAACTGGTCATACAGAGGAGAAGATTCCACGATTTCGCCTGTGCCCTTCAGTTGGTCGAAGACCTCCTGGCCTATCTCCAGTTCTTCGTCCTGGTTTTGCCCTTGCGCGGGCGACAGGGTCCTCGCCCCCGCCACACACAACGCTACAGCGCTGGCATACAAGAGCGCCTTTCGAAGTAATTCAAGTGCATTCATAAGGCTATCTTCCGACCCCGGGCTCGCATCAAATGGCCTGTCGAGCAAAGCGCGGCTCCGCTGATTCAGACTGCAATGCTCTGACCTGCGAATGCCTTTCTAACAGGCGGCCTATCTCCCACACCGTCAAGGGCTCGACCAAATAATCCATCGCCCCCAACTGCATGGCTTCCAAGTAGCAGTCCATGTCAAGGCAACGCGCCACGACCAAGACGGGCAGGTTGGGGTTCACCTCTGCGGCACGCATCAGCACCCAGCTCCCTTCGAAGTTGGGTGTCCCCTGACTCACGATGACAAAGTCGAAGACTTCGTCACCCAGGCAGCGGACTCCCTCGTGATAAGAACTGCACCGTCGGACCCGATACCCATACGCTTCCAGGATGGTGGAATAGAATTGAAGATCTTCAGGGCATTCGTTCACCAGAAGCGCTTTCCCTCGAGGAATGCCGTGAAGTTTTGCGCTCGCTTTTTGGTGTATACCTGTCTGCCACATCGGTTATCTCCTCAGGATCTGCCACCCATGTCTGCCTTTGGCGTGCCTCAATCTTGCCGGGCAGGTTGCCTGGCGCAGACATGAATCCCCCGTCGCCGACACCCGCATGAGCCGGAAGACCATCCCCCCTTCAATTACCTCTGTTGATGCGCAAGATCGACCGTTCATCGGGTGCTAATTGTGTGCCTTCATCGCCTTGGCTTTCAAAGCGGCGGCCTTGGCCTTTACGACCTCGACCTTGGCCTTCGTCTGGGCCTCCATTGCCTTGCGTTGCTGCTTGGATTTTTCGAGCTGCGCCTGGATCTTGGAGTCGAGTTGGTTGATCTTTTCGTCGAGCTTGGCCTTCCGGTCGGCATGAGCCTTGGCCCGCTCTGCCTTCATTTGCGCCATGTCGGCTTTCATGGCGGCGACGTCTTCGTCCTCAAGCGTTTGTTTCACTTCTGACAGCGCCCGGCGGATTACCTTTCCACCGATCGCTTCCATGCGAATGTCCACCGGAGTCGTCCAGTCTTCCTGAATCTCCGCGACCACGGCGAACTTGCCCGGTTGCAATTGCTGTTTCACGTCATCAATGAAGTCATACCCAACCCTGGCGTTGTCGATGTCGATCGTGCCGCCGACAGCTAACCCCGCAGCAGCGCCAATCGCGGCGCCGACTGGCCCCCCCAGAAGACCGATGAGGGCTCCCAGTGGGGTTCCGAGCAGGGTCCCGAGGGGTCCCGGGTCATCACTTTGCCTAACTGTTGTGGTGCCATCGGCATTCCTGCCAACCACGGCGTAGGCGTAAACTACAATGCTGCCTTCGCCATCCAATTGCATCAGCGCCTTCTTCCCTTCGTACGCTTTGGGTTCCGTATCGAAAACCACCACCAGCATTCTGTCCATAACCTTGCTCCTTTCGATTTTGTCCTCTCGTCGTGGCCGTCCTTCGGCTTCTTCAATGCAATGCAAGCGCCAATTGGTAAGCCCTTCAAAACGCACGGAGTTGCGTATTGCGGAGTGACAATTTCTTCGCGAATTCGCGAAGTTCGTGAAAGTCTGGATCGCGTTGGAGGGAGGGTAGTGTCCATATTTGGACACCACCCTTGAGGGGGGGCAGGCTTTGGGTGGAAGGAGAGCGCCCTTTGGGGCGGCACATGCCGGGCTAAACCCGGCGCTACAAGTACCAATATCTCTGGCGCCCTACGCTAAACGGCCTTGAAGCTATGCTTGTTGATATTCATCGACCTGATCTTCGATTCCAATGTGGAGGGCGGAATGCCCAGCTTCGCGGCCGCACCCGCCGGTCCCGACACTCGGCCGCGTGTTTCGGCCAAGGCCGCGCCAATAATTTCCCGCTCCTCCATCACCGACTTTCTCAAGGACGACGCTGTTGCCGATTCAGTTGCGGGGAATTCGTGAGCAAGCCAGCTCTGCTTGACCGAGAGGTTTCCCTTATCGTGGACGATCACCGATCGTTCGATAACGTTTTGCAGCTCCCGGATGTTCCCCGGCCATGAGTATCGAATCAGCGCCTCCATCGTTTCGGAAGAAATCGCATCAATGGTCTTGTTCATTTGCTGGGCGAATTGCTGCACGAAATGACGAACGAGCAGCGGAATGTCTTCCGAACGTTCGCGCAAGGGTGGAATATGAATGGGGAAAACATTCAGCCGGTAGTAGAGATCGAGGCGAAACTGCTTCTCCACGATCATTTCTTCCAGGGCGCGATGGGTTGCAGCCACGACCCGAACGTCAACTCTCTTCGTCCGCGTACTGCCCAACCGCTCGAATTCTCGCTCCTGCAAGACCCGCAGCAGTTTCGGTTGGATTTCCAAAGGGATGTCCCCGACCTCATCCAGGAATAGCGTGCCCTGGTCCGCAACTTCGAGCCGCCCGGCCCTTTGAGTGATGGCGCCGGTGAAGGCGCCGCGCTCGTGGCCAAACAGTTCACTCTCGAGCAGGCCGCTGGGCACCGCGGCGCAGTTGAGCTTCACAAACCCTCGTTGTTTGCGCAGGCTGCGATTGTGAATAGCGCGTGCGATCAGTTCCTTGCCGGTGCCCGTCTCTCCCAACAGGAGCACTGTCGAATCCGTTGGCGCCACCATTTCCACGAGTTGCAGCACCTCCCGGAGGGCTGGACTCTGCCCCACGATCCCTTCAAAGTCCGCCTCGGTGCGGATCTCTTCCCTGAACCGGAGCTTCTCCTCCGCTTGCTTGTCTTTTAATTCGGCAATCTCGCGATAGCCCAAAGCATTCTCGCTTAACCCGGCGTTCGCATCGAGGGCGCCTTCGAAACTGTGCTGCGCCAATTTTCGACTTTGCTGCCGGGCTCCCTGATGACGAGCGATACCTTGCCGGATGGCATTCAGTAGATCTTCACCGTCACAGGGCTTGGTCAAAAACTCCAGTGCGCCGGCTTTGATGGCGCGCACGGACATGGGAATGTCGCCGTGGCCGGTCAGGAAAATAATCGGGACTTGCACATCCGCCTTGGCAAGCTGTTGTTGAAGATCAAGTCCGCTTAACCCTGGGAGTTGCACATCCAGTACCAAACAGCTCGGCGGTTCAGCTTGCAGGCTGCCCAAACACTCCTGCGCCGACGCGAACGTTTCCGCCCGGAATCCGGCGGAGCGAATCAGACTTCCCACCGATTCCCGCACTGCCACATCATCATCTACCAGGTAGACGGGAGCGCCTCTGTCACTCATGGGAACGCCTCCTTCTGATGGTCCGATGGTTTGGAAAGGAAAACCTCACTGCGTTTAATCCATCCCGCAATGACCTATGGTTACGGGTTCTTGAGTTGTGATTACCCCTGGGTATGTCGTTTCGCGCTCAGAGCCTTGTGGATCGCATTCAATACCGTATCCTCACTGAGGGGTTTGATCAGGTAATCCACCGCGCCGGACCGCAAAGCTTGCGAGCGCACCCCTTCCTCAGATCCATGGGCCGTGATGAAGATAACGGGTATTGCACAATGATTGGCCACCAGGTGACGGTGGAGTTCGATACCGTTCATTCCCGGCAAGCGCACATCCAGTAATAGGCAATCGATATCACGCAGATGATTCGAATTCAAGAACTCTTCGGCCGAAGCAAAAACCTTCACGGCAAACCCGACAGACCTGAGTAGGCCGTCCAGGGATTCACGGACGGACTCGTCATCATCAACCACGTAAATAAGGGGAACCTTCGCCATACAGGTTCATTTAGCGCCCTTGCAGGCAACGATGTCTATCACACCTTGGTATTAGGTTCCTCTGGGAGGAGGAGGGCGGCCCGGACCTACAAATTCTTCCCGCGCCGTATCCCCAGGCTCTGCGACATTCTCACCAGGTCTGCCAGAGAGTCGGCCCGCATCTTGCGCATAACCTGGCCGCGCTGAATTTTAACCGTAACCACGCTGGTCCCCAGTTCACCGGCCACTTGCTTATTCAGCAGCCCGGAGACCACCAACTCCATCACCTCGCGTTCGCGCGGCGTTAACGATTCATACCGGCCGCGCAACTCACGCAGCTCTGCCTGATGCCGGCGCGCCGCCCGATCGCGTTTTATCGCCTGCTCGATCGCGTCCAGCAGGTCCCGGTCCGTGAACGGCTTGGTAAGAAACTCCAGCGCACCCGCTTTCATGGCCTGCACCGCTGCCGGAACGTTGCCATGGCCGGTAATAAAAATAATCGGAATCTCCTGGTTGGCCTCGGCCATCCGCTTCTGAAGATCGAGCCCGCTCAGACCGGGCAACCGAACGTCCAATACCAGGCAGCTTGGCAAATCGGCCCTCTGGCGAGCCAGAAACTCCCGCGCCGAGGCAAAGGTCTCGACCCTCAAACCCGCGGACCGAATCAGACCTTCCAAAGCCTCGCGCACCGACAAGTCATCGTCCACGACCCAGACGATTGCATCAGGCTCCGGCAAAGGTGACTCCTATTGGTACTTCGGAATAGTAAACTGAACGGTGATGCCCGGCCCCTCATTCGCCACCGCCCATAGCCTGCCCCCGTGATTCTGAATAATGGAGCGACTAATTGAGAGCCCCATGCCCATGCCCCCCTGCTTGGTGGTGTAGAAAGCATCAAAAATCCGTTCCAGGCTCTGAGGGTCAAGACCCATCCCTGAGTCCTGGACGGTAACCCGCACCTGGCCGGCATCATCGTTTTGGGTTCTGACGATCAGTTCTCGCGGCCGCTCTTCCACACCGCTCATGGCTTCGATCCCGTTCATCACCAGATTCAGGACCACCTGCTGAAGCTGCACTCGATCGCCCAACACCGGTAAGAGATCAGGCGCCAATTCCGTCCGAACTGCCACACGGTTCTTGCGCAGTTCGTCCTGAGCAAAAGCCGCGACCTCCCGGATGGCCTCGTTCATATCCAGCCGTTCCTTGGCCGTGGCTGTTTTCGTCGCCAGAGCCCGAATCCGGGCGATCACGTCTCCCGCCCGCTTCCCGTCGCGGGCGATACGCCGGACCGCTTCCCGCCCCTCCTCCAGATTAGGTGAATCCCCTGCCAGCCACCGCAAGCAGGCATTGGCGTTGACCACCACGCCCGAAAGCGGCTGATTGACTTCGTGGGCGATGGAGGCGGCCAGTTCCCCCATCATGCTTACGCGGTCGAGGTGCGCGAGATCTGCCTCGAGTTGGCGCAGCCTCTTGCGCTCTTCCTCAGCGCGTTTGCGTTCCGTGATATCGACTGCCGTACCGACGTATTTGGCGACCTGTCCCTTTTCATCAAGAATCGGATGCCCGATCGCGTGGATGTGCTTGACGGTTCCATCGGGCAGCACGATCCGGTGCTCATGTTCGTACTCCATGTTTCCATGTGCCGCCTTCAGCAGCAGTTCGCGCGTGCGCTCGAGATCCTCCGGGTGGATTCCTTGCCAGAATGTTTCCTCGCTGGGTACACCTTCCTGCGGGTTTAAGCCAAAAATTCGGTACATTTCCTCGGACCAGTAAATCGACAGGAGAGTGGCAGGGCTCCAGGCAAAGCTGCCCGTATGGGTCAGCCGCTGCCCTTCCGCCAGATAGGCCTCGCTCTCCCGCAGAGCTTGCTCCGCACGCTTGCGGTCGGTGATGTCCCGGGCTAGCTTCAGCAGGAAGCGACGACCTCCATACCAATACTGGCTGGTGTGGGCTTCGACCGGAAACAGCGTCCCATCCTTTCGCCGATGCCAGTGCGTGTCGATTACGGTTTCACCTGCCGCCGCCCGCTCCGCGACTGATTCCACCTGAGCTCGATCCGACTCCAGGTGGAAGGCAACCGCCGTGGTCCCAATTAATTCCTGCCGCGTATAACCAAGGCTCTCGCAGGCCTGCCGGCTCACATCCACAATCATCCCATGCTCGAAGTCGTAGATGAAGAGGGCGTCCGCCGCGTGGTCCACAAACGTGCGGAAGCGCCTCTCGCTTTCGCGCAGCGCTTCCTCCGCCTGTTTGCGCTCCGTGATATCCACCGACGTGCCCACCAATTTAACGACGTCTCCCGCGCCATTTAGGACAGGGTGGCGGATGGTGTGAACATGTTTGACCGTTCCGTCGGGCAGCACGATCCTGTACTCGTCGGAGG
>Ga0326727_10001961_pt1 | contig 73196 bp, 67 predicted proteins | sample MB2enrmetagenome_FD_207643 | JGI IMG/M metagenome (GOLD analysis project Ga0326727, IMG submission 207643) | Lab enriched peat soil microbial communities from McLean, Ithaca, NY, United States - MB29MY | ecosystem: Environmental > Terrestrial > Soil > Wetlands > Peat | place: USA: New York... | reverse complement strand
GCACCGGGGCCGTCATTGCCCTTTACCGCATGAGGCGGGGAGAGATGTCTTTCGACCAGGCATATCAGGAGGCTCTGCACTACCGATTCGACGAATCCTTGGATGGCGGTCTCATAAAGACCATCAAACGGTACCAGGACCCGAAGACGCTCGCTGCGCTGCCTGATCCTGATCCTTCGCCTGCATCCCCTATAGGCGTTTGCATCGCAGGCTCCCCCGCCGCACCATGAAAGAAGAATGACCCAGCTTCCGTTTCCTGTATTCACCCAAATCCGGTCTGAAGGGGCAAGGTGACCCGGCCCACGGCCAATGGCTCGACCCGCCTGAGCGGCTGGTCCTTAGCCTGTCGTCGCGCGGTGCCGCTAGCGCTGCAAGACCCCATAAACGTGTGGGCAAAGAAGCACACCTTCCCCCGGAACCGGAACAGCACCTTTCACCTGCTGCCGCAGACAAAGCTGAAGCCCTTCAATGTTCTGAGAAAGCCGGGGCAAAGCGGGAAGAAATGAATATGCGACCGACAATCGCAATCTGAGGCACCGAACCCTAGGCACACTCGAAGGGGGTGCCGCTAAGTTCTTGAAAGGCTGGTAGGCCTGGAGGGATTCGAACCCCCGACCCACGGTTTAGGAAACCGTTGCTCTATCCGTCTGAGCTACAGGCCCATGGCTCCCACCAGATGGGTGCTTATAGAGTAGCACACGCGCCCCGCCCTTTTGGATGCGAAATTCGTTCCCGTGTTCTGGCGGTCTGAAATCCTCTACCACGACCGGAACAGGCTCGGCCAAGTTAGGGCCTGTCCGAGGGGGGATTGGGCGCCCGCTGTTTTTCGTCGGAAAGACGCCCCAAGTGGGGTTCATGGTCAAGAGATAAACGCCCCAAGCGCCGTTGGGCAGGAAGGAGGATCTCACCGGGAGCGCCCTGGCGCCGTTGCCCGCCATGGCCGATAACGCCCCCGCCGAAGGATCTCTCCCTCGGCGCGGGCGGCCAATCAGGGTTAGAGCCTGCGCGCGTGCGCTCAGGACCCTGATCCGAACGATTTGACGGCATCCTGGACGCTATCGTACACGTCAAATACCGTAACTAGCTTTGTAATATGAAGCTGCTCGTTAAAGCGCTTTGTAAGATTGGCAAGCTTCAGGTTGGCGCCCTGGTTCTGCGCTGAGGTGAATCCCGCCACCAGTGTGCCCAAGCCCGCGCTGTCGATGTAGGTAATGTCGGCAAGGTTGAGAACCAACCGCGTTTTGCCCTGGCTCAAACACTCCTTGAGCCTGGTGCGAAGCATGTTACTCTCCTCCCCCAGGGATATCCGGCCGGACAGTTTCAGGACCGTGACTCCGTTCACTTCCTTCTCCACAATGTTCAATGCCATACTCTGCCTCCTGTTGTTGCGTTCCGCGCGGTTAATCTCTCCCGCAGCGGTTGTCACCGCCTCCCTCAAATCACCAGACCCGGCAGATTCCGCTGCAAGGGGTCGAGGATCGCCACACCTTGCTGCCCACGATTTGCAGCGGCTTCAGGGTCTGCCCTCCCCCCATGCGGCAAGGGGCATTCTACAAGGCTCCGGCGGCAATGTAAATGACGCGGCCCATACGGTGACGGGTCCCACTGGGAATTGTTGCCGGGAAGAAGGTCCGTGACTTCCCTTGCTATTTTGCGGCGGCTGAACCTTTCCACATAAGAGACAGGTTATCGCTATCAACTTCCACGGCGAGCGTGGGAACAAAGCCACCCGGCGGCGGCATCTTGATGGTTTTGCGCAGATCCTCCGCCCCTTCCTTGGCTACGACGCGGACGGAAACCTCCCCCGCGCCTGCCGGCACCGTAATGGTGTGGGAGAAAGTTCCCTCATAGGAGCCTTTTATCCCCAGAAATCCTCCTTTTCTCTTCTTTCCCTTTAGAGTCCCTTCAAAAAGGGTTTGCCCGCCACTGGAAAACGTAAACGTTGCCTCCTTAAAGCCGTAATCGCAAACGACCTGGACAATCCGCGGAATATTGGTGACTTTGGGCGTCTCGGCCCTGGTAATGGTTGGAGGGCCGGGCGTGGGAGCGGAAGGCCTGGGAGGCGGCGTTACGGCAGCGGGCTGAGGTTGGGCCGTAGGGGCCGCCGCCGGAGCGGTCGCAGCCGGGTGAGTTCCGGCCGCCTGCTTCGGCCTGTGGGCGGCGGTTTTCTTTGTCACTTCCGGAGCAGGGCTCACGGGTGGCGGGGGCTGCTCCGCCACGACAGCAGGCGGTGGAGTTGGAGACTCAACGGGAGTCGGAGCGGGAGCGGGAGCTGGAGGCGGAGTCACCGGCGGCGTTTGCACCACGACCGGCGGCGGCGCCCAGGGCGCGGTTTTTGACCGGTGAAATCCCCAGTAACCCAATATTGCTGCGGCCAACAGGAACACTGCCGACACGCCCAATGCCACCGGGATCAGTTTCCCTTTGGGCGCGGGCAATGCTTCGCCGGGAATTTCCTCTGCCGCAGTCTCGTACTCGGCGTAGGGCGCGGGTGTGGCCGGTTGTGGTTCGGCCGCTGGAGACTCTGCGGAAAGGTCTGATTCCCACATCGAACCTGGCTCTTCCATCAGGGGGTAACCGGGCGGAGGCGGAGGCTCAGGTATGGGGCTGGGGGAAGATGGCGCTGGCGGCGGTACTGCGGCAATGTCTGCTACCTGCATGGGAGTCGTATGCCCCAAGAGCGTCGGCTGATCGTCGAAGGAAGGCATGGGCTCCGCTGCCGGCGATGGCGGGGCCGCGGGCTCCACCTCGGAAATTTCCGGCACCTGCATGGGAAGAGTTCCTTCCATCAGGGAAGAGTCAGGCGGCGCCGGAGGCACGGGTACGGCGGGCGAGAATAGCGCCTGCGTCGATGCGGCGGAAAGATCCGGCACGTGCATGGGCAGGGTCGACCCCGTGAGCGGGCGTGCATCCGGGAACGGCGGAGGCGTTACCGGATTGGGCGCTTGCGCCGGAACGGGCGGTAAAGCGGTAGGCGTGGAAACCACTTGCGGCGCCGGAGGCCCCGCTATACCTTTCATGAGGCCGGGAATCGGCCTGACCATCGTTTTGCCCACGGAAGGAGGCGCAACCGGGCCAACTGCCTCCATGGGGGCCGCGGGGGGCGCAGGTTTAGCCGGCGCAGCCACGCGCTTGGGGGGAGCCGCGGGCGGCGGGGGGGGAACAGTGCGCGGCACGGGTACCTGGGCCGCTGCTTTCACCAGCTCCGGAATCGGCATGGCCAGCGTCCGGTCCTGCCGCAGAGGCGCCGCCGGGGGTCGGGGAGCGGCCGCGGGCGGTGCGGGAGCCGTGGCTTGCGAGCGCGGCGAACGGCCGTGCTGAAGGTCGTCCAAGTCCGCCAGAAATTCGCGCGCGGAGGAGTACCGCAGGTTGCGGTCCTTCGCCAGGCACCTGCCGATCACATAATCGTGCGCAGGCGTTAGCTCTGGATTGAAACTGCTGGGCAACGGCGGCTCTTCGTAAACGATCTTGAACATCACGGCGGCGGTATTGCCGGAGAAGGGTTTCCTCCCCGAGAGCATGGTGAAAATGATGATGCCCAGCGAGAAGATGTCGGTGCGGGCGTCAACTTCCCCTCCCCTCACCTGTTCGGGTGACATATACGAGGGTGTTCCCATTACTCCCACGGTGCGCGCCACGCCTTCGCGCGCCAGTACTTTGGCGATCCCGAAATCCGTGATTTTGGCGCGCCCATCGTCGGTCACCAGGATGTTCGCCGGCTTCAAGTCGCGGTGGATAACGTGATTCCGATGCGCGTAATCAAGCCCCTCCGCCACCTGCCGCACCAAATTGAGGGCCTGTTCGGTGGTCAGGGCTTGGCCCGACTCGAGAATTTTCTCCAGCGTCACACCGGGGACCAATTCCATGACGATGCAACTCGTCTGGTTTTCCTGGTCATCGAAGGCGTCGTGAATGGTGACAATCGAGGGGTGCGCCAAGCGTCCCGCCGCCCGGACTTCGCGCATGAACATTTGCTGGGGACTGTTGGTCCCCTCCTCAGGAGAAGCGCTGAGGGAGAGAACTTTCAGGGCTACCTCGCGGCCGATGGTCGGGTCAGAAGCCCTGTAGACGACCCCCATGGCGCCCCGGCCCAACTCGGAAATGACAACGTACCGTCCGACGTTCTTCATGGTTCTTCTTCAAGGTGACGTAACGACCTTATCGCGGACCCGCAAGTTCGTTTCCGAGGCGGCGCTTCGCCACCTTGCCCGAGCAAGCATTGGTCCCACCCCGCACCCGCGCAGCTCCGAAGACCGGGCTGGAATTTGATTCTTCAGCTACGCCAAGATACCACAACTTAAGCCACGTGGGTAGCAGAGGGCGACCGTCCAAGTTGAGGAAGCAGGCTGCACCTATTGGTGCCCGAGCGCCCTCTTCAGCTCCTCCAATTCCTTTTCCAGCCGCTGCTGCCGCTGCTGGATGACCCAGGCATAGATCGTAAAAATGCCCCAAAGGAGTCCGTATGCGAGAACCAGATAAACATTACCCATGGTATGCCCCCTGAGGATTGCGGATTGTCGATTTTCGATTGCCCGTATTCTAGTGTGGTGTCCCGTACAATGGATAGAACCCCCTCACCCCCAGCCCCTCGCCCCCTTGGGGGAGAGGGGCTGGGGGTGAGGGGGTCCGTGCAACACAGCGTTGTCAAATATTAAGCGGGACATCACACTAGGATGCAAGCTTCGTCCCTCGCAGGCGCCGGAGATGAGCGACCTCGCGCCGTACCGCCGCGAGGCGCATCGATTGCCGCATGAAGCAAGCTAACAAACACAGGAATGCGCCCCAGGTTACCAGTAACGCCACCCACATGCGGGGATCGAGGCCGGAACCCTCTCCCCCGGCGATGACCGGCTGCGGATGTTGCGTCCGCCACCAGCGAATGGCCATGTAGTCGATGGGCACATCGACGAAGCCGATAATGCCCACCACCGCCGCCAGAACGGCTGCGCGCCCAGGGTCGATGACGTAACTCCGCAGCATCAGGTAAGCGACGAACAGCATCCACAAGACAAAAGTAAGCGTCAGGCGCGCGTCCCACGTCCACCAAATCCCCCAGACAGGTTTAGCCCATAGCGGACCCGTCACCAGCACGCAGGTGCAGAAGACAAAACCCACTTCCGCCGCGGCATGGGCGAAATCATCCGCTCCCTCCCGGCGCGTCCACAAATATGCCACGCTGCCGAGAAAAATCAGGAAATAAGCCACCATGGCCGTCCACGCCGACGACACGTGGATATAGAAAATGCGCTGCACTTCGCCCATGGTGGCTTCCTGCGGCGCATAGAAGAATATCAGGTAGATGGCCACCAGAAGCCACAGGAACGTCACGATGAGGTGCAAGCTTGGAGAGAAGAATCTATTCATGGACCGTCCTTAGTCCTTTGTCCCTTGTCCTTTGTCTGTGACTGTCAGTCAACAAAAGACGATAATTGAAATTCGAAATTCGAAACTCGCCGCGATTTTCGAGTTTCGATTTTCGAATTTCGGTCTTTCCAGCAACGGACCACTGACCACTGACTACGGACTATTCCTCCAGAACATACTCAAACAACATGTACGACAAAACCACAAATATGATGCTAAATCCCGCCGCCAGTTTGATCCAGCCCGCATAATCGCTGACTGGGTCGCCCTTGAGTGCTCCGGTCGAGCCCTCTACCCCGGCAATGAAAATCGGGACGGCCACCGGGAACTGGAGCACCGGCAGCATGACTTCCCTCATGCGAGTATTGGCGGCCACAGCCCCGAAGGTGGTACCCACCGCCACGTATCCCAATGTACAAAAGAAGGTGATGAGCGCGAACCATCCCAAGGCTGGCACGAAAGAAAAGTTATACCAGACGCTCGCGGCGAACACCACGACCGCCTCGGCAATCCCCATAAAGAATAGGTTGGCGAGCATCTTGCCAAGATAGATGGCGCCCGGATCGATCGGGGCCAGCCTCATGCCCTCCAGCCCCGCGTTCTCGCGCTCGGCGGCAAACGAGCGGTTGAATCCCAGTACGCCGGCAAAGGCAAAGGCAATCCACAACAGTCCGGGCAGAAGGCGCAGCGTCTCCTCGCGTGCCGGCTCGAAAGCAAAGTTGAACAGAAACACCACCAGGAGGCCGAAAATACACATCGACGACAGCGTCTCGCGGTGCCGCCACTCGACACGCAGGTCCTTCACGAAAATCGCGGAGATGACTCGCAGTGTGCGCATGGGTTCAGCAAGGAGTCAGGAGCCAGGGGTCAGGAGTCAGAAAAAGACCGCCGCATCACGTTTTATGCCAACTTCAAACTTCTAACATGATTCGGCGCTACGACTTTGCCGCCTGTGGTTCCTCAACCAAATCGCGAATTTCATCGTTCGCATCGTAAGCACATTCCGCTCGCATTTCCTCAGTCAGGGCCTTAAGTTCTATCAGCCTTCGGACTGACTCTTCACGGCAATGCGAGCACGGCCCCAGCTCGTAGAGGACGCGCAGCATCGCTACTTCGCTCTCCTCATCCGGATGCTCTTTCCAGAAGTCCATCAGGTCCATTCCCATGGACTGCTTCACATCCGAATCCTGCTCCGCCTTAAACCAACCCAGCGCGACGGCGTGATCCCTTGGCTCGAAGTTCCGTGATAGCAACTCGATCGCTTCCCCTCGCCATCTGGCCCCGGTGTTCACAAGCCGAAACGCAAGTTCCCTTACCGCCGGGTGTGTAATCTGTGAGAGAGCCTCGATGGCCGCAAACCCCACTCGGTCTTGCTCCACTTCCGCTAACCTGAGTAGGATCTGGATATCCAATGGGAAGCGCCGTCGGGCGAAGATCCTCAGATGTGCAAGCTGGTCTTTGGGGTCGAGTGCTGCGACCAGCCCGCGTGCGGCTCGCTCTATTTCCACATCGCTTGCTCGCTCACCCCAACTGCCTAGCCAAGAAAACATCAATTCCTGCAATTTAGGCTTCAGATGTTCATAGGTGCCGCCGATGCTCTCGCGGGACTTGCTCAGCCGTTTGTCGAGACAGTCTTTACGTGCCTTCGCCTCCAATTGGTACGCATCAACACGAGGATTCTGCGCTCCCGCCTTCCGCAACGCGTCCCACGTTTCTTGTTCACCGAATTCCTCACTGCTGTAGCTTAACAGCCCCCCCACTTCGACCCCTTCCGGGTTAACCATCAACAAGGCGCCCATTTTCTCGACCGCAAAGAGCAGCCCAGAGATACCATCCATCTGAACGAAATTGATCCCGACATCATCACCCATTTTCGGTCCTGGCTCATAGTTTTTGTACATCGCCAGCTTCGCCAGCTCATTCCCTTCGAAGGCCAAACATGCTCCAAAACGAAACCGTTGTGCAGTATCCCAATTGTCTCCACCTCCGGGTAGCGCCTTCATGACCTCGCCGTAGAAGAACTCCTTGTCTGGCATTAAGCCCACCAACTTAAGCATGTAGTCCGCGCGCGTTCCCTCAATCTGGGGGTCGTAAGCATAGCAATGCAGGCAGGCGTCCAAAACCACACCTCGAAACTTCTGCATGTCATGGTTTTTGGCGTATAGAATTGCCCGTCCTAAACCCAAATGCAGTAGTCGCCGAAATTCGTTCTCATCCATCCCTTTACCCATTCGTGTCTTCCAATTTTGTTTTCGGTTAGGTCCACACTTTCACATTGAGAGGGGAACTTCGCCCCGGACCCCCTCACCCGTCTCGCCCCGGCTGATGAAAACGCCGGTTGCGAGCCACCCTCTCCCCCAAGGGGGCGAGGGGTGTAAAACTAAAGCACCACTACCTCTCACTCCTGGCTCCTGACTCCTGCACTTACCGGGCCGTCATACCGAACCTTTCCGCCTTCGAGCGCTACAAGCCTTTGGGCGATGGCCTGGCCTTGCTCAAAATCGTGGGTGGAGAAAATCAGGGCTTTGCCTTGCTCTTGCAATCGCCGCATCACGTCTTGCAGGTACTCGGTGGAGGCAGCGTCGAGTCCGGTGAAGGGCTCATCCAACAGCAGAAACCGGGGGTCGTGCAGGAACGCCCGCGCCAGCGATACCCGCTGCTGATATCCTCGCGAAAGCTCGCGCACGTGGGTCTCGGCCCGCTCGCGGAGGTGGAAAAGTTCAAGCGCCGCGTCCACCCGCTGCGTTCTATCAGCTAGACCAAAGAGCCTCGACGCGAATTCCAAATTCTCCCGGGCGGTAAGCTCGCCGTAAAGGAACGTGGTGTGGGAGACGAAGCCGATGGCGGCCTTCGCGGCGGCGGGGTGGGCGAGAACATCGGCTCCGTCGTACAGGACCTTGCCCTGGCTCGGGCGGGCGAGCGTGGAGAGCACACGCAACAGCGTGGTTTTGCCCGCGCCGTTCGGTCCATAGAGCAGAATGGAATCACCGGGCTCGACGCGCAAGCACACGGCACTTAAAGCCTGAAAGTCCCCGAATTGTTTGGAAACATCGCGAAGTTCGAGAGCGGGTTTAGCGTGCGGTGTGTCGGATGGCATAGGATTCAAGCAACGCCGGCGGAGCTTTCTTCAGTGTCGTCACCAGGCGCGCTTTCAATTCCAGACGCTCTTTCCAATAAGGCTTTTCCGCCATCTTGCCGGTGGCAAAAAGCTCGTCCAAGTCGGCAAGAGAATTAAACAACTTTTCCACTTCCGCTTCCAGCGCCTTTTGCCGCTCGCCGGCGCTCTGCTGCGCCTGCCATTGGGGCCATTCCTTCGCCACGCGTACGCCCAGCCCCCACAGCAGGACCAGCAGGAAGCACGCGAGCAGAGGCCCGCCCATCCGCGTCATGGCATTGGGCAGGGTCTTCACTTCCGCATCACCCGGGCTCGCCGCGGCTTCACCTGCCGCGGTTTCGCCCGCCACCGCTTCTCCCCTGACGCTGGCTGCAAGTGGAGCGCTCGGTGGCACGTTTTCCGCCAAGAATCTTTGTGTTCCCGTCTCCGCATCGGTGCCCGCAGCCTTGAACATCGCGGAGTTCACGGAAAGGTTGGCGGGCGACACCAGCAACTCGGCGCTGTCGATGGGATAGGCGACCGAGTCCGCAAGGTCCACCCCGTTGGAAGCGTAATCACCATCGTAAGCCACCATCATCACCGTCAGGCCCGGCTTGAGAGGGTATTGAATATTGAAGTCTCCCGGCCTTTTGCCGGGGTTTGCAGTCTGCGGCAGCGGCATGTTCATCATACCGGCAACAGCGACGGCAAGATTTCCAGCGGTCTTGGCAAGGTGAAAGAAGAACGTGCCGTCCGGATTCACGTAGCTGCGCGGCGGGTCGGCGGAGTTGCGGAGGGCGAACATCTCCTGCACGTGAACCTTGTTTCCCTCCGCATTCAGGATGATGCGGGCGGATTCGATCCGCAGGGACGGCGCAGTGCGTGTGGCTTCGTAAACGGTGATGTCGGCGCGGGCTTGGCCACGGTCGTCAAACCTAACCGGGGCGTGATAATTCACATTCTGATACGTTGCCTGGAGAAGGTAGAAGGAATCGGTGGCAGGGTCGCTCGCGGCCACCACAAAATGGCCGTTCGAATCCGTCACCGCGGTCGCGACTTGCTGCATTCCCCCGCGCGGCATCAAAAGCTGAAGGGTCTGGTTCGCGACCGGATTGCCGGTGGTGCCGTTCGCGACTTGCCCGGAGATTTTGCCTCCGGCGGCGAGCAGAGTAGCGCCTGAACTCAGCAGCCAAAGACAAGGCGCCGAAATCAGCAGGAATTTGAATGGATGCAATTTCACGGTCATTGCAGTTGTAGGGGTGCGGCTTGTCATACCCTCGTCATTCTTCTACGCAGCCGAACCGGGAGGGTACGGCAAGCCGTACCCCTACTTCTTCCCTGGGGGCGCAATTCGCGCACCGCATTCACCGCAGAATTTCACCGGTAGCGGATTCTGATATCCGCAGGCGGAGCATGCGTACTCGATTTTGGGCTGCACCCTGCGCTGTGCGGCCCGCGCGGCGATTTCACGCTCCACCACCGCATCGTCCTGCCTGAGAAGTTCCGCCTCCTGGGTGGCTGCCATCAATCCCGCAGCTTCACCCAGGTAATTCGTGCGTAGCGTTTCGTAATCTTCGCGCGCAATCTTGCCGGATTGAAATTCAAACTCCAGGTCCTTCAGGTTATCGTAAACCACCAACCGCCGCCGCTTCAGATCGCCGAGCACGGTGACATCCAGGGGCAAAGGGCCACCCGCAGTCTCCGCGCTGAGCAAGGGGAAGACAATGTACACCGCCATCCCTACGGCAATCAGAACTGATATCGTGAGCAGCATGGAAAAACCGTTTCCGAAAGTTGGAAGTTAGAATTTAGAAGTCATTGAGTACTGCAAATCATAGCGACAAGACCCCCTCACCCCCGACCCCTCTCCCCCCAGGGGGCGAGGGGAGTTGGTTGCATAACTAAATCACTCAACTCTCCCCTCGCCCCCTTGGGGGAGAGGGGTCGGGGGTGAGGGGGTTATCTATCTCTGTATTATACGAGATTCAATAGAAGCTGGAGTTAGGAGGTTCCATTGTGGCTTCTGCTCCTAACTTCCGGATTCTGTCTCCCGTCTACTTCATCCCCGTCGATTTCATTTCCTCTTCCACCGCTGTGAGCACCTTCGGATCACGAGATGCGAAGGAAGGGACCGGCACAATGTCAGGCTTGCTCCTCCAGCGCCGCACGAGCACCACGACCATGCCCAATCCCACCAGCAAGCCCACCCCGGGAAGAATCCAAACCGCCAGGGTGAACCCTTTGGCCGGGGGAGAGCTCAACGCCTGCACGCCGAAACGAATCGAAACATCCTGTAGTATCGTTGTCTCATCCTTGCCATCGGCGATTTCCTTGGTGATGAAGGCCCGCATCTCCGCCTTTTCCGCGCAATTGAGCATGGGGCACTGATTCAGCGGCGCGTTGCAGCCGCACGTGCACTGCACTTCATTGCCGATAGCTTCCAAGGTGGGTTTGCGGGCGCTATCTGCGTGTGCCACCGACGCGGCAAACAGTGTAGCGGCCAAAACTACAAACCAAAAGTAATCGTGACGAGTGAGTAGTGAAGAGTGACGAGCAAACCCAACCTGGGAAATTGGACAGCGGATGCCAGAGTTCGGATTGTTCTGCTTATCACTCATCACTTGCCACGCGTCACTGCTTTTGTCTCTTCTGCTTGTCACTCGTCACTCTTCACTCGTCACTGCTCTTCAGTACCCATCGCCCGCCTGCACGGCCAATTCCTGCGCCTGACGCATTTCCGCCATTTCGCGCTCGACCCGGCTGGGAACCAATGCCAACAAGGTGCCCAGAAGTGTCACCACGCCGCCAATCCACACCCACATGACCAGCGGGTTGATAAACACCTGAATGATGGCCTTGCCCGTGTCAGGGTCCAATCCCGCCAGCAGCACGTAGACATCTTCGGACAATGTAGGATGAATGGCCACGTAACTGGTGGGTTGCTGGCTGGCCTTGTAAAAACGTTTTTCCGGATGCATCGAGGTGAAAGCCTGGTCGTTCCTGGTCACCGTGATGAGGGCGCGCGTGTATTCGTAGTTGGGATTGTCGCCGGAAACGAGGCCGTCGCATCGCAGCATGTAGTTCTTTACGGTCAATAAGTCGCCTTCCTGCATCAAGCCCTTTGCATCCGTTTTAAACGCTTGTCCGGCAAAACCGATGAAAAGCAGGACAATCCCAATGTGGACGATATAACCCCCATAGCGCCTCGTATTACGCATGGTCAAGTTATAGAGAGCCAGGGCAAGATTCTCTTTCGCCGTCCTCATCCGCGTGCGCGCGCCCTTCCAGAATTCTCCCACGATGCACACGATGACGAAAACGGAAAGGAAGAGAGTCATCCACGCGTAGAGGTCGCGCACCCCTTCCGCGAACATCACCGCGCCCGCCACCAGGGCTACGACAATCGGCAGGGTGAAATTCCTTTTCAAACTTTGGAACGAGGTCTTGCGCCACGCCAGCAGCGGTCCGGCGCCGGTCAGCAGCAGGAGCAGCAAGCCCATGGGAATCGCCACTTTATTGAAGAACGGCGCGCCCACGGTGACCGTCGTATTCTCCACGGCCTTGGAAATCACCGGGAACAGTGTCCCCCAGAACACCGCGAACACCAGCGCCAGCAGAATCCAATTATTGAAAAGGAATCCACTCTCGCGCGAGACCATGGAATCAAGCTTGTTCTCGCTTTTCAAATGGTCGAGGCGCAGGAAAAGCAAGGTGACAGAGAAGAACAGGATGATGGCAAGGAAAACGGCAAAGAACGGGCCGATGTTGGATTGCGCGAAAGCGTGCACGGAGGAAACAATTCCACTGCGCGTGAGGAAGGTGCCGAAGATGCTCAGGAAGAATGTCAAAATAACCAGCGAGACGTTCCAAATCTTCAGCATTCCGCGCTTTTCCTGGATCATCACCGAGTGCAGAAAGGCCGTTCCGGACAGCCACGGCAGCAGCGACGCATTCTCGACAGGGTCCCATCCCCAATACCCGCCCCATCCCAGCACGGCGTAGGCCCAGTTGCCGCCCAGCAGGATTCCACAACCGAGCAGCATCCACGGAACCATGGTCCAGCGGCGGGTGGTGCGAATCCAATTGTCACCCAGTTGCCGGGTGATGAGCGCCGCCATGGCGAAGGCGAACGGCACCACCATGCCCACGTATCCCAGATAAAGCATGGGGGGATGAATCACCATGGAGTGGTACTGGAGAAGCGGGTTCAGCCCACTGCCATCCGGCGCGGAGAAGGCTCGCGTGCCCGCGCTCGATATCAGGGAAAGTTCCTGGAAGGGGTTCGCTACAAAGAAGACAAGGAGTGAAAAGAAGGTGCCCACTCCCATCAACACGGAAACCACATAAGGCATCAACTGGCGATTCTTGCGGCGGTTTTGCCAAACCACCAGAGCGCTGTAAATCGAAAGCAGCCACGTCCAAAAAAGCAGCGAGCCTTCCTGCCCAGCCCATAGCGCCGCCACTTTGTAATAGGTAAGCAAGTCGCGGTTGGAATGTTCGGCCACATAGGCGTTGTGGAAGTCGTTGGTGAGAATCATGTATTCCAGAGCCACCACCGCGAGGGTGATCATCAGGAAAAATCCCCAGGCGGCACGCTCGGCGCTGCGGGTGATGCGTGGGCTGCGCAACTTCCCGCCCACGGCTCCGGCAACCAGGGCATAGGCCGCGAACGCCAGGGAGGCAATCAGGCCGACGCTACCGACTTGGTTCATGAATACTCCCTGAGGGACTGTTCTTCGAGAAATGGAAGCCGCGGACTGCCTGTAGCGCAGGGCTCGCTCTCCAGCCCTGCGGCTTTTCGGCGGCGCCCAATGCTTGCCCGCGCGGCAGCCCCGTACTCTTCGAAGGGCCGCAGGGCTGGAGAGCGAGCCCTGCGCTCATTTTGCGCCGCTCAACGCCGCCACCGGGCCCTTCATGCCTGCTCCCTTTGCGCCTGGAGCAGCCTGATACTTGGAAGCACATTTGGCCTGGATTTTCTCCGCGCGGAAGTTTCCGTTGGCCAGGTAGTCACCGTCAATAATGGCCTGCGCGCCATCTTTGAAAGTGTCGGGAAGCGTATCGGCTCCGACGTAGGTTACGGGAATGGATTTCGTATCCTGGGCGAGCCGGAAGCTGAGTTGTCCGCCGCGGCGCTCAATGGACCCCTGCGCCACAACTCCACCCACGCGGATATGGCGGCGCGCCGTTTGTGCCTGGGTGAGCTCATTCACCGTTACGTAATAGGTTTTGCTTTCCTGGAAGCCGGAAATGGCTTCCCAGGCTACTACGGCGAGAATGATGCCGATGCCGATAGCAAACTTCCACTTCTTGTTGTGCATAGGTACACCGCACACCAGTACTCAGGGGCGTGAGCCTCCGCAATCTTGAATTGTTTTACCCTGACAACCCCAAAGAAAATTTTGCACCCACCACGGCCCATAGTCAATGAGAAAGACATCGGGCAACTTCATTAACCGTGTCAACCTGCGAATGCTCCACGCTTTTACTGATGAGCAACTGGCAGTGACGATTCTCCCCGGGCGTAAATTGATCCTCTTGCATCTCAAGATCGCCCAAAAGCCGCGCCACCGATTACAGCCTTTGGTGTTGGAATAAATTCTAAAAAGCAGAGCGAGTGGCACGTGGTGGGCGATGAGCACTATGGTTATTTGGCAAATGCCCGTTGTTCGCCAATGGTCCACAATATCTCCTTTCCGATGTTATAGATAGCCGAACCAACCTTGTTTTGGCGCCAGGCCCATGCGTTTAAGTGTCTTAGATTCAATATGTTAAGATTTAGGAAAGCGAACCCAGTCACGCCAGTATTCCGTCAGCAGAGGAGGCCGTTTCAAAACTGGCAAAATCACGTTTTTTATAACGAATAATCAATCACTTGCGCTGTGCAAAAGTCTAAAATACGTAGTTTTGAAACAGCCTTAGAGGGTCTGCTTTCAATCAGGGAGTCCTTTGCGCAATAAGGGGAGCCTCCCGCCCATTCTTCGACTATCGTACTGAAACTAAGTATCTTAGAATAATCGACAAAAATGTCACTTTTTGCATCCAAGGCAGTATGCCAGTCAAGAGCCAGTCGGTTGGGAGGGCCGGCGTGGGAAAGAGGGCAGCAGCTTTGAAGCGTTTATGGAAATATTCAGCGATTGCCCTTTTGGCCTTTGTGACCTTTGTTCCCGCAGCATCTGCGCGCACCCCAAAGCTCCGCTCCGTGGCCCAAGCGGTGTGAACGCCGCGGCGCGATCAAGCAGACCTAATGTCCCCGCCTAGAATCCCCCGCCTAAAATCAAGTTGCTCCTTGCGAACCGGGGGTATAGAATCGCTTGGACTCCACCAGCCGAGTAAGTGGGCTGGACGTCCCTCGCAGGATTGCTTCTTGACGCCGCGACGAGCGAAGTTACCGACTTCGCGCCGGACCACAGGTATCCCATGAAGACTACTCTCGTTTTGTTAGTGTTTTTTGCGCTTATGGTGCCAATTGCTCTGCCGCAGCAAGCTAACTCCCCACTCTCGAAGGACCAGGTTCTGGACTTGGTGAAATTCGGGATGGACAGTGCCGAGCTGGCGCAGCGAATCAAGGAACGCGGTATTAGCTTTGAGCCCACCGATGATGACCTCGCAAGCCTGCGCCATGCGGGGGCGCAAGAACCCGTCATCCAGGCCCTACGCGAGGCAAAGCCGAAACCCCTGACCCGCGAACAGGTGGGAAAACTGGTGGCGGGAGGGGTCCCCAGCGAACGCGCCGCGGCGCTGGTGAAGCAGCACGGAATCGATTTCGTCGCCGACGACCACTATCTCGATACCCTGCGTGTGGCGGGCGCGGACGACACTTTGATTGCCGCCCTGCGGGAAGCGAGCGCGGTTGTGGTGGCCACCGTAGTCATCGCGACCCATGCCGACGCCGAGGTGTATGTGGATGGCGAGTTGAAGGGCCGCGCCAACCCCCAGGGCGCGCTAACCCTTAAAGCCAACCCCGGCGTCCATGCACTAAAAATCTCAATAAAGGGCAAGAAGGACTACGAGCAGCAGGTGACGCTGGCGGCGGGGCAGACGGCCACCGTTCCAGCCACCCTCGTGGATTTGCCGGGAAGCATTCGCGTGCAGGCGCCGGCCGGAGCGGAGGTCTTCCTCGACAACGCCCGCCAGGGAACCACCGACGCGACAGGTCAATTGAGTCTTTCCGCCGTGGCGTCCGGCCCGCACGAAGTGAGGGTCACGGCTCCGGGCAAGAAGGAATTCCGGCAAATCGTCACGGTGCCGGCGGGCGAGGCATGCAACGTCGATGCTCGCTTGGAGAGCCTGGGCCCCACGCCGGGCCAGGTGCGGGAGAACCCGAAAGACGGCCTCGACTATGTTTGGATTGCCCCCGGGACCTTCATGATGGGGTGCTCGCCGGGAGACGACAAATGCCACGAGTACGAAAAGCCCCCGCACAAGGTGACCATCAGCAAAGGTTTCTGGATGGGCCAGACGCTCGTCACGGTGAGCGCCTATAAACGCTTTGCCACGGAGAAGGGACGGAAGATTCCTCGTCACAGTTCGAAGGAAGACTCGCCACTCCAAGTCACTTGGTTTGATGCCGACACCTACTGCGGGTGGATCGGGGGGCGGCTTCCGACGGAAGCGGAGTGGGAGTATGCAGCCCGTGGCGGCACCACGGGGAAGCTTTACGGCGCCCAGGACGAAGTTACTTATGGCGGCGGATGGTTGGTGGCCAAGGTAGGACAGAAGCTCCCCAACCCATTTGGGCTCTATGACATTCTGGGCGACATGTGGCAATGGGTGTACGACCGGTTCGACAAACACTACTATAGCGAAAGCCCTGTGGAAGACCCAAAAGGACCGGCCACCGGCAAGCTACGCGTCCTCCGGGGCGGGCACTTTGGACTTACCGCCGCGCGCATTCGTGTTTCGGATCGCTATGCGTCGGCTCCGGGCGGCGACTACGATGGTTTTCGTTGTGTTGCGGAAACGGTTAACCCTTGATCTCTTTTTCCTCACCCTGATTTCTCTTGGCGAAGGCGTCGGCCATGCTTAGCACCTAAAATCAAGTTGCTCCTTGCGAACCGGGGGTATAGAATCGGCAGGACTCCACCAGCCGAGTAAGCTGGCTGGACGTCCCTCGCAGGATTGCTTCTTGACGCCGCGACGAGCGGAGCCCCCCGACTTCGCGCCGGATTACAGGTATCATATGAAGATCGCCCTCCTCTTGTTGGTGTTTCTTGCAGTTATGACGCAAGTTGCCCTGCCGCAGCAGGCTAACTCGCCACTCTCGAAGGACCAGGTTCTGGATCTGGTCAAGTTCGGGATGGACAGCGCGGAGCTGGCGCAGCGAATCAGAACCCGCGGCATCAGCTTCGAACCGAGCGATGATGACCTGCAAAGCCTGCGCCAGGCGGGCGCGCAAGAACCCGTCATCCAGGCCCTGCGGGAGGCGAAGCCCAAGCCTCTCACGCGCGAGCAAGTGGGGAAACTGGTGGCAGGAGGCATCCCCAGCGAGCGCGCGGCGGCGCTGGTGAAGCAGCACGGAATCGATTTCGTCGCCGACGATCACTACCTCGATACCCTGCGTGTGGCGGGCGCCGACGACACCTTGATTGCCGCCCTGCGGGAAGCGAGCGCGGTTGTGGTGGCAGCCTTGGTGGTTGCGACCTCCGCCGACGCCGACGTGTTTGTGGATGGCGAGTTGAAGGGCCGCGCCAACCCCCAGGGCGCGCTAACCCTCAAAGCCAACCCCGGCGTCCATGCCTTAAAAGTTTCACTTAAAGGCAAGAAGGACTACGAGCAGCAGGTGACGCTGGCGGCGGGGCAGACGGCCAACGTGCAAGCCACCCTCGCGGACTTGCCGGGAAGCCTCCGCGTGCAGGCGCCGGCCGGAGCCGAGGTCTTCCTCGACAACGCCCGCCAGGGAACCACCGACGCGACAGGTCAATTGAGTCTTTCCGCCGTGGCGTCCGGCCCGCACGAAGTGAGGGTCACTGCAACAGGCAAAAAGGAATTCCGGCAGAGCGTCACGGTGCTGGCAGGCGAGGCAAGCAGCATCGAAGCTCGATTCGAAAGCCTTGGGCCCACACCGGGCCAGGTGCGGGAGAACCCGAAGGACGGCCTGAACTATGTTTGGATTGCCCCCGGGACGTTCATGATGGGGTGCTCGCCGGGAGACGACAAATGCCACGAGGACGAAAAGCCCGCGCACAAGGTGACCATCACCAAAGGCTTCTGGATGGGTCAGACGCTCGTCACGGTGAGCGCCTATAAACGCTTTGCTGCGGCGAAGGGGCGGAAATTGGGTTGGGGCAAGAAGCCCGGTGACGACTCGCCGTCCCCTGTGACCTGGTTTGAAGCCGATACTTACTGCGGATGGATTGGCGGGCGACTGCCGACAGAAGCGGAGTGGGAATACGCGGCCCGCGGCGGCACAACGGGGAAAATCTACGGTGCCCACGACGAAGTTACTTATGGCGGCGGATTCCTTCTGAGCAAGGTAGGGCGGAAGCTCCCCAACCCGTTTGGGCTTTATGACATGCTGGGTGACCTGTGGCAATGGGTATATGACCGGTACGATAGCCACTATTACCACGTAAGTCCGGGGGAGGACCCGCCTGGCCCTACGACCGGCAAGCTGCGCGTCCTCCGGGGTGGGGCCAGTGGCTTAACGACTGCGGGCATTCGTGTATCGGATCGCATCAAGTTGGGTCCGGACGACAACCACCCTGGTTTTCGCTGTGTTACGGAAGCGCTTAACCTTTGATCTCTTTTCCCTTACCCTGATGTCAATTGGCGTACGGGCCCGGCATTGCCACAGCGTGAATTCTCGTTTTCTTGACAAGGATTTGGGGGGCGCGATGGGCATCGAGGCGGCAATCCTTGGGCCACGGGCAACCTGCCCGGATTCATCGCCGTCCCCCCCATGCTCCGGCATGGCCAGGATGGCCATGGCACATTTGGGTTGCGGCTCCGCCGCGCTACGCTACCCCGCCCCAGACTGGTCCGCGTTAGGCCTACTGACCCACTGCCGAATTGCCGGCTGACTAGCGTAGAAAGCAAACCCGCGTTAGAGTCAGGTTGCTCCCGTGGCGGTGGAAGAGCAGAATGAGATAGTTGTGGTGACGGTTTACACGTTTTATTTCTGAAAGGGGACGGCGATGCGTATCAGCTATGACGGCGAAGTGGACGCCCTCTATATTCGCTTGCTGGAAGGCGAATACCAGTGCCGCACGCTGCGGCTGACGGACGAAGTGAGTCTGAACATCGGCCCGGGCGAAGAGCTGGTGGGCATCGAGGTCCTCGACGCCAAGGACTTGTTGGGCAAGGGCTCGCTTCCGACCGTCGTCCTGGATAACGTTCTCGCCGTGCAAGGCGGCACTCAACCGGAATTGAAGCCCTCCTGACGCCAATAACCAAGCGGCGGCCTGACGCGAACCTGATTTGCCGGCCTACGGCTCGCTCCCTAGGCCATGAGGGGCGCTCGCCGGGCGGCGACTGCGCACGTTCGGCAGGGCTCCGTCAAAGTCCAGCGTGCCGCATACGTACAGACCTACGAATGCATCATCCGCGAATAGACCCCTCACCCCCACGACGTGCAAAACGTGGGGGTGAGGGGTCCCTTTCAACCCAATTGACTTTGACGGAACCCTGGCGCGTGCGGGTCTTTACCAGGAACGAACCGTGGTAATATGCTCACTGGGCAACTTCCAAATTCTTTCGCGCGGGGACCGACAGCGCCGGAATCCTAAAGGATCACAGGAGGCCTATGGCAGAGCCAACCACTACCCAATGCACTCTCACCGAAACTTGGCACATCAATAACCGCGTCAACCTGCGGCTGCTCGATGCTCTGACGGACGAGCAACTGGCGGCGACCATCCTCCCTCGGGGCAAGGCCGTGACGAGTTACTTTGCGCACATACACATGGCGCGATTCTATTGGCTGGAGCGGCGCGCCCGAGCATCGGCCAAGAGACTGAAGAAGATTCCGGCGGGAACGGCTTCACGGGCAAATCTGCGGCAGGCGCTTATCGATTCCGGCGAGGCCATGGGGGAGTTGTTCGCGGGAGCTGAGCGCACCGGGGTCATCAAAGGCACGAAGCTGGGCCCGGTGGCTTTTCTTGGTTACACGCTTGCCCACGAGGGCCACCATCGCGGCCAGATCCTCCTGCATCTCAAGATCGCCAAGAAGCCCGTTGATCGCGACATCGGCTACAGCCTTTGGTACTGGAATAAGATCTGAAAGGCCGTAGCGATTGGCACGCAGCAAGCAGCCAGGTTCAGGGAAGCGAATGCGGTCACTGAAAATGCAGTGGCAGAAAGGGTTACAGCTCGGGTTGGGGTTGGGCGGCCCTCTTGCTCCCTTCCCTGCGATTGTCTCAGGCGTAAACCCGCATTCTACAGGGGAGACACCCCAGCATGATGCCACTCGCTCAAGCCGTCATGGACACCGCCTATCCAGCAAGGTATTTAAGCAGATGACGTTACTGATCAGGGCACGATGGGTGTTTCGGGGAGACTCTCGACCTGCCGGGAAGTGCCAAAGGCGTCCTATGCCAGCCCAGGCCGGCGAATTCCCAAACCAAAGCCCTCCAGCCTTCCAAGACTGATGACATTATGTCAATCACGCCCCGACTCTCGCGCCACTTTGTCCAAATCGACCGTCTTCGGCGCTATGCGGATCGGTCTAGCCTGTGCCCGCCGACGACGAGTGGCAGCCTCCAAGACCGCGTTCTTTCTAATATTTGGGGCTGCCACGTCTAATCACCCTCTGAAGACTCGTGATTACTGAAATAATTCTCTATCCGAGACTTCGAGCCCGTCCCGGCGCACCTTAGTCTCCGCGCTCAAGGTGTCCAATTTCAATCTAACCCAATATTTTTCAGTGATTTGGAAGAATCTATAGGAGGTGGAGTTCGTGGCAAGTTGATTGCGTGAACTTCCCAATATGTACGATCAGCCAGAGAATCAGGCGCCGACGCCCGAAGTAGAGGTATTGGCTCCTGACGCGGAGCATCGCACAGAACGACGGCCGGAATACCCCTATCTGGTGTTCCGTGCAGGACCCGAGCGCTATTGCCTTTCCGTCCTGGAAGTCGAGGAGGTCGTCGAATGGCTCGATCTCACGCCCATTCCCCTTGCCCCTCTGTTCCTGATGGGAATTTTCAACCTTCGGGGGGCCATTGTTCCGGTCCTCGACATTGCCTACGGGGCAACGCACCGGGAAGAGGCGAAGCCCAAGCATCTGGTGGTGGCCTCGTGGAACGGCGAGGGCGGACGCGTTTTGCGTGTGGGGCTGGCGGCCGACGAGGTAGTGGGAACTTGCACGAGTTCCGAGTTGTTGATGGTGGAGGAGTCCGCCGCGGAGGGACCGCACTGTTCCGGCACCATCCAAACCGCCGACGGGTTTGCCCTGGCGTTGGACCTTAGGCGCCTGGCGGAGACCTTTCCCATCCCGGGGATTTAGTAGCGCTATGGCAAGGCAGCATTGAGGAGGTTTAAATGAAAGGGTATCTTAGCAGCACCGTCACCAGGTCCGCGCTCGCGGCCGTGGCCGGTCTTTTCGCGGTTCTATTTCTCGCCTACCACGCGGGCCTGAAATCCGAAAAATTCTCCATAAGCGAAATCTCCTCCATGCCGTCAGAGGCGCTAATCCCGCTGGTCATCGCCTTCGTGGTGGCGGTGGGCGTTCCTTTCTTCCTATTCTCCTTTCTCGGCAGCAAGGTTGTGCGCCCGGGCGAGCGTCTGGTGGAAATCTCCGAGCGGGTGGCGGCAGGGGACTCTCCCGCCAATCTGAAGATCGACGGCGAGAACGACTTTGCGCTGGTGCTGGATAATTTCCGGCGCGCCGTGCTCAAACTGACGCAGGCCCTGGCGGCTACGCCGGAAGTGAATGCGACGTTGCAAAAGAGCATCAACCAGTTTCTGACCGTCATCAGCCAGGTGGCGCGCGGCGACCTGACACTGCGCACCAAGCCCACGGGGGATACGCTGGGCCATCTGGCGGAGGCCCTTAACTCCATGCTGGATAGTTTCTCGCAAGTGCTGGAGCGCGCCAGTAAGGCGGCGAGCGATGTTTCCGGCAGAGCCAATGAGATTCTCGTGGCCTCGGAGCAAATGGCCTTGGGGGCGACGCAGCAGGACCAGGAAATCACCAACACCTCTTCCGCCGTGGAAGAGCTTACGGTCTCCATGAAGCAAGTGTCCAACAATGCGGAAGCCAGCGCCGAGGCTGCGCGCCGGGCTCTGGAAGCTGCCGAGCAGGGCAACCGGTCGGTGCGCGATACGCTGGAGGGCATGCAGCGAATACGCGCCTCCGTGCAAGCCACCGCCAAGAAAATCAAGTCCCTCGGCGACCGCTCGCTGGAAATCTCCGAAATCATCAATGTGATCAACGACATTACGGAACAGACCAACTTGCTGGCACTGAATGCGGCCATTGAGGCTGCCCGCGCGGGAGAAGCCGGACGTGGTTTTGCGGTGGTTGCCGATGAGGTGCGGAAACTTGCCGAGCACTCCCGCAGCGCCACCAAGGACATCGCCGCGCTCATCAAAGCCATCCAGGCGGAGACCAGTGAAGCGGTGGTGGTGATGGAGGAAGGGACCAAGGAAGTGGAAATTGGGGCGCGTCTGGCCGACCAGGCCGGAAAGGCCCTCGAGGCCATTTCCACCGTCGTCCGCCAGTCCGCCGAATTGGTGCAGGAAATCTCGCTGGCATCCAAGCAGCAGGTGCGGGGGACAGAGGGCGTGGCCAACGCCATGCAGATCATCTCCAACATCACGCGGCAAACCTCCTACGGCGCGCGGCAGACCACCAGCACCGTCGAGCACATGGTCAAGCTTTCTCAGCAATTGAATGAGGTGCTGTCACAATTCCGCATCGGAGCACCCGCGCCCGAGCCGCCGCAACTTCAGGTGGCGGGAGCGCAACGCTAGAAAGCCGCTGGGAAATGGCTGACCCTCGCGCAGGAGTCTTTGTTCGGCGATGAGACACTCGATGACCAGGACCGACGCTGCCACCCGGGATATGGAAGACTTCCGCGCCCTTATCGAGGAAAGAACGGGAATCTGCTTTGATGATTCGCGGGAACGGTTTTTTCAAACCCGCGTTCTCGAGCATCTGCAAGAGAAGAAAATGGCCACCGTGGCGGAGTTAATGCGCAAGGTTCGCGCCTCGAACGTCGAGTACGAGCTGCTGTTGCAGCGCCTGCTGACCCAGGAGACCTGCTTCTTCCGCTACCCCTCCGCTTACGAGGCCCTCAAGCAACGTATCCTTCCCGAGGTGGGGGCAAGGAAGAGCAAGGCGAAACCGCGGAAGGTGCGCATCTGGAGCGCCGGCTGCTCGACGGGGGAAGAGCCCTATTCCATCGCCATCGCCCTCAAGGAGAGCAATTTCTTTAATCCGGGCGGAATGGAAGCGGAGATCCTGGCCACCGACGTGAGCCGCGAGGCGGTGGCGCGGGCCATCAAGGGAATCTATCCGGCGCGCAGCATCGCCAACCTCACCCCGGACCGGATCACGGCGAACTTCGTGAAAGTGAACGGCCAGTTCCAGTTGAAACGGGATATTCGCGCCCAGGTATCGTTCGTGGTGATGAACCTCGTACAGTGCCTCTACATGGGGCGCATGGACTGCGTTTTCTGCATGAATGTGGTGATGTACTTTTCCGAGGACCAGCGCGACCGGGTCATCCGCTGCTTTTACGATTGCCTGGGACCGGGCGGGTATCTGTTGCTCGGACATTCCGAGTCCATGGGAATGAAGCCCGCCGGATTTGAAAAGGTTGTGTTCGAAGATTGTGTGCTCTACCGCAAGCCGAGCGGAGAAAACGGCAGTTCTGATCTCGGGGGTTACGTGTGAGCCCGTCCGCGGCAGACAATCTGGAGATCTTCTCGCAGACAGCGTTCGAGCAGTTGCAGTTTCTGCGAGAGTACGCAGGAGTCCTGTTGGATCCCTGCCCCTCCCCGGCAGCGATCGATCAACTCTTTCAGTCCGCGCAAGTGCTCGCGGATAACACCCTCCAGTACGGATTGCCACTCTTCTCGGAGATTTCGGGAAAGCTCGCGCATCTGTTCCACTACGCCCTGACCACCACCATCAGCCCGGATTCCTGCGGCCCCATTGTCGATTTCGTGTACGAAGCGGTGGCCCTGCTGGAGTCGGATCTGCTGCATGTGAGCACCAATCACGGCGAGGCTGCCGACGATATTGAAGCGTTCAAGCAAAAGTACCCGTTTGCCTTCCAGGGTGCTGCGGCGGAACAAACGGCGGGTCCCGAATCGCCCGCGAACGGCGAGGGAAGGCAAACCGGCGCGCCTGGGCAATCGTTAGCCGCTGCTCCCGCGGAAGAGGTGCCTGCGGAGATTCAGTCCATGCTGGAGCTGCCGCCGGAAGATTCCGATCTTCCCGCGGAAATCCTGGAATTCTTTGTCCCCGAGGCGGAAGAGCATTTGCAGGCGGTAACCGAGTGCCTGCTATCCCTGGAGGCCGACCCGGAGCCGAGCTCGGAGGAAATCCATCGTCTCTTTCGGGCGTTGCATACGCTGAAAGGGTCTGCCGCCCAGGTGGGGTTGCAACGCTTTGCCCACGTCGCCCACTCCGCCGAGGATTTGATTGGCCGCTTGCGCGACGGTGAGCTGCGTCCCACCGCGAGCATTGTGGATATCTGCCTGGAAGTCGTGGATGTCCTCAAGAAATTCCTCTACCACCAGTGGCCCGACGAAACCACGATCCGATCCTCGGTGCAGGCGCTCTTAACCAACATTGCCTGCCAGCTATCCCCGGAATTGAACCGCCGCCTGCAAGGGGGCCGTATTACCGCTGTTCCCGGGGCCGCACCCGCGCCTGCCCGCGAATCCACCGGCGCCGCATATGAAGCGGCCGGGGGATACTCCCAGCCGGAGGAATCCGCTACGGCCGAGGCGCCCGAGGGCACCTGGTCTGAGGCCTCGATTATGCCCGCGCCCGGCGCCGGGTCGCTGCCCGCGCCGCCCAAAGACCTGGCTCGAGCCGGGCAATCGAAGTCCGTACGCGTTCCCCTTGACCGCCTTGACCGCATGATGAACGTGGTCGGAGAGCTGGTGATCAACCGCACGCGAATGCTGGGCCGGATGGGCGATCTCGAGCGGCTCGCCGAAGTGCTGAATTTCTCCAAGGGCCGTCTTATTGACAAGATCGCCGAGTTTCAGGACCGATATGAATTCACGCACCTGAATTCTTCCTTCGGCAGGAACCCGGGGATGGCGTTCTGGGAAGACCGCAGCCCGCAACTACTGCGTGAACCAACCCTTCTGGGATCGGGGCAGTCCGAATTCAGTGACCTGGAGTGGGACCGCTATGATGACTTCAACATTCTGGCGCGGTCGCTCACCGAAATCTCGGCCGACCTCACGGAAGTGCTCTCCCAGCTCGGCCGTTTCGTGCGTCAGGTTGACTCAGAGCTGGATGAATTCACCAACCTCGCGCATCGTCTCCAGGACGAGATCACGGAAGCTCGCATGGTGCCCATTGGCAACCTCTACACCCGGCTCTCCCGCACGGCGCGGGACTCCGCCAAGGCGGCGGGGAAAGTGGTGGAGTTGGTGTTCTCAGGCGGCGAGACCGACCTGGATAACGGTATCATTCAGCAGATTTCCGATCCCCTCATCCATCTCTTGCGCAACGCCGTAGCGCATGGCATCGAGTCGCCGGAAGAAAGGATGGAGTGTGGCAAGCCTCCCCAGGGCCGGGTGGCCGTGCAGGCCCGCCAGCAGGGAAACCAGATCCGGGTGGAAGTGGAGGATGATGGCCGGGGCATCGACTATGAAAATGTCCGCGCCACGGCCTTAAGCCAGGGAATCGTTACGGCGGAAGAGGCCGGGCGCCTCACGCAACGGGAATTGCTCCAGTACCTGTTCCGGCCGGGTTTTTCCACCGCCTCGCGCAAGACCGAACTTGCCGGCCGCGGCGTGGGACTGGATATCGTGCGGACCAACCTGGCGTCCCTGAATGGGGAGATATCCGTCGACACGGAGCCCGGGATCGGTACGCGCTTCACCTTGCAGGTACCTCTCACCCTCATCATCACTCAGGCCCTCTTCCTGCGGCATGGCGAATGGACTTTTGGAATTCCGCTGGCCTGCGTGGAGGAAATTCGCCGGCTGCGCGTCTCCGACATCGAGGTGTCGGGGGGTAAGTTGCTGACGCGCGTCCGCGACCAGGTCACCGAGGTCATCCGCCTCGACTCCCGCCTAGCCCTGCCGCCGGTCGAGCCCATCAACGGTTACTACCGGATGGTGATCGTCAACGTGGGTGGCCGCCAGGTGGGGATCGTGGTCGAGGAAGTGCTGCGCAAGGACGAAATCGTCATCAAGGGGCTGGGGGAGTATCTGCACAACGTCAGACTTTTCTCCGGCGCCACCATCGCTCCCGATGGCATGCCGATACTCCTCATTGACGTGGGCCGGCTGGTGGCGGGTGAAGCCGCGGAGCAGTCGTTGATCTCGACGGGGACGGGCGCCATCCACGCCACGGCGCAGCGCATTCCCCCGGCGATGAGGATGCGCCAGAAGGGGGATAAGGTCATTCTGCTGGCGGATGACTCTATCAGCGTTCGCAGGTTCGTGGGGAGAATGCTGGATAAGGCGGGTTACCAGGTCAGGTTCGCCTCCGACGGACTGGAAGCCCTGGAAGCGGCCACGGCGTCCCCGTGTTCCCTCGTGCTCACGGATTTGGAGATGCCGCGCACGAACGGCTACGAATTGATGGCGCACCTGCGCCAGAACCCCAGCACGCGCCGCATTCCGGTGGTGGTTCTGACCTCGCGTGTCGGCGCCAAGCACCGTGACAAGGCTTTCAAAGACGGCGCCGTGGCCTTCCTCACCAAGCCCGTCCGCGAGGAGGAGTTGCTCTCGGTGGTGGGAAAGATTCTGGGGAGGGAGAACCCGGGCGCTCCTCGCACGCCGGGAGGCATCGAGAAGAACTCATGACCCTAGGCGACAAAAGAATCCGCGTGCTGATTGTGGATGACTCACCGTTCATGCGCAAGGTGATGCAGACGCTGATCGCCGAGGATCCCACCTTCCAGGTGGTGGGGGAAGCAGCGGATGGGCGCGAAGCCGTGGCCTTGGCGGAATCGCTGCGGCCGGATGTGATCAGCATGGACATCAAGATGCCCCATGTCGACGGACTCGAAGCCACCGAGATCATCATGGCGCAGAATCCCCGTCCCATCCTGATCGTCAGCTCGGAATCGCGCGCCGGGGCGGAGGGAACCCTGCGCGCGCTGGAATTGGGAGCAGTGGATTTCGTGAGCAAGCCCTCCGGTCCGATTGACCTCGATATGGGTGTTGTACGGGACGAATTCAGGCGCAAACTGAAGATGGCAGCGAAGGTTCGCGTGGTCCGCAATGCGGGGCGTGCCGTGGCCCCGAGAACCGAGCCGGCGCCGAAGATTCACCGCCCGGAAGAACCTGTTGCTGCCCAGCCCAAACCAATCCCTACGAGTACCGCCACCACTGCCAACGAACAATGGCCGCTGGTGATCTTGACCGCCTCCACGGGTGGACCCGCGGCATTGATGAAGATCATCCCGCGTCTTCGCCGGGACCTTCCCGCCACGTTGGTGCTGGCCCTGCATATGCCGGCGAGTTTCACCAGTCAATTTGCCCAACAGCTTGACGAGGTCTCGGAGATTGGCGTCAAGGAGGCCCAGACCGCCGAGCCCCTGCGCCGTGGCATGCTCTATCTTTGCCCGGGCTCGCACCATCTGCGAATTTCCGGTCAGGGGCTAATCCAACTTGACAACGGCGAGCGCATCGGCGGCTACCGCCCCTGCGCCGATGTGGCCATGGAAACGGCGGCGGCGTGGGCCGGACCCATGACCGTGGGGGTGATTCTGACCGGAATGGGAAACGACGGCGCGCGCGGCGCCGTGGCGGTCAAGGCCGCCGGCGGCTATCTCATCGCCCAGGACGAATCCTCCTCCATGATCTTTGGCATGCCTCAGGAAGCCATCCGCACCGGCGTGGTGGATGAAATAACGGGTGTCGACAACATCCCGGCGGCGATCGAAAAGCGCGTGCTGTACTTGCGCGGAGCATTGAAAGTGGGTGTTTTGTGAATGGCAGGCCATCACCTGCGGCAAGTGTCCCGGCTCGGTCGCAGAGCGCGATCATCCGCTTTCGCGTGGGCTCTTATACCCTGGGGATTGCGGCGGGAGCGCTGCAAGAGATCTGCCGGGACCAGGATCTGATGGCGAGAGAACGGGAGACCCTGCCGGTTCTTTCCGCCCACGAGATATTTGGCGTGCTGGCAGGAGCGGAATTGCATCTCCTCGTTCTCAATCCCGGCCTGGCGGCTTTTCGCGTGGACCGGGTGGAGCGGATGGTGGTGACCGGAGCGATAAACCCCCTGCCCAAGGCTTTCCAGGGGGATGAGCGCATTTGGTTTCTGGGGCTGGCCATCGTTGACGGCGTCATCCTCCCCATTGTTAATCCCAAGACGATCGAGCGCGAAGCGCTGGCGCGCAGGCCGAAGAGAGTCGTGGAGGCCGTCGCCAGACAGGATGTGCGTCAGGAACGGGTGTTATCGTGAGCGGGTGGCCCACAAAACCGGAGTCTTTCCTGGTGTTCCCACTGGCCGAACACCGCTTCGCCTTGCCCACGGCGGAAGTCGTCGAGTTGATTCGCACCGGCTCCATACACCTGTTCCCGCACACCACGCCGGGGATTGTGGGAGTTCTAATCCGGCACGGGCGCATCTTGCCGGTGTGGGATATCGCCCCGGCGATTTTGGGAGAGGATGAGCCAACCCTCAAGTATTGCCTCGTCGCCCGGCATAATGCCGTCGCCGAGGAGTTGACCGCCATTCCCATCAGCGGTGAGTGCCAGCTCTTCACCACGCAAATGGAGCAGCCACCGGAAGAAGCCGCAGCCTATGTTCGCGGCGTGCTGTTTCTGGCGGGGCAACTGGTGGAAGTGCTCGACCTTAAACGTTTGGGATCACTTCCCGACCCGGTTATGGCCGGGGCCGGCGGGGCCCTGGCAGGTGAGGGACGATCATGAGTATGCGTGAGCCCCTGGGCAAGATTATTGTCGTTGACCCCAATGTCCTTTTCGCCAAGCGCCTGGGCCAGGCGCTGGCGGAACATGGATACGAAGCCGTGCATTGCTCAGAGCCCGCTTATGCGCTGACCATGATCGAGTGGAACATGCCGGTGGCCATTGTCTGTTCCATCAGCGCCGGAAATTCCAGCGGATTTGAGATTCCCAGCATTTTGCAGGCCGACGCCAAGACCAGCCACATTCCGGTGATTGCCGTGGGGGACCGCGGAAAACAATCGCATTTGGAGGCGCTCCGAGCCGGCTACCTAGACTTTGTGGATCGCCGTTTGGGTGCGGAGGATATCGCCGCGCATTTGCTTTCGCTGATGGTCAGCTTGCAGCAGGGTTTCCAGCCCACCCAAATGCTTAACCACGGGGATACCACGCTGGATGGACACCTCTCATCCGTGGATCTTCCCAGTGTCATGCAGATGCTGGAACAATCGCGGCAGACCGGCGCCTTGCACATCAACTCCGCCACGGCGGACGGACTCATCTTCTTTGACCGGGGAGAGGTTGTGCATGCGGAGAGCGGAAATCTTGCCGGGGATGACGCCGTCATGCATTTGGCCAAGGAATGCCACAAAGATAGGAAGGGGATTTATAAATTCGTCGACGGCAACGTGCCCGCGCTGCGCACCGTGCAGGCCTCTCTGAACACTTTGATCCTCAAGGCGTTCTGCGAATTGGACCTGGAGAAGAACTCTGCCCAGGCGGGGGTTACCGTCGATGAGGCAGCGGACCATCAGCATACCGGCGAAGCCCCGGCGGCAGGCGGCGCGGTAATCCCCAATGCGGTGCCTGGCAATTTCCCGCTCGCGGACTCTGCCGCGGACGATCCGGCATTGCTGGTATTCGACCCGGAGCCGGGCAAGGACAATCACCATGAGTGAGCCCTCCACAATTGAGGCGCCGCGCGTTCCCACGGTGTACTTCATCGACGACAGCGCGACGATGCGCGAGGTGATGAAGATCGCCTTCCGGCGGGAGAATATCGGGGTGGTGGCGTGCCAGGATGCGACCTCCGCGCTGGTCGAGATCGCCGAGGCTCAGCCCGACGTGGTGATTTCCGATGTCATCATGCCGGATAAGAATGGGTTCGAGGTCTGCCAGTTCATCAAGGAGCATCCGCAACTGGGGAAAACGCCGGTCATCCTGCTGAGCGGGGTGGTCAACCGCGAAGTCACGGATAAGGCCATAAAGGTCAGGGCGGACGAGCTGATTCGCAAGCCGTTTCGGCCGCAGGACCTGATCGCCCGCGTCAAGCAACTTGTCGCGCAAAAGAATCCTCCTCCCCCCGTTCCCGTGCCGGTGGCGGCAGCGGCAGCGGCATCCACTGAACGCGCCCATCCGCAGGCGACACTCAGCGACATTTTCGGAAACGCCGCCAGCTTTTCCCGGCGCGGTGGCACCGTGGTCATGACCCCGGCACGCGCGCCGGACCTGCCGCGAACACCGGCGCCGCCTCCCCTGGCCCGCCCGGTAGTGCGGCCCGGTCCTGCCGACGACTCCAGGGTGCGTCTGGAAGTCCTGCGCTTGGAGAGCTTGGTGAAGAAACTGCAGTCCGAGCTGGCGGCGGAGCGCGATTACTCGCGGGCGCTGGAAGCGCATATCAAAACCCTGCAAGAGAATGAATCAAGAGAGTGAATAGGGTGGCTTCCCTGGTCGCCCTGGAATTGCGGAGTTTAGATCAGTTTTTCCCGCGCCTGGATCCCCATCACAGAATCAGAGTTAAATGAAAGCAACGGTGACGGATAAACCCCCTCACCCCCGACCCCTCGCCCCCTTGGGGGAGAGGGGTCGGGGGTGAGGGGGTTTTGTCACTACAATTTGCAGTACTCATCATCAGGCGGGTCAGGGTCTGTCCAGAAGGGTGCGCACGGTTCGCGCCAGCACTTCCGCAGAAAAGGGTTTCAGCAGCAGGGTGGGCTCTGAACCCGGCAGGCGTTCAGGTTGGAGCGGGCGGTCCATGTAACCCGACATGTAAAGGACTTTCGTTTGCCTGTGCAAGGCGGCCAGGCGCTCAGCCAAATCCTGTCCGCTCATTCCCGGCATCACCAGGTCGGTGATCAACAGGTGGATGGGCTCCCGGTAGCGTTCCGCCATGGCCAGCGCCTCCTTGCCGTCGCGTGCTCCCAACACCCTATAGCCCCTGGCTTCCAGCGCCTGGCGGAGGAGGGAGCGGACAGCTTCGCCATCCTCAGCCAGGAGAATGGTCTCCGCGCCCCGGGCGGTTTCTTTCTTTGACGTTATGGTGTCCGTCTCGGGCGTGGCCCCCACAGGCGGCAGGTAGATGCTGAAGGTCGTACCCTTGTCCACCGTGCTATCGACCCAGATGTAGCCCCCGGATTGTTTGATGATTCCATAGACGGTGGCGAGGCCGAGGCCGGTTCCCTTGCCTTTTTCCTTGGTGGTGAAGAAGGGTTCGAAAACGCGAGCCAGGGTCTCTTTATCCATGCCACTTCCGGTGTCGCTTACGGCCAGCATCACATAAGGCCCCTTGGTCATGGGGAAGTGGGCGCGCGTAAACTCATCGTTCAAGTCGACGTTGGCAATTTCCATGGTCAGTTTGCCGCCCTGGGGCATGGCATCGCGGGCATTGACGACAAGATTGACAATGACCTGCTCGATCTGCCCAGGGTCGGCTTTTACGCGATGAAGCTTATCTGCCGCGATGGTGACCAATTCGACGTCTTCCCCGATCAGGCGGCGGAGCATCCGGTTCAGGTTCGCGATCACAAGTTTAAGATCCAAAACCTGCGGCGCCATGACCTGTTGCCGGCTGAACGCCAGCAACTGCCGGGTCAGAGAAGCCGCCCGTTCCGTGGTGTCCTTGATTTCCTGAATGTGGTCCCGGGACGAGCCCTCCGGGGGAAGCTCGTCGAGCGCCAACTCGCAAAATCCGGTGATAATCTGGAGCAAATTGTTGAAGTCGTGCGCGACGCCGGCCGCCAGCCGCCCCACGGCTTCGAGCTTCTGCGCGTGGCGAAACTGCTCCTCCAGGTGCTTCCGGACCGTGAGATCCTCCTTGATGGCAACATAATGCGTGGTCTGGGATTGGCGGTTACGGATGGGGGTTATGGTCATCTGTTCCGCGCACAAGGTGCCATCCTTGCGGCGATTGACGAGCTCTCCGCGCCAGACCCTGCCGGCGTCAAGCATGCGCCACATACTCTCGTAGAAGGCAGCATCCTGTTTCCCCGACTTGAGGATGCGGGGATTGCGGCCCAGAATCTCCTGCGGACTGTATCCGCTCATGAGGGAGAACGCCGGGTTCACGTATTCGATCGCACCCGTGACGTCGGTAATCACTATCCCTTCCGAGGCCTGTTCGATGGCGGCGGCAAGGTAAGAGCGCTCGGCCTCGACGCGCTTAATATGCGTAACATTGCGCAGAGTGCCCCATACCGCCACCACCCTGCCATTCTCGACTACCGGGACAGCCGTCCCCAGCACGGATTTGGAATTGCCATTGACGTCAAACATTTCCGTCTGAAAGGTCCGATTCCTCCATCGGCACGGCGTAGTTGACCGATCCATACCCAGCGCGTCCGGCATCATCAGAGGATTCAAGTCCTTGGAGCGTTTTCCGATCAACTCACTGGGATGAGCGAGTCCCAGGGTGCGGGCAAAGGCGCCGTTACACTCGGCGATGTACGCGTGCTGCCGGAATCTCTCAATGGCCGCTTCGGCCGATATACCTACGGGGACCGGCTCCTCGAGTTGAACGCGCCACACGCCATCGTGGCTGTGCATCATGAGGTCGCTGTACCTCTTCTCACTTGTCCAGAGAGCCCTGGCAGCGCGTTTCCGCTCGGAGATATCCCGGACGGAAGCGAAGGCGAATTCCGTTCCCTTGTGGCTCAGGAAACTAAAGCTGGCTTCAACCGGAATGGTTCCCCCGGTTTTGGTCCGGTGGGACGACTCAAAGGTTCCCGTGCCACGCCCTCTCAGCGCTTGCCAGCGGGAAGACCATTCGGCGGCGTTTATATTGGAGTCAATGTCGTACCAATCCATCGACGCAAGCTCTTGGCGAGAGTAACCGAGGGTCTGGCAGGCGGCGTTGTTGGCGTAAACGATGCGGCCGCTGGCGTCCAACCAGAAAACCCCATCGGCGGAGTGGTCAAGCGAGAACTGGGTTAAAAGGAGATCCTCCTCCGCCCGCTTGCGATCGGTAACATCTCGAGATACGGTTTGAATCTCCACGATCCGCCCGCTTATTTCGTCGTGGACGGCGTGGGTGGCCGTTTCCAGCCAGATATAGGCGCCATCCTTTCGTCGCACACGATGGCTCACGGTCACGGCAATCGGCCGTTCCGTGTCTTCCTGATAAGACGCGCGCAGCGCCGAGGCATCATCAGGATGCAAGAAGTCGAATAGCGCCCTTCCTGTCACCTCTTCCGGCTCGTAACCCAGCAATCTTCGGGAACTGGCGGAAGCATAGGTGATGATTCCTTTGGGTGTCACACAAGAAATCAAATCTGCCGCGTTTTCGGCGAGCAGCCGGGACTTTATTTCTCCCGCCAGGCGTTCGGCTTCCGCTTGCTTTTGCCCGCTGATATCCTGCGCAACAGCGTCATAGTAGAGCACGCGGCCATCGTCAGCTCGGACAATCCTTACGGTTTCACGAACGAATATGGTCTTATCGTCAGCTCGCTTCCACGCGGATTCAAAATTGCAGATTGACCCATCCAGATTGAGCAGATGCCGGGAGAAAGCGCACAAATAGCTGGGCTCATCCCCTTTTGCGTCCGCGTTTCTGGCTGTCAAATCCTCCAGGCGCTTGCATCCCAGCATATCCAGCAGCGCCCGATTCGCCATGATCGTTCTGCCATCGTGGGTGGTGCGGTAGAAGCCAATGGAGGCGGACTCGATGAGGGCTTCAAAAGGCGAAGCGGAATCGGAGCCCTTGGCCTGGTGGTAGAGGGGCCGCTTGGTGAAGGGGAGGGCGAATCGGGAAAAGAGTCCGCGCCGAAGTAAAATGGCAAACATGAGTCCGCCGGCGAGGATCAACAGGATGGCCGTGGGCAGGTTGCTCAAGATACCGAACAACCTGAATACACAGAAGGTTACGAAAAGGACAGGCGAGGCGGAACATACCCACAATCCCCAATCAAAACGCCTGTGGGGACTGCGGCTCGCGCTGCCCGTGGCGTCGCGCACCGTGGGTTCCGGAGTTTTCAGGCCTTTCATTGAGCAACCTCAGCGGATAGCGACGAACTACTCTTCTGCCCTCAGACCCATGGCTAATCAACAATCTCACCGAGGCGCCGGACCCACGTCATCGGGGATTCATCTTCACCAAGGGGCTGGCAATCTGCGAATTCTCCAGCACCGCTTGCGCAAGAAATTGGAGAGGACATACCCTGTCGACGGCGCCCCGGCTGATGGCCTCTTTGGGCATGCCAAAGACCACACATGATGCTTCATCTTGGGCAATGTTCCAGGCCCCGGCTTTCTTCATCTCGAGCATCCCTCTGGCGCCATCATCGCCCATGCCGGTCATGATAACACCAACCGCGTTGGGACCGGCAGCCACCGCGGTTGTCTGGAAGAGCACGTCAACGCTGGGGCGGTGCCGGGAGACCAGTGGGCCGTCGACAACCTCCACCACGTAATCCCCACCGCGTTGGCGCAAACGCGTGTGCCGATTCCCGGGCGCAATAAGCGCCTGCCCGTTGGCAACGACGTCGCCATCGGCGGCTTCCTTCACGGAGATTTCACATAAGGAGTCGAGCCGCTTGGCGAAAGCGGCGGTAAAGATTTCCGGCATGTGCAGCACCGCGACAATCCCGGGGGCTTGGGGTGGCATGAATTTGAGGAATTCATACAGGGCCTCAGTTCCTCCTGTGGATGCCCCAACTACCACCACCCTGCCCTTACGGGAGGAAGGTGGTGGGGGCACAGGGCGGGACAGAAGGGCTTCCTTCGGTTTGGCCGGAATCAACGGCAGGGAAGACGGCTCGCGGCGGCGGACTCGCGCCTGGGCGGCCGAGTGGACAGCATCAACCAGCAGGATGGAAGACTCATAGAGAAAGTCCCGCACGCCCACCGACGGCTTGGTGATCACGTCCACGGCGCCCTCATCCATGGCAGCAAGCGCCACGGACGAACCTGGGAGCGTCAACGCCGAACAGATTACAACCGGAATGGGATCTTCCGCCATGATCTTGCGCAGAAACTTGATCCCGCTCATGCGTGGCATTTCCAGGTCCAGCAGAATCACATGGGGCCTTATCCGCTTCATCTTATCCATGGCGATCAGCGGATCGGCGGCCACGGTTACATGAATGTCCGGCTCCTGGGAAAGAACTGTGCTGACGACGTTCCTTACGACGGCGGAGTCATCCACGACCAATAACTCGATGACACCATCAGACTTCCCCGCGGCTCTCCCCGCGGAAGGATGGCTTCCCGTGAGCGGGCCGGGCGCATTGTTGTTCCCTTCCAAATCCACCTACCTCCCTGACGACTCGGAACATAAAACATAGACGGTGGGAATTATACTTCGAACACGGCCCGTCAGACTATTCAGGCTTTCCGAATGTCCCACCAGGAGATGTCCATCCGGCGCCAGATGATTGATCAACGATTCAATAACCCGCGCTTTGGTTTCCGGCTGGAAGTAAATGAGGACGTTCCGGCAGAGAATAATATCGAATCGCTGCGGAAATGATTTGGCTGCTTGTCGCAGGATGTTGCCATGCTCGAAGCGTATCACCCCGCTGATTTCCGGACCCGCCTTCATCTTTCCTTCCTCTTCCCCGATGCCGCGTAACATGAAAGCCTTCAAGTATTGGGGGGGGATATGGCGGGCTTTCTCCATCGGCCAGATACCGGCCCGCGCCCGCGCCAGGGCTCGAGTGGAAATGTCGGTTGCCAGTATCTCGATGTGCCACCCGGCACTGGGCGGAAAATGATCCAGAAGAACCATGGCCATGGAGTACGGCTCTTCACCGCTTGAACACCCTGCGCTCCAAATCCGGATGGTACGGGGCCGTTCCCCGGCGCTGGCCTGGGCGATCCATTGGGGAAAAACACGAGACAATAGAAAATCGAAGTGGATGGGTTCGCGGAAAAAATGAGTCTCGTTCGTGGAAATGCAATCGATCATTCGCGTGCATTCCTCGCGATCGGCGATCACCTGTTCGTAGTACTCGACAAGCCCCGGCAAGCGAAGTTCGCGCAGACGCCGCGACAGCCGGCCGATAAGGAGGGGCTTCTTGGTCAGGGGCAAATGAATCCCGCTCTCGTTCTCGATGAGGCGCTGGAAGCGGACAAAGTCCGCATCAGGAATTGATGGGGAAACCGGCGGAAACTGGGAATCTTGGGAATTCCGCGGCCTTTGTTTGGGCAGACATTGACTCATCTAAATCACCCTTGCCCGTGAACCTGAGGATGGAAAGCCTCCCTCTGGGAAATCACCCTTCTCGAGTGGCCTGCCGTAGCCGACCGCACGCCGGCTATTCGCAAGGCAGGTTACGGGTGAGCTTCCCGGGTCGTTTCCCCCTCAGCCGGCGCCAGGGCGGGCGGTTCTTCATTCTGGATGAGGTCGGAACTTACCTCCTGGGTATCGCTTGCCGCCAGCAGTTCCTCCCGCGACAAGACGCGGTCCAAATCCAGTATCAAAACGAATTTTTTCCCGGCCTTTCCCAGGCCTTTCAGGAAGTCGACGCGGACTGCCGTGCCAAAGCTCGGCGGAGGCGCAATTTCGGCCGGGGGAAGGTCAACCACCTCGTTCACCGCGTCCGCCAGGAGTCCCATCACCACGGGCTCCCCTTCGGACTCAAACTCGGCGATGATGACGCAGGTCCGTTTGGTCACCCGGCTTTCCCCCAGCTTGAAGCGCAGCACCAAATCCACTACGGGCACGACTGCGCCCCGAAGGTTAATGACACCCCGGATGCTCGGAGGCATGTTGGGCACCCTGGTCACGGTTCCGTACTCGATGATCTCTTTCACCCTTAGAATGCTCACCGCATAGACTTCATCGGCGAGAAGAAAGGTGAGAAACTGAGTCTGCTCCATCACATCGTTTCCGCTCGTCACTTTGCTCCTCCTGCCTTAAAACCGCACAAACTGTTGCTGGTCGCGGCCGTTGGCAAACCGTCCTGGCCCGTTGGGCTTGTCTGCGCCATTGGGCCTTACTCCCTTTGCCACCACGTTTTCAACGGCCAGTTGTTCGCTTACGATGGCATGGCCGTTGCCTCCCCCACCGAAACCCGGCAAGGGATTGGCCGCGGGATGCCAGGCCTGGGGAGACGGCGCGGCGTGTTCCCTATGCCGGCTCTCCGCCCGTCTCACTTCTCCCGCCACGCGGAAGAAATTCATGAGTTGCTGCAACGATTCCGCTTGCGCCGCCATCTGTTCCGCCGTGGAGGCCAGCTCTTCCGCCGCCGAGGCGTTCTGTTGCGTCACCTGGTCCACATGCGCCATCGCTTTGTTGATCTGGGTAACTCCCGAAGACTGCTCGTTGGAAGCCGCCGAGACTTCCTGCACCAGCTCGGCTGTCTTCTTGATCGCCGGCACCAACTCCGCCAGCAATCGCCCGGATCTTTCCGCGATCTTTACACTGGAGTCGGCCAGGCCACTGATTTCCCGGGCGGCCGTCTGGCTCCGCTCCGCGAGCTTTCGTACCTCCGACGCCACAACGGCGAAGCCCCTGCCGTGTTCTCCCGCCCGCGCCGCCTCAATAGCGGCATTGAGGGCCAGAAGGTTGGTTTGATAGGCAATCTCCTCGATGATGGAGATCTTCTCGGCGATGGCCTTCATGGCCTCGAGCGTCTCCCGCACCGCCTGCCTGCTTTCCTCGCCATCCTTGGAACCCTTCAGCGCCATCTGCTCGGTCTGCCGGCTATTCTCGGCATTCTGAGTGATCGAGGCGTTCATCTCCTGAAGACTGGAAGTGGTTTCTTCCATCGAAGCCGCCTGCTCGCTGGTGCCGCGCGACAGGGTTTGCGCCGTCGCGGAAACCTGGGCGGCTGCCGATGAGAGCGCGTTGGCACCCGTGCGCACTTCCGAAATTACCTGAATAAGCCTCTTCGACATGTTCTTCATAGCGACCTGCAGCTCACCGGTCGTGTCTTTCGACGTCACCTCGATTTCGGTCTCCAAATCACCCTGGGTAATGCGGTCGGCTATATGCACGGCGCCGAGAATGGGATCGGTGATGCTGCGGGTGACGAACACTACAAAGCCCACGGCAAATAAGCCGCTGATACCGGCCAGTATCAGGATGAGATTGCGGCCCTCGGAATACGTATCGTCGCTGAGGCGCACTACATCCTGCAATTGGCTCGCTATCTCACCGTTGCTCGCGGCCAATTCGCCCGTCGCCAACTTTTCCACCTTTGAGTTCACGTCGCTCATCCGGCTCAGGCTCAGCCAGGAAAATCCGGTGTTCAACGCGATGTAAACCGTAACAATAGCAAAAGCGATGATCAACCTCGTTCCAATGCGCAGGCTTTTCATTGACCCTTCGTTCCCTTTCTATCTCCGCGGGCGAGATATCCGCTGCGCCGCTGGTCCCTTCATGGCGCACTCGACGGATTCCTTTATTTCCGGGCAGGAGGCCTCCGCGCCATGCCTCCAGCCAATTAACTCAACCACCTGGGCAGTTTAGGGAGAGATCCAGGCGGCCATTCTCCTGCTCTAGAACCGCACAAACTGATGTTGGTCTTGGCCGTCGGGAAATTGTCCTGACCCGTTGGGCTTGTCTGCACCATTGGGCTTTACTCCATCCGCCGCTGCGGTTTCACCGGCCAGTTGTTCCGTCACTGCGGCGTGGCCATTGCCTCCCCCACTGAAACCCGGCGCGGGAATGGCCGCGGCATACCGGGCCTGCGGAGCCCGTAGGGCTTGGCCCAATTGCGGGTCCTCCGCCAGCCCCTCCTCCTCCGCCACCCGGAAGAAGTTCATGAGTTGCTGCAACGATTCCGCATGGCCCGCCATCTCTTCCGCCGTGGAGGCCAGCTCTTCCGCCGCCGAGGCGTTTCGTTGCGTCACCTGGTCCACATGCGCCATCGCTTTGTTGATCTGGGTGACTCCGGAAGACTGCTCGCTGGAAGCCGCCGAGACTTCCTGCACCAGCTCGGCTGTCTTCTTGATCGCCGGCACCAACTCCGCCAGCAATCGCCCGGATTTTTCCGCGATCTTCACACTGGAGTCGGCCAGGCCACTGATTTCCCGGGCGGCCGTCTGGCTCCGCTCCGCGAGCTTTCGTACCTCCGAGGCCACAACGGCAAAGCCCCTGCCGTGTTCTCCCGCCCGCGCCGCCTCAATAGCGGCATTGAGGGCCAGAAGGTTGGTTTGATAGGCAATCTCCTCGATGATGGAGATCTTCTCGGCGATGGCCTTCATGGCCTCGACGGTCTCCCGCACCGCCTCCCCGCTCTGCTCGCCATCCTTGGTTCCCTTCAGCGCCATCTGCTCGGTCTGCCGGCTATTCTCGGCATTCTGAGTGATCGAGGCGTTCATCTCCTCCAGGCTGGAAGTGGTTTCTTCCACCGAAGCCGCCTGCTCACTGGTGCCGTGGGACAGGGTTTGCGCCGTCGCGGAAACCTGGGCGGCTGCCGACGAAAGCGCGTTAGCGCCTCCGCGAACCTCCGCTATGACGTGGGTCAGCTTATCCAGCATCTGGCGCAGGGCCGTAACCATCTGCCCAAATTCATCCCGGCGCGTCGTCTGCAGTTGTTCCCGGAAGTCGCCCTGTGCGGCCATCTCCGCGTATCGGGTGACCTGGCGCAGAGGGGTGCAGATGCTGCTTCGGAGTAACACGCCCATCAGTATAGCCAGGACCACGCAGACGGCGGAGGCGCTGATAGTGAATAGAAACGCTCCTCGGGCATCGGAAGCAGACTGTTGCGCGTCGGCTTCGCGCGCCTGGCGGTCGTCGTCCATCAACTCCCATAAGTCTTGCAGTGACTGATTCAGTTGATCGTCGGATTTGGAGGAAGAAAGAGCTGCCGCCTGCGCGGCCTTGTCGGCTCTCACCAAGTCTGCAATTTGGTGGAAAGTCTTTTCGTAGTCCTCCTGCTGAGTGGAGACTTTCGCCAGCGTTGCCATCTTATCTTGCCGCCCTTCCTTCTCCGCGACGGCCTGCGCGTCCTTCAGGCTGTTCTCCACTTCCTTCTGAAACTTCTCATGCTCATCGACGAGCTTCTCATCTTTGGAGAGGAGGTAGTTTTTCTCCGCCAGGGACTCCTCCAACATCACCACCTGCAATTCCGCCCGCGTCTCACTATCATTCCCTGAAATCACCAATTTCTCGACGACTTGGCGCAGGCTGGAGACCCGCGCGCCGCCCCAGATGCCCTCGACTGCCACGCACAGAGACAGGGTGAGGAATCCCAGGGTAAGTCGTTTGCCAACCGTAAGATCCGTTATTCCGCTTGACATGCTCTTTTTCCTCTTGTTAATTCTTCCTTGGTACCGGTGAAAAGGAAGACGGGCATTTACTGATGCACCCTTTCTTCCTTCCGAATGGCGAACTCTCTCACAATCCTGGTTACGTCGAGAATGAGGGCCACCTGGCCGTTGCCCAAAATTGTGGATCCGCTCAGTCGAGCAAGCCCTTTGAAGATCTGGCCGAGGGGCTTGATCACAGTCTGGCTCTCACCATAAAGGGCATCTACAACCAGTCCAGCTCGCAGGTCATTCTGCCTGACGACCACGATTTGTTCGCGGTGTCCATTTTGCCCGTCTGTCCCCAGCACTTGGCCCAGACGAATGTACGGCAGGGGCTCCCCGCGCAGATTGATGACTCCCTGCAACGCGCCGGTCGGTTCCGTCGTCGGCATTTCGATGCACTCGACCACGGAATCGAGCGGGAGTACGTAGGTTTCGTGCCCAATCCCCACGTGAAACCCTTCAATAATTGCCAGCGTAAGGGGTAGCCGGATGGTAAAGATGGTGCCCTTTCCCTCTTCGCTATCAACCGTGACTGTACCGCGCAGGGCTTCGATATTGCGCCGGACGATGTCCATTCCGACCCCACGCCCCGATACGTCGGTGACCTTCTCTGCCGTGGAAAACCCCGGTTCGAAGATCAGCTCAAACAACTCCGCGTCCGGCATTTTCTCCGGTTCGGCAATGAGACCACCGGCGCGCGCAGCCTTCTCGATGCTCTTGCGATTCAACCCGGCCCCGTCGTCGCTCATTTGCAGGATCATGCTTCCGGTTTCACGGTAAGCGCGCATGCAGATTCGGCCGCAGGGATCTTTGCCCGCCGCTTTACGGACATCCGGGGTTTCAATTCCGTGGTCCACCGCATTCCGGAGCATATGGGTGAGGGGATCGCGAATGAGGTTGACAATCGCGGTATCCACTTCCACTTCCTCTCCCTCGATCTCCAAACGCGCTTGCTTTTCGGAGGACGTAACGAGGTCACGCACGGTGCGGATGTACTGGCGGAAGGTAGGACCGATGGCCACCATGCGGATTTCCATGACCAGTTCTTGCAGATCAAGGTAAAGATGGTCGGAGTCCCGGTGGGCCTCCAGAATCTCATCGCGGCCGCCGCCCGGCGTCTCGGCCAGCATCTGCCTTACGCGGTCTCGGGCGATGGCGATCTCTCCCGTGAGGTTGAGAATCCGGTCCAGCTTGTCAATGTCGACGCGGATGGTCCGAGTTCGGTCCCCCCGCCCCTGCGCATCTTCCAGACGGCGGCCGGCATCACTTCGGCGCTCCACGATCGGCGGATTGGCTTCGGCAGGGCCGGAGGAAGTAACCCCAAAGTGCGATTCCAGGCGGGCGAGCGCCTCCCGGTGCTCATCTTTCATTTCCACGCTTCCGGCAATGGAATCTGCAATCAGGCGCCGAATCAAATCCACAGAACTGAGCAGGCAGGAAATAAGATAAGCATCAACATGGGCCTGTCCCTTCAGGATGAGGTCCAGCCAATCTTCCACACGGTGGGCAAACTCGGTGACGCCCGTATATCCCAGGGTGGCCGCATTTCCCTTCAGCGTGTGGGCCACGCGGAAGATGATCTGAAGAAGTTTCTTGTCACCCGGTGAGCCTTCCAGGGCAACCAAGGCTTCTTCCATATGGCCCAAGCCTTCTTCAGCTTCGGCCTTAAAGGTTGCGACGAGTGCTTGGAAATCTATTTCCACGTTTTCTGGCACCTCATAAGAGCTTCACCAGGGCGCATCCTTCATGGGGGTGAAAGATGAGTTTGCGCCCGCGGGATCCGCCCACGTCCTCATCGACCACCGGAATCCCTGCTTTTGCCAGCATCTCCCTTGCTATCGCTATGTTTTTCTCTCCCAAGTGAGCGGCAGAGCCCCGCATCGCGTCCAGCACGCAGGCTCCCCCAAATATCTTTGCCCGCAGGCGGGTGACCTGTGCTCCTGCCCGCTTCAGCCGTTCCAATAACTCCTCAATCGCCACATTTCCGTACCGCAGGCCGCTGGCGGCTGTCTTCAAGCCTGTGGGCAACAGGTAGTGATTGGTGCCGCCGATCCCCAGCGACGGGTCCCAAAGGCAGACTGCCACGCAGGATCCAAGGATGGTGGTCACTTGGATCGGCTGGGTTGCCACCACCAGTTGGCCAGGGTGCAAGTAAACGCCCGGAAGCAGGCTCGCCTGGGGTGATGAACCCGCTTGCCTCCCCGATTCATCGAGGTTTTGCCACGCGAGTTCCGCCGAGGTTCTCACGCTTCAGCTCCGTTCTTCTGAGTCCACTTCTCGTGGAGATCCGTGCAGTGAAGAGCCAAGGCCAAATGGTTCTCGAGTAATTGAAACAACTCTTCATCCAGTTTCTGCAGGCCGGGTTTCTGCGGGAGGAACCGAAACAAGGCGATGGCCCCCGTCACCGTGCCGTTGAGCTTCAGGGGGATGCATGCGGAAATCCGTGCTTCGGCTCCCGTGCGGCCGCCGGCGTTGTCCCCTTGGGAAAGGTAAGGTTCCCCCGTTTGCAGCACCCGCCAGAGGATCTCGGTGGAAAGGCAGAACTTCTCGCCCTCCTCAGGGTCAATTCCGAACGAGTCCACACACCGGAGCAAGCCGGTCGGCACGGTACTAAACAGGGCATATTCTTCGCAACCGACGAGGTTGGTAATGATTTCGCGAGCGGCGAGCAGGACTTCCGCCCGGTCCAGGGTGGAGTGCAGCCGCTGACAGGCAACGTAGAGAGTCGTCAACGTTGAATTCTGCTCCTCCAATCCCATGTGGCACTCCAGGAAGCGCTGCTGTTCTGCCTTAAGCTCCCGCACTTCCTGCTCAAGGCGGTTGCGGTCTTCTTCCCAGGCGGGCGAGGGTCGGTCGAGCCGGGGCTCGGTTTCGTGCTGGGGTTGTCTCTGCATGGGGTTATCCACGGCGGGCTGATGCACGCGTGCCGCCTGAGGAATTTCAGGCGCGCGCGGCGGCTCCGTGTTCATCGCACCGCCTCCTCCTTTGCCGCAATCAAATCCTCAATCTTGGTGAGAAGTTCTATGCCGTTGATCGGCTTGGTCACATACTCATTGCAGCCGCTCGCGTACCCGTCCTCGATGGTTTCCGGTTCCCCGCGAGTGGTCACAATAATGATGGGGATGTCCCGGGTGGCCTCGTTGAGCCGGATTTGCTTCATGGCCTCGATCCCCCCCATGCGAGGCATGACAATGTCCATGACAATCAGGTCGGGCATCTCCGCGGTGGCCTTGTCGACCGCCTCCACGCCATCCCGCGCGCTGATGAGTTCAAAGTCGCCCCGGTTTTTGAGGATCATTTGTTCCATTAACAGTGCCGTGGTTGAATCGTCAACCAGCAGGACTTTTCTGCGCTTCATTCCTCGTCCCTCACTTTGTGTTGACCCCGGCCGTACCGCCCTATCAGGCTCGCGCACAGGCCATGGGGGCTACGAATGACTGACTCCTTTTGAGCAGGGTTTGGATACTCATCGGCTTGCCCAGCATGAAACCCTGACCCAAGTTAATTCCCAACCCCAAGACGGTATCCAGGTCGGCTGGTTCTTGAATGCCTTCGGCAATCACCTGGGAGTCGAAGGTACGGGCAAGCGCCACAATGGATTCCAGCGCCGCCACCCGGTGTTTATCCGCGTGGCAACCCTGCACCACATAGGCGTCCACCTTGAGAGCATCAGGCTGGCAATCAAGGATCATGCTGTAGTTCGATTGGCCCGAGCCGACATCGTCCAATGCCAGACGCAAGCCGGCGGTCCTCAATTCGTCGAGTGCTCGCCAAAGATTTTGCACATCGCAGGGGCACATGTGCTCGATGAGTTCAACCGTCAGGCGCCAGGGAGCAATGCTGTTTTCTTCCGCCATCCGCAGGAGATCGCTTACGAAGTCCCTGTCCCGCACCAGTGTACGCACGTGGACGTTGACCGAGATGCAAGGCTCCGAGGGCAAAAGGGCGGCGGCCTGCATGGCTGTTTGCACGCAGGCACGGTCGACGGATACTTCCTCTCGCTTTCGTCGCACGTATTCAAACATCACCGCAGCGGACTCGGCCGACGTTCCCCTCGGACCCCGCGTCAAGCACTCGTAAGAGTGCAGCTTCAGCCCAATGCCTCCCAGATTGAAAATAGGCTGGAACATCGGTGTCAAAGATCCCGGCTCCAGGATGGCCTCCAACAGTGTCGTCCCCAAAACTACCTCCCCAAACTCTCGGTCACGGCATCGCGCAGGACAGGCAACGGCACCGGTTTCTTCAAAAAGGATGAGACTCCGTATTTCCCGGCCTCCTTTTCCACCTCTTCGGTGTTGTACGCGGTGAGCATAATGATTTTGGTCTGTGGCGATTCGTGGTGCAGAAGCCGGACAATCTCCAGCCCTTCATTGCTTCGGACCGGCGTCAACTGTAGATCGGTCACCACCACGGCATACTCATTTACGCCGATCAAGGCTTCGGCTTCTTCTCTCTCCGAGGCACAGTCCACATCAAAACCGTGTGCTACAAAGTAGCGGCGCATCGTGACAAGTATCTCTTTGAGATCATCGACAATCAGGATTCTGGGTCTCATGCCGGGTAGAATAGCACTACCGTTGCCAAACTCCACAGGCGGAGAAAGCTTATAACTCTATGAAAAACAGATGATTAGTAGGGATGTTGGGGAAGCGCAGGGGGGCTGGCCAAGCCATTTTCTCTGTTTGAGATTGCTACACCGCTTTTGAGACAACGATACCTGCTGCCTTGATCCTCTTGTAAAGCGAGCTGCGCGGGACTCCCAGCCGCTCTGCCGCACGCTCCACGGAGCCGTTTTCTTCCTGGATTATCTTCTGAATGTAGATTCGCTCGACATCGGACAAGCTCAACTTGGTATTCTCGACGGGGAAAGGAGTGACAGTTTCAGGTTGCGCCTCTGCCTTGAACTCGAAGTAGAGGTGTTTGGGCGTGATCTTGCCGTCCGTGGTGAGAAGCGCGGCGCGCTCCAATACGTTCCGCAATTCGCGGATGTTGCCCGGCCAGGAATACCCTTGCAGGGCCGCCACGGCATCCCGGGTCAGGTCGATCGCCGAGTGCTTCAGGTTCACCGCAATTTTGTGAAGCATGCTTTGGGCAAGCTGCTCAATGTCTTCGGGGCGTTCCCGCAGGGGAGGCATTTTGAGGATAATAGTGCTGATGCGAAAATAGAGGTCGTCGCGGAACTTGTTCTGTTTGATGAGCGCGTGGAGGTCATGGTGCGTGGCGGCAATCAGACGAATGTCCACTTGCCGGTCCCGCACGTCACCCAGGCGGCGGAAGCGTTTCTCTTCCAATACCTTCAGGAGTTTGGCCTGGACCATCAGGTCGGCATCGCCAATCTCGTCCAGAAATATGGTGCCACGGTTAGCGATTTCCAGCAGCCCCACCTTGTTACTGACCGCCCCGGTGAAGGCGCCCCTTTCATGGCCGAATAACTCGCTCTCCAGCAGTTCACGTGACAAGCCGGCACAGTTGAGGTCCACGCAGGATTCCCGAGCTCGCGAGCTATGGCCGTGCAGCCACATGGCCAGCGTACCCTTGCCGCAACCCGTTTCGCCCTGAATCAAAACCGGCCCATCGGTGCGCAAAGCATTCTCCGATAGGCGCGCCAACTGAGTGATGGCTGGGCCGTTCCCTAGAAAGGCATTCAGGAATTCTCGCGAGAGCCGTGATTCGTTCGCCGCCACCTTGAGCCGGTTCCGCCGGTTCTCCAGCGCCCGGTCCAAAATGCGCTGCAGCGCCGTCAAATCCACCGGCTTGGTGAGGAAGTATTCAGCCCCTTGCTTCATCGCTTGCACCGCCAAATCCACCGTGGCGTAAGCCGTCAAGACGATGATCGGCACACCTGGATGGATCTCTTGCAGGGGGGGTAAAAGGGTTAGGGCATCACCGTCGGGCAGGTTATGGTCCAGCACGATCGCGTCGGGCTGCGATTCATGGCAGACCTTCAGTGCAGCCTGACAGGATTCAGCCTCCAAAATACCATAACCGCGAGATTCCAAGAATCGCCGGAGAGTGAATCGGATCTGCGGTTCATCGTCGACAAGGAGTACTTCCGTTTTCGACATGAAAGGCTTTCTTTACCTCCTGGCCGGCGGGATCGAGCGGGCCAGCCGGCCGTGAGGGCTGGGAGAACCCAGATGCAACCCTTCGCGCTAGCCCCTTGCCGGCGTCGGAAGCGAACCCTGAGGACAGCCAAATTGACCAATCCACAGCAGTTCCGAACGTCACCTGTGAGCTCAGCGTGGGGCAGGCGGCATAATTGATCTTCTAGCATACCCGTGAGGCATGTCAAGAAAATCCGGTCGTTGCGTGGTGCTTTTTTGCCAATATTAGGCCGTCATCTTCGCCTTGACTCCGTGGGCAGCCGGCGCCGGCACTAAGCGGTCTGACCCGTGGTGCGGGTAAGAGGAAGCGTCTTTCGAAAATGGCTTGATGTCCTGTGCTATGTGTTGCCCCGCTGGTTAATGGGGTGGAATCCGGCGGGCGTCACACCCTGGGCCCGGCCGTCTTATTTGCCTTGTCTTCCCTCGGCAGGGGCGGCGAAAGGGGATTGCCCGGCGGTCCGCCTCACACCTTGTTCTCCGGCGCGAAGGCGGAGTGCTGGCGGCTGTAGTCCAGGGCGATATTCAGGTATACCTGGCCGCTGGGAGTCTGGAAGCACATGACTACGGCTTCGCTTTCGCATCCGCTGGCATACCCCTCTTCCGCCGTGTGCACTTCCGGGGGAACAACCTTGAACCGGTGGCCCTGGTCATTCAACAGGGTGACGGCGTTGCCGACAACTATATTTGCCAGCTCACAGATGGTCTCCGAGGCCGTCTGTTCAATGGGGTCGGAACTGTCCTGCCCGAGTGACGTTGCCACGCGCCGGGCCGTGTCGCGTTCGACATCAAAAATGACGCGTCCTTCAATATCGCCGTGAAATGCCACCTTGGCAGCGATGCCCTTGCGCCGATAGACTTCCTCCTCCATGACGACTTGGCTGACTCCCGCCGGGCCCTGCAGCATCTCTGCCAGGACGGCGTCGGTGGCGTTAATGAAAGGTTGAATCAGTTCAATTCTCATAAGTGCCAGCTTCTCTTCTTTAGGCGGTGGCCATGGTGGTAACATCTTCGCCCAGAACATGCTTGATGGCATCGTAGAGCACTTCCGGGTTGGGAGGTTTCTGGACGAAATGAAGCGCCCCCTTGCGCAACGCCTCGGAAATATTCGCTTGGTACCCCACGGACGAAACCATCACAATGCGCGCCTCCGGGTGGCTGGTTATGATGTGTTCGGCCGCTTCGATCCCCTCCATATCGGGCATGGTGACGTCCATCAGGACAATGTCCGGCAGGAGCTTGCTGTAAGCTTCAATTGACTCGCGCCCATCGCGGGCTTCTCCTGCCACGACTCCCCCGTACATCTCGACCAGCCGTCGTAGATTCAGCCGGGCGAAACCTGAGTCGTCTACGACCAAGTAGCGCAATGGCTTGCCATCTTGCTTTCGTAGCAGACAACCGTACGCTTGCATGGGACTCTCCTCTTTGGGCCTTCCGACCGCCGCGCGCCCCTTCTCCTTCGCGGCTCGCATGGTCCTGTGGTGCCGATAACGGGCTCAGGCATGCTCGATCCGCTGATACGCCGTGCCATTGTCCCGGTGGATCATGCGGAATTTATCCGTGAACGCGAACAAGCTTTCCGCCTGATCCACGAACAGGTACCCGGCCGGAAGCAGGCACCGATGCAGCTTCTCGATGAGCTTCTCCTTCTCTTCCACGGTCAGATGGACCAGGGCGGTCCGGCAGAAAATAACGTCATTGTGCTGTGGCAGGAATTCGGTCTTAAGGTTGTGGAGATCAAAATGAACAAGCTCCTTCAACGCCTGCTTCACCACATAACGGTCGCCGATCTTGTCAAAATAACGAAGCCGGTGGCCATACTCCACGCCTGCCATATGTTTCTCCAGGTAGATGCCAGCCTGGGCGGTCTGCAACGCCGAGTAGCTGAAATCCGATGCCAGGATTTCCACCTTCCAGGGCGGTGGTATCAGCGGTTTGACGGGGAAGGTTTCCTGGGGCAGCGGGTTACTGAGGTAATAGTACGCCAGGGCATCGACGATCTGAATGGTCATGGTGAAGGCTTCTTGTCCGGTCGAACATCCCGCCGTCCATGCCTTCAGTCTCCAGTCGCGGCGCGTTTGCTTGCGCCGTAACAACTCTTCCAGAATCACCTTCTGGAACAACTCAAGCTGGGGTTTGTCATGAAAGAAACTGGACTTGCGCAGTGTCGCATTCTCCACCAACGCCGCCAATTCCTGTTTTCCTTCACCACTCGTGAGCAGGCGGTAATAACTGTAGAAGCTATCCATGCCGCGGTCGCGTAAACGGCCCTTGGCACGAGCTTCAAGTAGGGGGAAGCTGAGATCGTCGCAGTACACTCCGCATTCCTGAAACAGGAGCGACTGCAATAGTTTGAGTTCGGCTCCCGACAACTCCGCCACCCGCGTTGGGTTCTGAGCCTCGCTGTCCACTTGCTCCATGCGCACCATTCCCTTAGGGTCTGAGACCCTCGAAGGATGATCTACCATTCAACCTATCTCAGCACGGCGCGTTCCAGATCTCGCCCCTTCCCCGCCTCGCCTCCTGATAACGCTTAATCTTGTGTAATCACACTCCTACATGCGTCTTGCTCCGTTGGGTGATCCACCCGCGCGGGCCGAACCGGCCTCCAGGCGTCCATAGACGGGACTTTGGACGTCTACGCTGGAGACTCACGCCACTGCAAGAATCCCCTTCCTGCAAACGTAGATAACAGATAAATGTCTTATTTACAGTTACTTGCTCACCTGCCAGGTTTTGGTGCAGGGGTTGCTTCTCCCTCACTCGGCAATGTGAGTTGCCGGGGGGCGTAGGTGCCTCCCATGGAGAGGAGATTTGCAAGATGTACAACATGACAAGCGCTCGCGAAGTTTGCGGACTGCTCGTCTCGACAATCTGCCTTCTCCTGCTTTCCGCATCAGCTCTCTACGCTGAAGGGAGACCAGTGACGAGAAAGGTGAAGCCAGAATACCCGGCTTTGGCTCTCAAGATGAAAGTGGAGGGGGTCGTTACAGTGCGGGCTTCAGTGGCGTCTAATGGCAGTGTTGAAAACGCCACCGTCGTGAGTGGGCCCATCCTCTTGAAGTCCGCTGCCGCCGAATGCGTGAGGCAGTGGCAATTTGAGCGATCTTCCGCGAAAAGCGTCGAGACTGTCGAGGTTACCTTTAAGCTGGAGTAGCGAGAAGCAAGGCGGTGTTTGTCCCCCGCCTAGAAGCTCCGAGCATCGGGTGTGCTTGGGGTCTCCGCACGTTCGCTCGGGGTCCCAATGCAACCCCAGCAGTAATTCCCGGCTCCCGAGGTTCCAGGCGTTTTCCACGAGTCCGCTCGCCAATTCCCATGAAGAAGAGTCCGCCCCTGAACTCTGCCATGGGGGCTTCTTGTGGGTGGTGTTAACGCTTGCGGGGACCCGTGCGCGAGCCACGGATGGGGCCCAAGATCTTCGGGCGCCGCTCAGACTGCGGCCTGAACCACGATAACATCCCCCGGATAGACGCCCGCTTGCATACCGGCGCGGTGAGGTATATCTTATCAGGCGGCCGGGAAGCCGAGGAAGAATCCCGGCTGATTGTGCTATGGCGAAAGACGACATCACTGCGCGTTCAGTCGATGAAAGCGAAATTCCATTCGGTTTGGGAGGATCGTGGCCTCTCCAATTCAGGAATTTCATTGTTCGTCATTTGGAGTTTCTGTTCATCTTGATTGTCGCCTTGCTCGTGGTGGCGGTCTTTTATTACCTGCCCTATAAAATCGCCTTCCTGAACCTTTTCTATCTCCCCGTATTGTCAGCGGCCTATTTCCTGGGGAAACGCAAGGCCGTGTTAAGCGCGGTGCTGTGTTTTCTCTCCGGGGTGTTGTTTGCTTATTACCGGCCCGATTGGTTCACAATCGGCGGCACGCGCCTGGATGCTTTCCTGGCGCTGGGCGCGTGGGGAGGTTTCTTGATCCTCGCCAGCGCTTCGGTGGGCGCTCTGCAGGAGAGATTGCGGCGCGGTTTTGAGGAAACCCGGCAGCTTTGCGAGGAGTTGGAGCGCAGCCGTGGGGCGGAAGAAATAAAGGAGAAAGTGGAGAGAACTCTTTACGCCACCATGGACCCGGTGGTCGCCAAGCTGGCGACGGAAGGAAAGCTGCGCTTTGAAAAACGCGAAATCAGTATTATGTTCACCTACCTTACCGGCTTCACCGCCTTTTGGGATAAGAACCGGCCGGACGTGGTGCTGGAGGAGTTGAATCGTTACCTGGGTTGCATTGAGCCCCTGGTGGATGAATTCCGCGGGCACCTTGATAAGTACATGGGTGACGGCGTGATGGTGGAATTCGGCGCGCCCGTGGATTACGACCGGCATGCCCTCCTGGCTGTTTTGGCAGGTTTGAAAATGCAACAGAGGGTGCAAAAGCTCGGCCTGCCCTGGCGTTTGCGCATTGGAATTGCCACAGGGAGCGCCATCGTGGGCATGTTGGGAGTGCGGCGCCAGGCTTATAGCGCTCTGGGCGATCGCGTCAACATCGCCAAGCGTCTCGAGGAAATCTGTGAGGCGGAGAAGATCTACATTGACGAGCCCACCTTCAAGGCCGTCGAGCCTTTTATCACGGCTACCCGGATTCGCAACCTGGGCCGCAAATCAGATCAGGAGCTATTGGATGGCTTGAGCGCGCTGGAGGAAAAACTCCGCCGTGAGGGTGATGCCGCCCCCTTGCTCTACGACCTGGGTCAAATCAACCTTAAGCTTCACGATGCCACCGCCGCCATCGGCTACTTTATGCGCGCCATGGCCCTTGATCCGGACTCCACGGAAATCAAACTCGCCTATGCCGATGCTTTGATCAAGCGTGATGATTACGAGAAGATTCAGCTCAAGGGCAAATTGCAAAAAAGCATCGTTTACCAAGTCAATGGGATTAAGGACCGATGGATGGATCCCAAGGTGATACCTCCGGCCGTGGCGGCAAAATACCGCCCGGCGGAATCCCTGCTGGAGATTCCGGAAGATGTGGTGCTGGCGGTGGAAGCGCTGGATGGCTCCGTGGGCCATTGCCGTGTTGTGGCCCTTCTTTCCTATGCCCTTGCTGACCGCATGGGATTGGACCCGTTTATGAAGGAGACCATTATGCGCGCGGGACATCTCCAGAATCTCGGCAAGGAAGCCGTGCCTCATCATATCCTGAACCTTCCGCGGAGTCTGAGCGACCAGGAGTTCAGCGCCATTGAGAAATATGTGCCCGCCAGTGAGGCCGCTTGCCGCGCCTTGGGTCAAAACGATCCTCAGCTCCTCGAAATCGTGCTCCATCATCATGAGAGGTGGAGCGGCAAGGGTTACCCTGATCAGTTAAAGGGAGAGGCGATTCCCCTGGGCGCCCGCATTACCGCTGTGGCGGAGGCCTATAGCGCGCTCACCTCCTGGCGCCCCTACCGTGAGGCGTGGGATTCGCGCGTGGCGCTGAATGAACTCCGCAACGACGTGGAAAGAGGGCGATTCGATCCCAAAGTAGTGGAAGTTCTGCAAGAGATCCTGCAGTCAAATCCCTAGATCAGATTCCTGGAGCCTGGTTCGCACGGGCGGGGCTTTAGAGCTTGCGCCCCCCACGGCGGGTAACCACCCCGTCGCTCGGCGCGCCACCCCTCCTGAATCAGGAGGGGAGTTCCTAAAGGGCTCCCCACCTCAGATGAGGAGAGGTGGCGCGCTGCTGAGAAGTAGCGTGGGACGAAGTGCTGAACGGGGGCGTGGAACGAAGAGAGGGCGGGTAAGGGGTCACAAGCTCATCTGAGCTTCTTGGTAGGGGCTATCCGGCGGAAGCGCGTTTGGCGCCGGAGACCTGTGCTTCCAACTCGGCGATGTCGAGCACGATGACCTTGCGGCGTTCCAGGCGGATGATGCCGCGGTCCACAAAGCGCCGCAAGTTGCGCGAAACCAGGTCACGCACGGTGCCGATTTCCGCGCCGATTTCCTGATTGGTTTCTGCCAAAGGAAACTCGATCCCGCGCCGCGTGCGCACGCCCAGCTTCAGCGCCCGGTCGCGCAGGAAGCGCGCCAGACGGTGGCTGACTTCTTTCAGGGAAAGCTCCTCCACCAGGCTGGCGAGGTAGCGGAAGCGCCTGGCCAGGGAACGAATCACGGCGAAGGCCACCTGGGAATTCCGTTGGCATAATTCCAGGAATTCGCGCTTGGGGAGAAAGAGCAGAGTGGAATCCTCCACCGCCAGCGCCGAAGCGGGAAAGGTTCCGCCATCGAAAACCGAGGGTTCGCCCACCGTCGAGCCCGCTCGTTCGATCACCAGGACCTGCTCGCGCCCGTTGTCCGCCATCTTGAACAGCTTGATGGTCCCTGACTGCACCACGAACAAGCCCTCGCACGGATCGCCCTCGTCCACCAGGACTTCGTCCTTCACGAGCCGGCGGGCCACGCAATGGCTGGCAAGGATTTTCAACTCCTCCGGCGGCAGCACCGCGAAAAACGAGACCCGGCGCAGAGTCTCCACCGGATCCAGAGCGGTAATGACCATCGTCTTAAGCTCGGCGGGCATGACGCGCGACTCGACCTCAATCAGCAGAATTGGCAGGAGCCGGAAGAATTCAGCTTACCAAAACCCCTGCGGAAAGGCACGACTTAAGTCATCGCGCCACGCTCGGCCGCCGCGTATGCTTGTTATTACGAGGGCTGATCCCCATCAGCGCAACAGACGGGCCCTCCGGAGGGAGCTTCATGGCGTACATTATCGCTGAACCCTGTATCAACACCAAAGACACCGCCTGCGTGGACGTTTGCCCGGTTGACTGCATTCACCCGCGTAAGGATGAAAGCAACTTCGCCGAGGTGACGATGCTCTATATCGATCCAGTGGAGTGCATTGACTGCGGCGCGTGCGTCCCGGTCTGCCCCGTCTCCGCCATCTTCCCCTTGGACGACCTGCCGGAAAAGTGGAAGAGTTTCACCGAGCTCAACGCCAAGTATTACCAGAAATAGGGAGCCTGAGGCGTAGCGCTGAACTCTAGTTCAGCACGTGCTGACCTGAAGGTCAGCGCTACATCCGCATGTGCCGGCCTCAAGGCCGGCTGGTTAATCTTGGATTTGCGCTATTGGATTTTGGATTGGCCTGAAGCTCTCCGACCGCATGGAATCCCTCAAGGAACCGCTGTGGCTTGATGGCCTTCACCATCCCACGTCAAAAGATTACGGTAGAAGGCGCCGCGGTGATAGCATGGCGGTGGCCTTTTTGGGCTTGGCGTGACCCATTCCCGCCGCCCGGGCGTTCCATGGGTGACCACGATGACTGAAGCCGAAAAACAGGCGCTGGTCATTTACGAAATGATTTGTGCGACCAGCGGAGATCGTCCCGTTTCGTTTCATTCCGTCGAGCAGCTCAAGCGTGAAATGTCCGAATGGAAGGAGAAGAACCCGGCGCTAACCCTGCTGAGCCAATCCGGGCCGGCAATCCAGCTCGCGTTCCTGGGCCACTGCTTTGAGTGGTTACGAGCCGAGGCGCTGGCCAAAAGTCTGCGCGTCTGCCTGACGATGTCCGAAGCGATTCAGATTGCGCTGGAAGCGGCCCCCAAACCTTTGCCGGCGGATCTCGTGCGGAAATTGGTAAGCGAATTCCGCCAGGACTTCTCCATGGCGCGCCTCTATTTTCCCACCCGGCAGTTCCTCTCACTGCTGACCCGCGATCAAATGACCGACGAGATTCGAGCTGAAATGCGGAAGCTCCATCCGCAATTCGCTCCGAGTCCTACCGGGAAAACCGATAAGATCGCCGAGCAAACCCTGGAGCTGATCGCCAGCTTGATGCGCGTGCCGGGCGAGAAGCGGCCTGATCCCGGGCGTGGCCCCTGGTCGCAGGTGGTCTTTGACGAGGTCAAGGGGAAGGATGAGGTCACGCGCGCTGGGTGGGAGAGCCTGCTGGAGCACTGCCGCACTCTGGAACAGACCGTGCCGGGCAGGAAATGGAGCCAACGAGCGCGGGAGTTGATCGCCGCACTCCGCGAGCCCGAAGCCGTCTCCACGATGCTCGGCTGGCTCGCGCTTGGACCCACACCCGGCCAGCCGCGGGAGGCCCGGTCGCCAATCGAGGACTCGGCATACCAAAAAGGCCTGGTCTGGTGTCTGGGATTCAGCAAGGAACGTGAGGTCGCACTTGCCATCGCGGATTTCGTCATCGCTTGCCTGCGCAAGATTCCCATGATGGGAGCGGTTTCGCAAAAGGTGGGATTTGCCGGCGTGCAGGTGCTGGGCGCGATGGAGTGCCCGGAGGCGATCGCGCAGCTCACCCGCTTGCGGGCGAAAATCAAATACTCCGTGGCCCGCCGGTTGATTGAGAAATCTCTCCGGCAGGCTGCGGAACGGAGCGGGGTGGGCGTTGATGAACTCGAGGACATCTCCGTGGGGCGGTACGGACTGGACGCGGGCGGTGTCGCGGAAATTGCGGTAGGAGACGCCCAAGCCCGCGTTTGCCTTTGCCAAGACGCGCGAGTGGAGTTGAGGTGGCGGGATGCCGAGGGGAAGCTCGCGAAATCCGCCCCGCCACAGGCCAAGAAGGCGTTTGCCAAAGAGGTGCGCTCGGTTTCCGCGCTGGCGAAAGAGTTGGAGCAGGCCTTGCTCGCGCAACGGGTACGCCTAGAATCGTCTCTCATCGCGATCCGCACCATCCCGCTCAATCACTGGCGCCAGAATTTCGTCGACCATCCGCTTCTGGGTTTTTTGGGCCGCAGGCTCATCTGGGTGTTCAGCAACGATCAAGGTTGGGAGCGGAGCGGCATGTGGTCAAACGGAGAGGTGCGTGACGTCTCCGGAGAGCCGCTCGATCTCGGGGCAGCGAAAAAGGTCCGCCTGTGGCATCCGGTCTCATCCGACGCCGCGGAGGTTTCGCGCTGGCGCCAGCGCGTTTTCATGGCGGGTATCCGCCAGCCCTTTCGCCAAGCCTTCCGCGAGTTCTATCAGGTCACCGCGGAAGAGCGTCAAACCCGGATGTATTCGAATCGCTTCGCCGGGGTTTACCTGCGGCAGCATCAGCTTGCCAGCCTCTGCCGGGCCCGAGGATGGGACTACCGGCTGATGGGCACAGGATTCGACGGCGGCAATGTGCCCACGAAGAAGCTGGCTCTTTGGAATATGCAAGTGGAATTCCATGTCGACCTGCCGCCGGATCGCGACCGCTCGTTGCTCGATTCGGCGTTGGGTGAGCAGTCCGGAACAGGTATTAATCTGTTCATTGGCTCCGATCAGGTGCGCTTCTATCGCGACCGGCGAGAAATTGCCGTCGATGAGGTTCCCGCGACCGTGTATTCCGAAGTGATGCGCGACGTCGACCTGTTCACCAGCGTGTGCGCCGTCGGAGACGATGAAAAGTGGTGCGACCAGGGCGGCCGCGGCACGGGAGTGTTCAGCCGCCGCGTCGATCTGCACGAGATCACCGACGTCATGGCGCTACGCGCGGAGATTCTGTCACGCGTGCTGCCGCACACGGCGCTGGCGGACCGATGCAAGATCGAGAAGACTCATTTGCAGGTGCGCGGGCAACTGGGGACTTACAACATCCTGTTGAGTTGGGCCGCCGCCGCGCTCGTGACGGAATCGGAAGTCCGCTGGCTGAAAATTCCACAAAAGATTCTGGATGCAGTGGCTCTGGACTTGGCGGCCATCCCCATCGAGTTGGACTATCGCACGGAAATAGTTCTGCGGAAAGCTTATGTCCTGGCAGACGACTGGAAGATCGATTCCCCTGAGCTGGTGCGACAGCTCATGCCGGAGTGAAACTCTGGGGAGCACCAAGCCTGCCCGGAGTCGGAGGCGAGCCACGGTCGAGGTTCTTCTGACGTTTGGATCTTCTCTCTTTTGCTGCGACAGCCTCAATAATGAGATTGACGGCAAGATATAGGTGTGATATAATTAGTAAGAGCTGTACAGCCAGATCCTGGAAATGGACGGGGTGTATCTGCCTCGGGGCATCATCGCCGGAGGCGATAGCAAGAACTGTTCATTCCGAATGGCCGATTTCAGAGAAGCGGAACTTGCCGGATATTCTGGGGAAGAACGGTCTACGGTCGGCAGCCGACGGTTGGACCCAGTCCGTCGTCAGGGATTCGTTGTCAGTTTGCCGGGAGGCTAACCAAACATGGAACAGACGGATTACAAGCTCACGCAAGTCAGCGTTGTCATGCTGGGGGTTCACGAGGTGGCACGTTCGCTGGCGTTCTATCGCGACAAGCTGGGCCTGAAGGTTCAGCGTGAGATCCCTGGTTTCGCGTTCCTGAGCGCCGGCGCGGTCACCCTGTGCCTCAGCGAGCCTGCGGCCAAAGTCCGTGGCCAGCTTGCCGGCGCCGGCGAGATCGTCTTCTCGGTTGAGGACGTAACCGCCGCCTATCAAGCGCTGCAAGGGAAAGGAGTCCCGTTCACTCACGAACCACGAAGCCTCACGCCCACCACGAGGGTCGCCAACTTCGATGACCCTGACGGCAACCACCTCTCCATCGTTGGGCCTTGATCGGAATGCCATTAAGAATCGGAAGAGCCGATGGCGGTCATAACCAAAACCCGCCATCTTCATCGGGAGCGCCCCGGCGGAAGCAATCCTGGCGAAGATCGCCTACCAGTTGAAAGGGATAGCCATGATAGGGTTTGCCGGTCAAACTCGGATGCGACGTCAATAATGAGGGAGGGGGCAAGGGATTATGGTTACGGGGTGTCCATGACTGGGGGTAAGCGCAACATCGCCCGCAGCGCCTGCCGAATCGCTTCTAAGTCCTGGACCGGTCTCTTGCCGGGGGCTTGGAGTCGAACATACCATTCGATTAAATCCAGCGTCTTGACGTCAGCTACATCGGCGGCGACAACCAACACGTTCGCCAGAAGGCTGGGCTGGAGCGACCGGATGCGAGGCCCTACTTCCTCGGCCGGAGCCGGAACATAGCGAAGGTGAAGCAACACAGCGTCAAACTTCTCGTCCCGGATTTTATCGATAACCTGCCTGCCGCTGTCAGCTACGTCGGCCGCACAACTCAAGTCCGCGAGCAAGGTCAGAAAAGAGTTACGCACAGACGGTACATCATTAATAATGAGGACCTTGCGCATCGGTGGGTAGGGCATTGCCATAATTGCCTCCGCGCCGCTCATGAGGGAACCGCTCTGACCCTATCCCGGCAGAGGTAAACTCGCTCTTGGTGTGACGACATCGGGTCACGATCGCCGCCCACCATAGACTGCATGCTGCCCAACCACGAACAGGAGGACTAGCCTCCCCGGGCTTAGCCGCAGAGCCCCCCTCGACACCTCCAACCTCAGGAGCAAGGGGCTTCCCAGTATACCGTCGGTAGAGATACTACGGTTTTGGCATACCGTCAAGGGAAATCTCCGCCACAGCCCCGACTGGCCGTGGCGGTCACGGCGGCGCCGAACGATGGCTAATCAGGACACCAGCATCGGGCCCCCCTACGTGGAAGGCTAGGTTCGAAGGCCAACCCGTTGCGCCGATGTGCCCCGTAGCGGCGGCTGGGTAGTCGATCAGTTTGAACTCACGCCGGATGATTCCGCAGGCAGCCGGCAAGCACACCTGTGTTATCCCCGGTCTATATTGGCCGGCGATCACTTTCCAAGTAGGAGACCTTTTCAGGGCGAGGCTCTGATGGCGCGATAACTACTCGAAGGGTTGGCGCCAAGATAGCGCGTCAGCAGGTTCTCCGGCAACGGTATGCAATCTTCTCGCTGGATTTGCCAAAACGACATCTTTTGTAAGAATTGTAAAAAGCCTTGACTTGGCAGGGAGGCGGGCACACAATGCGGCGCAGCATTATGGTCGCAACCGGATAATCTGGCTGATCTCCCTCTGCGGGGGGAAAACATGCGCAGTACCGCTCTTCTGCCGTTCGGTTTCCTCTTGTCGTTCTTGCCTGCACGTCCAGGCGCAGCCTTTACCCTAGACGCCGGCGCCCAAGGCCGCTGCAACGACCCCGAGAGGGTCCCGCGACGCGGACTCGAACGGCTACCCGCTTTCAGCTCCATCACTCATTCCAGGAGGAGTCCATGACAACTTTCATTCGCACCGTATTCGTAGCGTGTTTAGTGTTGGGCCTATCGGCGCCCTTCGCGGCAGGACAAGAGCAAGACGAGGAGGGAAGCAAGGACCATCCCTTGATTTCGCGATATCCCGGCTCGGTTATCGAGCACTATCTCACCAGAGAGTTCGATGAGTTCACCTTTCCGCTCGGCAAGCTGACTGACGCGAATATTTTTACCAAGAGCCAGCATCTGGAAGGGAAGATCACCCGCATCGTTTACGTGGCGCCCGAGGGACGCTCGGTGCTGGAGGTCTATCGCAACTATCAAGGCGCGCTCAAGAAGGCCGGGTTTGAGACGCTCTTCACTTGCGGCCCGCAGGATTGCGGCGGGTATGGGAGCGCGAGTCCAAGGGTGTACGGAAACGGCGAATACGACGATTACTGGGGACCCGACCACGGGATTCATTACGTTTCGGCGAAGCTGGCGCGGCCGGAGGGCGACGTTTATGTGAGCTTGCTGGTTGATAACCAGGGCGGGAATTTCCGGCCTCATGTCGTGCTCTACGTCATTGAAGTGAAGCCCATGCAGTCGGATCTCATCACCGTGGACGCCGCGTCGCTGGCCAACGACATCAACCGCACCGGCCACGCTTCCGTTTACGGGATCTACTTCGACACCGGCAAAGCCGATGTCAAGCCGGAGTCCGACGCGACGCTGAAAGAGATCGCCAAGCTGCTGCAAGGCGACCGGATGCTGAAGCTCTATGTGGTCGGGCACACGGACAACCAGGGCGCGCTCGACATGAATATGGACCTCTCGCGCCGGCGCGCCAATGCTGTGGCCCAGCTCTTGACCACGAAGTACGGGGTCGCCGGCGCGCGCCTCAGCGCCCAGGGTGACGGGCCGACCGCTCCCGTGGCGTCGAATGACAAAGAGGAAGGCCGCGCCAAGAACCGCCGCGTTGAGCTGGTGAAGCAGTAGGGGCCTTGACCCAGGCGTTGAGGGGGGTTGGGCAACCGGCGGCGGCTTTGATCGGTGCGCGCTTCTGATCCCGGCCCCTCACCCTGACGGGAATTCGATCCCGCGTGTCCGTATACGATTCGGTACTTCCGAACAGCCGGTCGTGGCTGATGGTGACCACCGAGCTGAATTTGCGGCTCATGTGCATTCCTGGGCACGGAAGCGGCCAATGGAGCAGAGAGGGGGCGGAAACTTGCCGTTCAGACAGTGCTTGTCTCCCATTTCAAAGCTGCAATTCGAAGATGAAATATCGACGGGTGGAAAAGCTCAGCAAGGAAGGTGATCGCAGCATGAAGAACGCCGGAGTCTTGGCAGCCATAATCATTGCCTTGGTGGGGTTCACCTCCGTGCTCGCACCTCGCGGCGCCGTGGCCCAAGACGCCGCCAAGGTGGGTAGCGGAACGACGGTCAAACAGCCCTGCGAGACTGCCGAGTCCAACGCCTGCTTTCCCCACCTGCCCGGCACATGGAGGGAAATCGACACGCAGGCAGCTCGCCTGCCCGCGGACCAGAGGTTGTTCCTTTCAAAAATCCAAGGGGTGGCCTCGATTTTGCGCCGCCTCAAGGTCTTCAATCCACCGAAGGGCTTCAAGGCTGAGGCCTACGTGGACTTCACGGGTGTCGGTTGCGATGTTCAGAAAGACTGTACCGCTGCTCCGCTCTTCGGCCGAATCTGGCTTCAGTTCCTTTGTTTTGTCGCGCAGGGCCGCCCCGAGCCATCGATCGATCACGAGATAATGAAAGACGTCCAATTCATGTTCAATGACCCCGGCAGTCTGTGGAACGGAGGCCCGCAACTAAATCTCTCCGACGGCAGGGGAGTGGCCTATACGCCGAAAGAATGGGGCCATGTTGGGGGAGTCGCGCTCTATCTCAACCAAAGAGATCGCGATGAGCTGTACATTTTCCTGACCAAGGGCAGCCGCCCGCTCTGGATTCCCGTGACGCGCGAGCAATACCTGAGCGCGGCGATTCGCAAACTCGAGGCCGATGCGGCCAGAGGGGGCCCCGACGAGCGATTGAAGGAGTTGGCCACGGAAGAAAAGCGCGTCAGGGAGAACATGGGCTCATCCGAGGAGGGACGGGAAACGCTGCTATCTATCAAGCAGGAACGGGCTGGGCTGATGCAAGAGAAGGCCCGGCTGGAACAAGACAGGAAAGAACACGGAGATCCGGTCATCGATCCGTTGCGCTCCCAGCTCCAAACTTTGAGCGCGGGGGAACGGGCTTCGCAGGCATGGGTCGAAAGGCCGTTTGAGCCCCTCGTGCCCGCCGGTACCGGACGGTCAGTGGTGGTGTTCAATCCCGACTACTTCGACCGCTCGCGCCCCCGCTCGGATATTCAATTGATCGTGGTAGGATTGAACTTCGGCGGCCAGAAACTGGACGACATCCCTCCGCCTTTCCAGTATGCTACTGACGTCAGCAGGGCCCGGCTCTGGGAGTTTGTTCGTGAAGTGGATTGGCAGCAGGTCGCGGCGGTGATGGAGTGAAAACCGAGTAGTCCACGAATGACAGTAAATGGCCGCGGATACACGGGACAGGTCGGCGCCTGTTCGCGGCTGGGCGCCCAGCGCGTATGCGCCCGGCAGTTTGGTGTCTTGAAGGCTGTCAGATGGGCTTTCTCCGAAGCATTGGCGGGGCTTTTCAGTGCATGGGCCTGTTGACGCTGGCGTTCGGCGTTTTCTTTGGACTCCGCACTCAGAGGCTCGTCAAGCACGGACTCACGGCGCCGGGCGTGGTCGTCGAGAATGTTGTCGAGGAACGAGTCGACTACGATCGCGAGGATCATACCCGCACAGTCAGTCGCACCTATCGACCCAAGGTGCGATTCCGCTCGCAGAACGACGAAGAAATTGTCTTCGTCTCCAGCGTCGGTTTCGGCCGGCCCGCCTACGCGCAAGGTGAGGCGGTGGAGGTTCTTTACGACCCCGCGGCTCCTCACCGTGTCGAAATCAAGAGCTTCTGGTCACTGTGGTTGGGTGCCATCGTCGCCGGATTCCTAGGCTTTATCTTCATGGCGGTCGGCATCGGAATATGGGCATGGCTGTCGCGCCTACGCGCTCAGGCGAGTGGCGCCGCGCCGGCCGAAGCGCTGGGAAAGAGCCTGTCAGGGCTGATCTGAATCCTGGAGTCGTGCTCAGTGGCTCGAACGTGCACCGTACAGCGGACACCACGAAGTCACGGCTTGTTGAAGCTGTGAAAGGAGCAGCCATTGCAATCAACCTTCGCGGAATACTCACTCGGCTGCTCTGCGCCGCCGGATTCTGAGGGCCGCTGCTCCCCTTGGGGGATTCGCCCAGGGGTGCGGTGCCGTTTTCATTCTCAAAATACGGATAAATCAACATCCACTTCGCGCCAACATGGGGTTAAAGGAGAAGCCATGAATACACTCACTCGCAGCATGGTTGTCATTGGTTTATTTGTTGGACTACTCGTACCCATATTGGGAGCTCAGGCGCAAGACCATGAGGGATGCAAGGACCATCCGCTGATTTCCCGGTATCCGGGTTCAACCCTTACGGATTGTCTCCAGAAGGATTTTGACCAGTTCAATCTTCCCGTCGGCAAGAATGCGGAGGGGAAATTCCTGAAGACTGAACCGTTGGAAGGGAAAATCACCGCGATCCAATACGAGGCACCGCAAGGCCGCTCCGTGCTGGAGGTTTTTCGCAACTATCAGAGTGCGCTTTCCAAGGCCGGTTTCCAAACCATTCTGAGCTGCGTGACGCACCAGCCGTGCTGGGACGACCTTATGCAAGTGGGGGCGTTGTATAACGGGGGATGGGAGCATTGGGGGTATTCGGACCTTCATTACGTATCGGCGAAACTGGCGCGGCGCCAGGGTGATGCCTATGTGAGCTTGTTCGTGGGGAACGAACCTGCCGAGGTTTTGCTCTACGTTGTGGAAACCAAGCCCATGGAGTCGGGGCTCATCACCGTGAACGCGGCCGCGCTCCAGGGTGGATTGGCGCAAGTCGGACACGTGGAAGTTCCCGGCATCTTCTTCGACTTTGGCAAGTCCGACGTTAAGCCGGAGTCGAAGCCCGCGTTCGATGAAGTCGCCAAGATGCTGAAGGCCAACCCCTCGATGCGCGTCTGGGTGGTGGGCCATACTGACAACGTGGGAACGCTCGATGCCAACATGAAACTTTCGGAGGCGCGGGCGGCGTCTGTCGCCAAGGCCCTCGTGACCAATTACGGGATCAACACGGCGCGACTCAAAGGGTGCGGCGCCGGGCCACTCGCGCCGGTAGCGTCCAACAAGACCGAAGAAGGGCGCGCGAAAAATCGCCGCGTCGAGCTCGTCGAGCAGTAGCGCACTGGTTTCGAGGACCCTGGTGGAACGCGCTGGCAACGCAAGCTGCGCTTCCGCCTGAGATCATCAATCGGCGATTCGGGCGTGGCGGTGTTTTCCAATCTACAAGTTGCTCGCCTGCGCCGGCATCCGCGGAAGTGATGGTTTAGTTCCTGCGCCCACACTTCCGCCGCGACTTGCACTTGGGACTCCGACAGCGGACCGCGGTAAAGCGGCACCTAACTTGTCCTGGCAGCGTTCCTGGATAGACTGCGATTTAGGTATCACCAGGAGTATTTGAGATTCCGAGAAAGGGAGGATTTCCATGACTCGTTTGCGTTTTTCGTTCCTGGCATTCGTTCTCATATGGGCAGGCAGTTTTCTCGCCTGTTCCAAGTCCACGCCTACTACCTCGCCCGCCACGGCCAAGAGTGCGGCGGCCCCGGCAGCGCCGGCGGCGCAACACAAAAAATATGCCATCAAGTCGGGCATCGTGACCTTTGAACAGGCCCAAAAGGTGGCAGGTTTTGAACATAAGGGCAAGTTCATAGTCTATTTCGACGATTTTGGCAAAGAAGAATGCCGGGACACTTACAATGGCGAGACTCTTATCACCTCGTATTTCACCGATGGAAAGGAATGGTACATCGTGGATTACGGGAAGAAAACCGGCACCAAAACCTTCAACAAAGGGCCGTACTCCCCCGGAACGGAGTTGGCGTATGATTGGAACAACGTCGCCGACCGTGACAAACAATCGGGGAAGGCAAAACTACTTCCCAACATGACGATTGCCGGTAAGAACTGTGAAGCTTATGAATATATTGCCGGCGATACCACCACCCAATATGCCGGATGGAACAGTATTCTCTTGTATCTGAATGTGATTTCAAAAACCGTCACATCCACCCAAAAGGCAGTCAAGATTGAAGAAAACGCCGCGGTTTCAGCGGATAGATTCAAGATCCCGGCCGGGTTTGAGGTGAAGTAGTTTCCGGAAAGCATCTCTTGTTGTGTCTTCCCTGCACGGGCTGCGGACCTCGGCCTTGGTTCATGGCGGCCGTCGATATGGCCTTGTGGCTCGTTTTCGTTACTGGGAACGGATGAGTAGCATGGTGAGGAATCAGTCTTTTCTGAAATTGCTCGTTCGAAAACCACACGGGCAAGAACGCGCACTTGGCGGATCTTGCGGAGGAGGACTCATTTTGAAAATGAAGAAGCGGCCGACTCTCTTAGAGGCCGGCTGGATTGCGGGTTTGGCACGCCTCGCGGTGGCAGGATTGTTGGCGGGCTGCAAAAGCAGCGCCCCGCCTACTGCCAAGTCGCAAGCGACCGCCACGCAAGAGGTTTCCCCCCTGGCTGCCAACACGGCTCCAGCAAGACTGCGCAATGGCGCCAAAATCCTGACGGCTGCGATTGCGTACCCTAAGACGCCGTTCCACTACTCCTACAAGGGCCAGCAGAACGTGACTGCGAACTATAACTTCGACAAGACGGCCAAGCCGCAAGTGGGCGCCGTCTCGAACGTTTTCTACGACCGCTCGTCCCGCGATTGTTGCGCGAACGCCACCAACTCCGCGCTGGGGCCAGATGGGGCAGCCACAAGTCGTAGAAGTCAAGCTTGGCGAATTGCGTCTTGGGCACACCCCGCGGCGGCCTGCGCACCGTGCCCAGGCGCAAGCCTTCATTCGGTTTTCTCGGAGACCCGAGCTTTATTACCGCAATGGGCATGTGAATTCTCCTTCTCCAGCCGGCCCCGGGGGGTCCACGTTTATCCCCTTACCAAAACTTCCACCATACTTTCCGTTGAGGCGGCAAACCAACGACTTTCGGAAATAGGATCGGGATGAGCCTGAAAAAGCTTTCGATGCTCTGACACGGATCTCCTTCCATTTGCTTTGCAACCTTAGCGAAAGGAAACGCACGATCACCGGTCCTGAAGGCAACGCTCCACCTTCCCTCATACTGCTCCCAGGCACCCGCATAACATTTCACCATGCATTCTCCGAGAAATGAGCCGAAGGCGCTGGTTAGCTTCTCTCGCGTGGCCTCATCGAGTGCATTCGATTGGCGCAGGCGTTGGATGTATCCATCCAGCCATTCCACCGACTCGTGATTGTAGCCAAAGTCGATTCCGCTTATTGGGCCGAACTCCCGGACTACCCTTTCCGCATTGGCCTTGATCTCTTCTTCCATGTGAGTCCCAAACTTTTTCAGGTCCGTGGTTCATCCGCGATCGACAGTAAAAAGCCGCGGACCTAACCGGCAGGCCCGCGCTAACCGGCTACTGGTGGGTCGTTCTCACTCGCTTCCTTTCCCGAAACCCCTCGGATGATCCCGCTTTGATCCGTGAAATAGTGCAAATCCCCGGTTACGCCAGGATTGATAGGGTCGGAGTGGACTGTATAGGTCTGAATCCTCCCGGTCTTGTCAGGAGGTCCTGGAATGTAGGTGATACGGTAGCCGGCTTTGATTCCCGAAGCCAACTGTTCATCGATCAAACATGCTGCCCTCTCATTAGGTACCTGGATTGCATCTTCAATCTTGGCGCACCGTAGGGCTGCGAGAGTTGGAGGAAATCCACGGTTATACGTCGACGCATAAGTTGCGGCTGCGGTGTCGATGGTTCGTAGCGCACCCACTGGGCGGTTCCCAGGCCCCCAGGGGTCATACGTACATAGGCGGGCAAGGATTATGGAAACAACCAAGCCGGAGTAGCCCAAAGCTAGACCCGCCGTAGCTATGCCCTTGCCAACGATTCTCCCCTTGCTTCGGCGTATAGAAGCCTTCGCCAGATGGCCAAAAACGATCGCGAGCAAAGCAGCTAAGGATCCCGCGAAGAGTGCGCCGAGGAGAAAGCGATTGGAAAGGTCTTCCCTGGCGAAACCGAAGAACTTCCATATAGCTGCGAATGAAAGCATCGCGAGGACGGGGCTTACGATTGCTTTGCCGCTTCTCCGAAATGGTTGCTTGACAGTTTCAGGGGGAGAGGCCTTGGCAGGAGAGAGCGAGCTCCCGCAGGAACCGCGACGGGCATCCGTTTCCGCGACTTCCTTGTCACAGCTTGGACAAAGCATAGGGCGACTCCTTCCCTTATCGTCTATCTTCCTCAATCGGTGGGCTGATCGAGTATGCTTCCATGTCCTTTTCGAATCGAAACACGCCGGTTTGATCCGTGAAGTAGTGAATTTTGCTGTGTGCGCGAGGCTCGGCCGGGTCAGCGTGGACCATATAGGTGGAAATCCTACCGCTGCTGTCGACTGGCCCTGCTATATAGCTGAACCGGTAGCATCCTTTGGTTCCGGAAGCTAATACTTCATCAATCAAGCCCGCCGCCTTTTCACTCACCTCATTTTTCGAACACCCCATAGCCGCGAGCTTTGGCGGGAACCCGCGATCATACGTCGAGGCATAGGTCATGGCAGCGGTGTTGATGGTTCGAAGCATACCGACTGCGCTGACAGTATGTGGGTTGATTCGCGAGCGCAGTGAATTTGGGATAACGACAAATAGAAAGACCAGCAGCCCCACAAGCCCCAAGACAAGGCCCGGAATCAGCTTGCTGCTTCTCTCCGGCACTTGTCCAAATTCCTTCGCAGGAGCAGCCCCACCGGCAGTCGATTGAGACTCACGCAATGCGCGCCTGTTAAGAAATAGCGAACCCCCACATGAACCACAGTTGACGTCCGTGTCCGCGACTTCCTTGCCACAGTTTAGACAAAGCACAGGGCACCTCCCGGTTTGCCCACCTCCGGGACTATCCCGTTCGCTTAACGTACCACCATCTTCACCTCGAGTGCCAGGACGTCGGCAATTTCCTCAGGGCGATAGGAGCTGCCAGTAGTGCCAGCGCGTTTTTAAACGACACGGTTCTCCAACGGCTCCCGAGTATACAAGCCGCGGAGTTCAAGAACAACCCCGTGCCACCAAGGCAAAAAGGCCCGGACGCATCTGCGACCGGGCCTGTTTTATGCGCCTATCCCGGCGCGCCGGAACTCGCAAGAAACGCTCGCGGCCGTCTGCTTACTGCCTACTCTCTCCCACTTTGATGATTAGGCCTTCGCAACAGTTCTCATTCCCACGCTGCGGCGGAAATCAGGCTGCCGGTGTGCAAGTAGTGGTTTATGGCTTTTTCCCAGCCTTGCATTTTGGTCCTGAACCAATTGGGAGTAAAGCGGTCGATCTCGGCGTTTCCGGCCGGCGATAGGCCCGTATAGAAATAATGGATGTGGGCAGACGTCTTTCCCTGCGGTGCGGGGGCAAGCGAGATGCGGAGCTGCGTGGCGATCATGCCGGGTTCGACCCAGGCGTAGGCAATCGTGAACGCGGTGGGATCGTAATGCGTCACCATCCACACCGTCTCGGGGCCGGCGTCGTTGGGCGTGGAGAACACGCACCCATCCTCGGCCTCGCCCGATTCCGAGTAGATCAGGCGGTAATGCCATCCGGGCACCCAATCCGCCTCCCGCACGGGGCAGAGCAAGGGGAACACTTTTTCCGGTGGCGCATCGTTGGTCTGGATGTATTCATGACTTACTCGCTTGGCGTTAAAAGTTGACATAGCTTCCTCCCAATTTGAATATGTCCGCGTAAGTTGCGGCGAAATGCAAAAAGGCCCGGCCGCAATAGCGGCCGAGCCTGATCGCCTATCATGCGCACTACCGTCTGCTTCCAGCCTGCAGAACTGGCAGGCACGGCATTTTCTCCATGCGGTGGTTTTGTCCGGTGGAGGAAAGCCCGCGGCGCAACCATCGCGCCGTGGGTGCTCGCTCCCCTCTATCGGAGGGGCGCCGGCCTCAGCCAGTTATCAGCGCCGCATTGCCGTTCGCCCACTCCGCCTCAGGGTCCACAATATCCACTTTCCTCACCCCGCCCGGAAGCTTGCTTTGCGCAAGCAGATACTGCTCCTGCAGGGAATCGATGGGATGGGCCCAATCATGAATGTAGTAAATCGTGTGAACCTTGGCTTGCAGCAAAGTCTTTGTGCAGTCGAAACACGGCCGAAGCGTCGAATACACAATGGAATCCTCAATGGAATTTCCAAATCTGGCTGCCGTAATCAGCGCGTTCTGCTCGGCGTGCACGCATATGCAAACGTCGTATCCGACGCTGGCCTTGTATGCTTCTCGATTCTTACAACGCACACAGCCGCCATCAAGGCAATTGGCCAATCCTTCCGGCGTCCCATTGTAGCCGGTGGAGATGATGCGATTGCGCTTGACGACCACGGCGCCGACGCGCCGGCCCAGGCAGTTCGCCTTTTTGCGCACGGCCATGGCGATACCCATGTAGTAATCATCTTTTGTGATCATATTCGCTCCGTAGGACTTTTAACGGGCCCTCCGCACGGCTGGCAGAGGACCCCGGCGCTCATATTATCCGGCTTGTTCGGCAAAAGCAAAAGGGGGCGGGCACGAGGCCCATCCTGCACTGCAAGCCCGGCCCGGCACGAGTTTCCGTCGGGAGTCAAACCTCCAGCGCCGTCCCAACCTCTTAACAAGGAGTCCGATAAAGCGCTCCACTGCCGCTTGGTCAAACGCGCTCTTCTCCGTGGGGAGAACGAAATCGCCAGCGCTCGAGCAAATCGTCAACTCCGGCGAGCAGCTCCGCCTTGGTTCCATCGTTCAGCAGTGCAAAGTCAGCAAAGGCAATGGGCCCGCCTTTTTCAATGTTTTCAATTTCCTTGATGTCCCTCTCTTCCGCCTCCTGGGAGGTTAGGGGACGCTCCAGCCGCACCTTGAGCCGCTGATATCGCGTTGCTTTGGAGGTATAAACCAAGAGCAGGATCAAGTCTTCGCCGAGCGCCGCCCTGAGCGTCCTGTACTCGCTCCAACTGTACAGACCGTCGATTACCACCAGCGGGCTCTTCTCGAATGCCTTGCGGATCGCCGGCAAGCACCGGCGAGCGCAGACGTCCATACCCTCGGTGGCGCGAAGCTCCTCCCTGATTGTCCTTTCGTTCTTCGGATTGAGCTGCCATCCACGATTAGCAATTTCGTCCACGACAACTTGGCCAAAACGGATAGCCGGAAAACCCTGGGACGCAAGGTGGCTAGACACCTCACTCTTGCCTGAACCCGTCATTCCCACGAGTGCAACAATCATAGGTCGAAAATACCATTCATCGCGATTTATCGCAGTATAGAACCAGCGGGGGTAGCGCACAACCTCTGATTTTGAGACTCTCAAAATCAGAGGTGTTCTTAGCTCGTCGAGTTGTCCGGTTTTCATAGCAAGTGATCTGTCCGGTTTTGGTTTTTCTTCTCCTGCCCAATTTTGAGGGCCACCGTCGCCGTCGTCGTGAGGTGATATTCAACGGTCAAACGCGCCCCCAGTTGCGATCCAGCACTTGTCCATCGTGCGCATTGCGGAGCGGCTGAGTGGCGAAGAAAGTTATGGCAAAGAAAGTTATTGACGAGAGGATGCGCGCAATGATAGAAGGTCAGCGTTCATACTGCTAATCTTGACTTCTTGAACCCATCGGTATTTGCGAGCGCAAATACGCTTGCCCCACAGAAAGGAGAGTAAATAAGATGACAAGGAGAAACTTGTTGTTGGCAAGTTTGTTGGTCGTTTTCGGGATCATGGCATATGCTCCGCCGCTCACGTCTCCGCAGCTTATCCCACCCACTCCCCTCCCCAAGTCTCCGAAGGGTCGTCCGCGCCAGCCAGTCCCCCCCACGACTGTCACCTTGACGTCAGTGGTGATCCCTGGCAACACCTACCTCTTGTTTCCCTATGTCAATACGTACATGGGTGGCGGTACCGCCTTTTCTCGCTTCGGTACCGGCATCGACTTCGCAAATACTACTATGGACCCGTTTGGGTCGAACCCCGCTACCGCGAAGGGCAGTGCCACGCCACAGTCGGGGAGCTGCACCGTGTACTTCTATCCGGCGAATACATCCGTCGGTGTGCAGACGTATACGACACCCCCCATGCCGTCCGGCGGATCGTTTGCCTTCGACGTGGGCAGTAGTGTACCGGGCTTCGCCGGCAACACGGGCTACGCCATAGCCATCTGCGGCTTCACCAACGCTTACGGCTTCGCCGAGATCTATGACAACTATGGGATCGGCAATCCGACGGCTACTACCTCATACCAGGCCAACATAATGGCGGATCCCGCGCTCTACCCTCGTACGGCGGCCGATGGGAGTGGTAATGCTGCGATTGATATGATGAAGCTGTTGCAGAAACTGGGGATAAAACCCCAATAAGAAGTGAGGCTACCGGACCAGCTACCTTCGTGACGATAGCGAGGGTATAGGCGCCGCGGAAGGTCGCGTGGCGCAAGGCGCGCCCCCGCAAAATCAAACGGCCCAGCGCAAGGCTGGGCCGTTTTCGCTGAACCGGGCTTATATCGTCGGACGAACCCCGGACCCGCACCAACCCCAGTGCTCCCAGGCGTCCAAACAAATCTGAGTCACGATTTTCCCAACCGCTTCAAGATCCACCCGCCCGGGGAGGGACGAGCTTTCGACGGCGGCGTCCAATTCTGCCATCAACCGATTAGCTTCACGTATGACCCGGTCCTCGGACCATTCGCCGCGCCGAACTGCGATCAATCCACTCCGTTCAGGTTCCGGACGCGGCAGCGTTACCCAGCCCCGGCTGACAAACTCGATGCCTTCGTGCAAGAGGCGGAGGACATGCATCCCGGCCTTCACATCGTATCCATATTTCTGCTCCAGCTCAGGACGTTGGCCGTGCTTTCCACGCCCACGCTCGCCCGTCATCCGCCGGCGTTGGGCGTCGGCATAGCCTTTGTACTTGAGCGCATGGGCTTTGGCCAAAAACAGGTCCCGTGATGCAGGATCCGGCTCCAAAAGACTTCCTCGGTATCGGCCGGCGTAAAGAGCATATGCAGAATCGTAGGGTTGCCGGCAGCCGCCAATCGCGCGAACCTGCGCAAGGAATAACAGATGACGTCAACATCTCCGGCCTTATTTCGTTCGCTTTGGGGGGCCGTGGAGGTGACGAAATGCGGAAACCCCTCCCAAAAACAACACTCCGGGGTTTCAATGTAGATTCCATAGATGTCATGGTCGTCTGTGCCTTCGAGCTTCACGCCGTGGAGTTGCGAGCCCCCCACCAGGGCGTGAATCAGCCGCCCGCGCTCGCGCGGGAAACCGTGCGCGATGATTTCATCCATCACATCGGTCGATGAGGATGGTTTTAGGAAGCTCATATACGAACACGACGGATGGCGTTATTCCTCACGAGGTTTAAGAAACTTGAGGCACCGGTTGTAGTCTAACGTCAAGCGGAGCTGCCCAGCCGTGGCCTTCCACCGAGTCCGCTCGGCAGGGCTTTGCAGCTTAAGTAATTGCGCAGCGTCGATCAGGTCTTGGGGCCCGCCAGCGTACAGTTTCAGCAAAAAGAGGTCAGCGGGTTGTGCGATCCTGACTGTGAAGCTGCCGAGGTCAACCGGTGTGGCATTTGTTACAGCTCGCGTTTGCCACTCGCGCGATGCGAAAATGATATCGCACTTGACCTCTGCATCGCCCATGGGAATGGCAAGGCGAACCACACCAGCGATTGGGTCATCCGCTGCCCCCCGATATAACGTCGCTTGGAAGCCGTTGTCTCTCAGGGATCGATTCAAGAAGGGCGCATCTTGAATGGGTAGGGCGACGATCAGGTCAACGTCCTGGGTGGCGCGGACAGCACCGCGGGCGGCAACTGCAAGGCCCCCAATCAAGGCGTGGGGGATCCCCTGCCTATCGAGCGCCGTGACGACCTTTTGTAATGCTTCGTTGAGCATCGGTTTCTCGAACCTTGGCGGCCAGCATCAGGCAGAAATCCGAAAGATCCAGAGCCGCCTGCAAGCGTTCGGCAGGAGTGAGCTTGGCGACCTCGGCGGCATCTTCCCGCTTGAGCCGCTCGCGCACGGCCGAGTACTTCTTGTTTCTACGCGGATTCTTCATTGCTTTACTATGCGCCGCGGCGTTCATGACCTGCGATGGGCGGCGCATCCAGCGCGGCGGCGAAACGCCGACGATGGTGTTTTCAATCTCGGCATGGGGCTTCCCCCCCCAACCCGGCATATTAAGCGACAACTCCGCAAAAAGCAAAACGGCCCAGCATAAGGCTGGGCCGTTTTTATCAAATTAATCCCGGCGACGACCGACTCTCCCACGCAGTCGCCCGCGCAGTACCATGGGCCCTGGAGGGCTTAACTACCGTGTTCGGGATGGGAACGGGGGTGACCCCTCCGGCATGATCGCCGGAAGACCTGTGGAAGGAAACCTTTCCTTGACCATTGCCTGTGGCCAGGTGCAGTCCGCAGCGAGGCCCCCATTCCGAAATAGACGCCGTTGTAATCCGAATTAGACGGACCTATAATCCGAATTGGACGACGACTTAACCCGATATGGACGTCGGCTCACAGGAGGTAGAAGGTGACTGACCGGCCGCTATTCCCACGCTTTTCCGCGGACCTCGTCAGGGGCGCGCTCAGGGATACGCCCGTGGTCACGGTCACGGGGCCGCGACAGTGTGGAAAGACAACCTTGGTTCGCGATCTTGTGGCAGACCATCGCGAATTCATCACCTTAGACGACGAGACGGTTCTGGCGGCCGCACGCAGCGATCCAACGGGATTCGTGCGCGGACTCAGCCGCGCCACCCTTGACGAAGTACAGCGCGCACCGGATTTGTTACGGGCCATCAAGCGGTTTGTGGACGAGGACCGCCGGGCAGGCCGGTTCCTGCTGACCGGTTCAGCAAATACACTGGCTCTGCCTAAGGTCGCGGAGAGTTTGGCCGGCCGTATGGAGATCGTCGAGTTGCTACCGCTATCGCGCTCTGAAATCCGCGGCCGGCGACCTAGTTTCCTAAAGGCGGCGTTTGAGGGCAAAGTGGAAAAACCCGCCGAACTGCTGGTCGGCGAGGAGTTAGTTGATGCCGTATTGACGGGGGGCTACCCCGAAATGGTGCGGCGCACCGATCCCCAGCGACGCCAGAAGTGGGCACGCGACTACGTGAGGGCCCTGGTGCAACGCGATGTACGCGAAATTGCGGAGGTAGAGAAACTCGACCAAATCCCGCGCCTGTTGCAGGCTCTTGCCCATCACGCCGGCCAGCTTACGAACTTCACCGCCATCGGAGGACAAATCGGGTTTGACGACAAGACGACCAGGAAATATATCGCTATTCTCGAGCAACTGTTCCTGGTTCGCCGAGTGGAGCCGTGGTTTCGCAATCCCTTAAAGCGCTTGGTAAAGACGCCGAAGCTGCACTTCATGGATTCCGGGCTGCTCGGCGCGCTGATGGGTTCCACTGCCGAACGGCTGGCGAAAGATCGCTCGATGTTGGGAAAGCTGCTGGAAACGTTTGTTTTCTCTGAGGTTCTTAAACTGGCTTCCTGGCTCGGCGAGAGTCCGTTTCAATACCACTATCGGGATAAAGATCAGGACGAGGTTGACTTGGTGGTGGAAAAAGGGGATGGAACATTGATCGGCATCGAAGTGAAGGCGAGCGCTACCGTGCGAGAGGGTGACTTCCGGGGGTTACGGAAATTAGCTCAGGCCTGCGGCGAAGATCTTAAGGTGGGCGTCGTGCTCTACGACAGCGAGAACATTGTACCCTTCGGCGACCGGCTCGTTGCCGCCCCGGTATCATGTTTGTGGGAATGATTTGGAAGTAGATAAGTACGCTTCATCGTGCCGCCCGCCCTGCCTGGCGCGTTCTGTAACAACTTAAGGTTCGGCGGGCTAAACGCCAAACGGCCCAGCATAGTGCTGGGCCGTTTGTAAGTTAATCCCGGCGACGACCGACTCTCCCACGCAGTCGCCCGCGCAGTACCATGGGCCCTGGAGGGCTTAACTACCGTGTTCGGGATGGGAACGGGTGTGACCCCTCCGGTATGATCGCCGGAAAATTGT